>Ga0209575_10000057_pt1 | contig 142408 bp, 108 predicted proteins | sample Medcelwee11metaG_FD_187172 | JGI IMG/M metagenome (GOLD analysis project Ga0209575, IMG submission 187172) | Freshwater pond sediment microbial communities from the University of Edinburgh, under environmental carbon perturbations - Medium... | ecosystem: Environmental > Aquatic > Freshwater... | reverse complement strand
GCTTGCGGGCGGCGGGTCGTGATGGGTTCGAGGAGGCCTCGGTGGCGAGGGTTGCGTCGGGCGTGGTGGAGGGGATTGGCTCGGCGGGTGTGTCGGGGGCGGGCTCGGTGGGTGCCGGCGCCGTGGACGGAAAAATCGCGGCGGGCGTGGTGGGGGTGGGGATTCTCGTGGGGGGGCTGTGGTTGGCAGCGCGCTCGGGCGAACCCGCGGAGCCCACGGTCGAGCCGGCCGCCGCAACACAATCCGCGCAACCGCCCGCCGTGGTCGCATCGGGGGTGGCGTCCACGATGGCCTCGGAGACGGCGAAGGTGGAGGTGGTGCCTGTCTCGCGAACCGTGGCTTCGTCGGCGGAGGGCATGTCTGCGGCGTCGTCGTTGGCGGAGGAGCACCGGTTGCTTCGTGCGGCGCGTTCCGCGCTTGCGGGGGCGCCGGACCGGGCGCTGGCCTTGACGCGAGAGCACGAGCGACGGTTCCCGCGGGGTGTTCTTGCGCAGGAGCGGGAAGTCATCGCGATCCAGGCGCTGGCGGCGATGGGGGAGGGCGAGGCGGCGCGCAAGAAGGCGGACGGGTTCGACGAGAAGTATCCGGACTCCCCGCACCGTCGTGGTGTGGGCGAGGTGGTCGATCCGTAGAAATCGACGAGGGGATTCATAATCGGGCTGGGGTGGCGGCACCCACCGGCAAGAGTACGACGAAGAAAGGACCTCACCATGAGGAGCAGGATCGTGTTTTTGGGCTTGGCGGTCGTGGGGCTTGGCGCGGCGGGCTTCGCGTTCGGGTGCGGCGGCAGCAGCAGCCTGGGCGATGAGAACGCGGCCGGCAGCGGCGGCGGTGCGGGTACTGGCGGGTCCGGGGGAGCCTTCCTGGATGGCGGGGATAGCGGAACGGGTGGTGGCAGCAGCGGGTCGGGAGGCGCGTCGGACGCATCGTTCGAGGGGTGCGTGGCGACCGGCGCGGTCGCGGAGAACACGTACACGCCTGCGGATGTGATCTTCGCCGTGGACAACTCGCCGAGCATGCGCGACGAGATCCTGTGGACGCGTGAGAACCTGAACTCGTTCTCCAAGACGATCGCGGAGAAGGGGATCGACCCGCGCATCGTGATGATCTCGTGCTTGCCGGGGGACTGCGACGGGCACCCGAACAACCACGGCATCTGTGTGGACGCGCCGCTGGGCGCTCCCGGGGGTTGTCCGGACGGTGGACCTTATGCGGACAGCAATCCGCCCGGCTACCTGCACATCGACTTGCGAATCCCCAGCCAGAAGGGGTTCAACCAGATCATCGCGACCTACGCGGACTGGAGCGGCGTGCTTCGACCGGATGCGGTCACCCACTTCGTGGTGATCTCGGATGATGGAGAGGAGTGGACGGCCCAGGCGTTCAAGGACGCGCTGGCGGGGCTCAGTCCCCCCGTGGCAGGGTACAAGTTCCACGGGATTTTCTCGTCGCTGGGCAAGGAGGACGCGTGCGCGATCTCGGATAGCGAGCCGTGTTGCACGTATGCGGCGCCGAGCGGAGAGGGCGTGGCGTACAAGGAAATGGTGACGAGCACCGGCGGGGTGGCCGGGGACCTCTGCGCCCAGGACTTCGACCCCGTGTTCCAGCAGTTCGCTGCGGCGGTCATCGAGAGCGCCAAGCTGAGCTGTACGTGGGAGATCCCACCGCCCCCCGCGGGGGAAACGCTCGACCCGGGAAGGGTGAACGTCGACTTCATCGACGGGGACGGGCAGCGGACCACGTTCGGCCGCGTGGATGGCGCGGCGGATTGCGCGAATGTGGAGCACGGCTGGTACTACGACAACGCCATGCAGCCCACGAAGATCCTGGTGTGCCCGCAGACGTGCGCGTGGATCCAGGGCAAGCCCGGCGCACAGCTCGACATCCAGTTCGGCTGCGCCACGATCATCGCCCCCCCGAAGTAGTCGAACCAGCACGTCGCATTCCGACGATTGCGATTGACCAGGGCTGGCCGTGTTCGTGCACGTTCGCGAACTAGGTCTCCGAGCGAATCTCGGAGCGAGCACGAACACGCCGAACGCGCACGCGCACGCGCACGACCGGAACCGGATGGGAGCGTTTGTAGGCTGGGAGAGGGCCCCTTCGAGGGGCCAGCGGCCGCAAAGCCCCCGGGCCCTGCCGGGGGATTGTTACTCATGGCACTTGCCCAACCCCCGGACCCTGTCGGACGATGCTTGCTCCTTCTGCCTAGGGAGAACCTCATGCCCCGTCCGCTTGCGATCTGTCTCGAGGACCTCGACAGTCTGTCGGAGGAAACGCGATTCGTCGGGTGCGTGGCGAAGGCGGGCCGGGGCGACGGTCTGGCGCTGGATGCGCGAGGCAGCGCCGTCTTCGGTCAGTCGGGTACGTGCGAGCTGGTCGTGTCGTTGGATGAGCGGTTGATGCTCGTTCGTCACGACGAGGCCGTGGCGATCGTGGTTCGACGGGCGGGCCGCAGTCTTCTCGCACCGCTGGGGCAGCGGGTGATTCTGCGCGATCAAGACGAGGTGCAGGTCGGGGAGCGACGATTGCGGGTGCACGTTCACGGTCCTTGTCCGGAGGTGCACGCGCCCCGTGCGGTGTCGCCGAGGACGGTGCGGGCTGCGGCATCCGTGGCTGCGATGGTGGCGATCGGCGCGGGCGCCGCGGGGTGCAAGGAGATCGCCTCGATTTTCGACCCCATCGATGTGAGAGTGGCCCCGCCCGAGCCCATGCCACTACCTCGGGACGCGATGGCTCCCGCGGCCGATGCGTCGGCGCCGGTTCCTGCTGCGGCGTCGAGCGGGATCGAGGTCCGAATCCGGCCTCCGGAGGCCATGCCCGAGGAACCCAAGAAGTAGCGACGAACGAGATTTGGGGCGATCTCCGGGGTTCTTCGGCCGGATGCGAGCCCGCGCGTGCATGGTACGGAAAGGTGTGCTACCAGAGCACGGGCGCCGCGGAAGCTCCGCGGCTATCGGGGAAACTCAGCGGAGAATTCACCGTCATGGTCAATACCAGAACATGGGCTGCCGCCCTCATCGCCGGCCTGATCACCCTGGGAAGCGTTGCGGAGGCCGCGACGCCAGCCGACACAGCCAACGTCATCGAGTGCGCGAAGGCGAGAGCCCTCCCCTCCGCCGTGACGGCTGCGCAGCGCACGCAGCTCGACGCCATTGTCGCCAAGCTACGAGCGGGGGACGTCGAGGGCGCGGGTGCCCTTTGGCGTGAATTCGGAGCGCACTACTTCACGAGAGCGAACGTAGGAAACGCCCGTCTCCTCGAGCGATGGCTCGTACTCCAGGGTGTGTTGGAGGCGTCGACGGAACTCGCGCTGGCCGCAGACCAAGCGCGTTTCGCAGCCGAGCAGAAGCAGGAGCAAGACACGCTCCTGCGCAATCTCCGGGCTGCGAGGCTCGCACTCACATCGCCGACCGCGACGCGCGCGGTCTCGACGATCACGCTCACGCCCACGTTCTCCAAGGGGGCGCCAGCGGTCGCTTCCCGCCCCACCGTGACCGTGTCTGCCGCCCAGCTCGACGCTCTCGTGACCCAGGCCCAGGCGCGGCTCGACTCCCTCAACTCCATGAGTGAGGAGATGTCCCTGCGGCTTCAGATGGCAATGGACCGGAGATCGAAAATCATCTCCACGCTCAGCAATATCCTCAAGAAGCTCAGCCAGACGTCCGACACCATCGTCTCGAACATAAAGTAGCGGCTCACCCCGGCGGCAGCAGCACCGTGAACCGGACGCCGAGCCCCGCGTTCTCGGCCGCGATCGTCCCTTCGTGCTGGTCCGCGATTCGCCCCGAGATCGCAAGCCCCAGCCCCGTTCCCGTCTCGTCTTCGCCGTGGAATGGGTCGAACAGACGGTCCAGGTCTTCCGGTGCGATGGGCGGACCGTCGTTCTCCACGCGCAGGGCGTGCATCGGCTTGCCCTGCGCGCGCACGGACGCGAGCACCTCGACACGGACCGTTCCGCCGCGGGTTCCCACCGCCTTCATCGCGTTGAGGGCGAGGTTGAGAGCGACCTGAGCGAGCTGGTCCCGGTCTCCCCGGACCGCTACGGGGTTGTCCGGCAAGACGATGTCGAGTGTGATGCCTCGCTTGTTCGCGTCGGTCGCGATGAGGTCGGCGAGGCGCCGCGCCACGTTCCGCAGGTCCAGGTCGACGAGGTCGAGGGGACGTGGCTTGGCGAAGGTGAGGAAGCGGTCCGCTGTGCGGTCGAGTCGCTCGAGCTCTCGCAGATGGATCTCCCACATGCGACGCTCTGCCCTGTCCTTGGGGATGAGGGGGTCGACGATCTCGGCGGTTCCTCTGAGGGCGTGAAGAGGGTTGCGAATTTCGTGAGCGATCCCCGCGACGACCTCTCCCAGGGCGCTGAGCCGGCCCGCCCGCACGAGCTGATCCTGGAGGCGTGTGCGTTCATCCAGGGCGGTGCGAAGCTGCGTCCTGCGGCGCCGCTCCGCGTCGGACAGCAGTCCAGCGACGCCCCCCACCAGGTTGTAAAGTACGATCTCCAGCGCCTTTTCGAGGGTTGGCGCGGGGTCTGAGTGCGCGATGTGGTGCAGGTGGAAGAACGCATGGGGCACATAGGAGAGCGAGGCGATCGCGGACGCGAGCAGACCGCCGCGCAGACCGAGCCGAAAGGCCGCGAACAGGATGGGCAGGTACAGGACGCGACGCAGGACGTTGTGGACCCAGACCTGCTCGGGGTCCGTGGTGTAGTGCAGGACCAGGGTGAGGGTGATTGGGAGCCACACGATCAGCAGCAGGCTGGGTTGGATGTAGCTTCGCCACCCGTCGCCTCGGTCGCCCTCGACACATCCCTCGGCGGAAGCCTTGCCGATCGGGGACGGGTCAGGCGCGCCGGATGCCATACTTCGTCATCCGGTAGGTGAGAATGTGCCGCGGCACGCGCAGATAAGCAGCTGCCTGGGAGACATTGCCCGCTTTGCTGCGCAGGACACGTTCGATCACCCGCTTTTCGAGGTCCACCAGCCCGAGCCCGTCAGGGGGGAGGTCCGGCCATTCGGGAGGTTCGCTCGGGGTCCGCGGCTCCGCATCCGTCACGGGGGGAAGGTCCTCTACCCGCAGGTTGCTCGCGGAGCCAAGGATAGTCAGTCGCTCGCAGGCGTTTTCCAGCTGTCGAACGTTTCCCGGCCAGGGGCGACGCCGCATCTCAAACAGCAGATCTCGGGTGAGCATGCCCTCGCCGTCCGCAGAAAAGGCCTGGAGAAAGTGCTGCGCGAGGGCTTCGATGTCCTCGGGCCGGTCCCGCAAGGGAGGAATGTGGATCTCCATGACGTTCAGTCGGTAGAGCAGGTCCTGGCGAAAAGTGCCCTCCGCCACACGCGCCTCGAGGTTCTGGTTCGTCGCAGCCACCACGCGCACGTCGACGGTCTGCGGGGTGTCTGCCCCGACCACATCCACGACGCGCTCCTGAAGCGCTCGCAGCAGCTTGCCCTGCAAGGCGTGGGGCATTTCTCCGACCTCGTCCAGGAAGAGCGTCCCGCCCTGGGCCTGGCGAAACCTGCCCTTGCGCGCGCGGTGGGCGCCCGTGAACGCTCCTTTCTCGTGTCCAAACAGCTCGGATTCGATCAGGTCCGGGGGGACCGCCGCGCAGTTCACCGCCACAAACGGCCCCTCCGCACGACGGCTCCGCGCGTGAATTCGTCGTGCCAGAAGCTCCTTGCCGGTGCCTGTCTCCCCGGTGACAAGCACGGTGGCGTCGGTGGGGGCGACGCGGTCTGCGATCTCCAGTTGGCGAAGCATGGCGTCGGAGCAAGCCACGATGGGGCGTTCGACCCCGGAGGCCGAGCGTCGGAGTGTGCGCACTTCCGCTCGCAGGGCGCGGTTCTCGAGGGCGCGCGCCACCGTGAGCAGGAGCTGATCTCGCTGGAACGGCTTCTCGAGGAAGTCGTAGGCGCCAGCGCGCATCGCCCCCACCGCGACGTCCACGCTGCCGTAGGCCGTGATCACCACGACAGGCACGTCGGGCGCGGTCTGCTTGATGCGGTCGAGCACCTCGAGCCCGGACAGCCCAGGCATCCGGATGTCGGTGATCACGACGTCGTGCTCGGGCGAGAAGAGGGAGATGCCGTTCTCTCCGCTCACGGCGTCGTCGACGTGGTACCCCGCGCCTCGCAAGTTGAAGGCGGCAAGCTCTCGTCCGGACGCGTCGTCTTCGATGAGCAGGATGCGCTGCTTCTGGGTCATGGGGGGCAATGGGGTGGGCTCCAGTGTCCTGAACCTGGGGCAGGCCAGCCCAGGTGGGTACCCCCCGTTGAGCGATTGGGGCGACCAGGGCACACATCTCACCGAACGGCGTGATCGACGACCCGGTCTCTCGTGCCCACAGAAAACTGGTGAACCGGGAACCGGGAGCCGGGAAGTTGAATTGAGAAGGGAAGAGCTGTGGGCTCGCAGCTGGAACGGGTGGCGATGGCTGGCGATGAGGTTGCCCGAAGGGTACTTCTGCATAGCGATGGGGTGATGCAACGAATGGGGAAGTTCTCGAAGCTGGGGTGATTCCCGGCTCCCCATTCCCGGTTCCCCGTCCCAGATTCACCAGTTCTCTGCCAGAGTGCCTTTCTGACCGGGTGATCGATCGTACCTCTCACTGAATGACGACCTTGCTCTCGTACATCCCCATGCCGCACTGGAACTTGATCGTGCGCGCTTCGGAGGTGGGAATCCGGATGGCGACCGCCTCGTTGAGGGGCAGATCCTTCTTGATGCCAAGCTCCGGGAAGTCGACGTCCTTCGCGCAGGTCCCGTCGGTGTTGCGCTTGAATCGCAAGGTGAGGTCCTGCCCCTTGGTCGCCTGGACCAGGTTGGGTTGGAAGCCGTCGGCCCCGGCAGTGATGTCCACCACCTGCGCGTTTTCGGTGGCAGAAGCGGTCGTCTGCCCGGGATCGCTGGACGACGCGCTCTTTTCACAAGCGGCCATCGTCAGAAGCAGCAGGGCAATGGCGGAATGTGCGATGGTTCGTGGGTTCATGCGAAGAGAAACAGCAATGCACGTGCCAGCAGCCACCTTGTCATTCCAGCGGGGATCGCGCCGATCTGTCGCTGGGCCCGGGGGCTCATGAACAATAGTCTTCCCAAGGGTGAAGAATATTCTTCACTTCGGGGGCGGGCGGGCACCGTGTCGTCTTCCGATGAGCTGGCATGCCCGCAGCGCGGAAGGGATCTGCCCCCGTGGCACGGATGGTGCTCCGCCTGCTTCGCGTGAATCGATGTCAACGCCTGCTCGCCGTCCTCATTGCCTCCCTAATTGCGGGGTGTACTTCGCAGATGGAGCGTCGAGGCGACCGTGAGCTGCAAGCGGTTTCCCACGCACAGACGCACATGCACGACCCCGAGCCGAACTCCGCCGTAGCGGACGGTCCCTTGAGAGCGTCCGACGGGACCCTCCTCTCCTACGTGCAATACGCGCTGGCGCACAGCCCGGCGCTGCGCGCGAGCTTCGAGGACTGGCGAGCCGCCGCCCACCGCGCACCCCAGGCGCGACGCTTGCCAGAACCCGTAATCACCTACGGCTTCTTCGTCCGGCGCGTCGAGACGCGGGTGGGCCCCCAGCGACATAGGATCGGTATCTCGCAGTCGTTTCCCTGGCCGTCCAAGCTCGCTGCCGGCGCGGACGCTGCGAGCCTGGCCGCGCGCAGCGCCCAGCGACGCTACGAGGCGGCCGCTCTGGAACTGACGCGCAGGGTCGCGGAGGCGTACTGGCGGATCTGGCTGCTGGAGCGCACGCGGACGGTGCAGGCGAGCCAGAAGCAGATTCTCGAGCAATTCTCCTCGCTCGTGCGAGGCCGGCTCGAGGTGGGGCAAGCGACCCTCGCGGACTTGGGGCAGGTCGACCTGAGCGTATCGCGTGCTGCCGACGTCTTGGCCGGCCTTGGCGAGCAGCGACGGGCGGCAAGCGCCGCGCTGGTGGCGGTGATCGGCGCCCCGCCCGGGGCCGCAACCCCGGTGGTCTCGGAGAGTCCCGAGGTCGTGGTTGCCGCCGAACCGGATGCCTCCCTGCGGTCCTCCGCGGCGGACCACCCGAGGGTCCGAGCCTTCGGTCTGATGGCCGAGGCGCAACAGCACCGCGCGCGGGCGGCAGGGGCGGGTGCCTACCCGTCCTTCACCCTTGGCGTGGACTACATCGAGACCGGCCCGGCCGTCATGCCGGGGGTGGCCGACAGTGGGAAGGACGCGGTCATCGTGATGGCGGGTGCCAAGGTGCCCATCTGGGGAGGGGCCTACGAGGCGGGGGAGAACGAGGCTCGGGCGGAGAGCGCTTCCCTGCGTGCCCGCGAGCGAGCCGCACGGGACCAGGCTACCGCGGACCTGGAGAAGGCCTTGAGCGACGTTCGGGACGCGGCGCGCCGTGCGAAGCTTCATCGTGACACGCTGCTGCCTCAGGCGGAGATGGTGTACAGCTCGGGCCTGGGGGCTTATCAGGTGGGTCGCACCACGCTGGCGTCCGTGATCATGGCGCAGCGCGATCTACTCGAGATCGAGTCGGGGCTTGACCGCGCCCTGGCGGACCATGCCGTGGCATGGGCGCGGCTCGAGGAAGTTGTTGGCCGGCCTGTGCCGTCCCGGAGGGCGCCATGACCGACCCTCTGAATCGGCCGACCTCGCAGGATGAGCAGGAGACCGCTCAGGACGCTCCCGGGACGCGAAAGCGCCGATGGTTTCGTCCGGGGCTTCGGAAGGCCGCTGCCGTGGTGTGGCCGCGGATCGCGGTTCCCGTGGTCGTGATCCTCGCGTTCCTCGCGGGGCTTCGCCTCGGTACCCCAGCCCCAATCCACGCGACCGAACATGGGCAGAAAGGCCAAGCGGCGTCGAAGGCCACGGTCTGGACGTGCTCGATGCACCCGCAGTTCAAGCTTCCCGAGCCGGGGCAGTGCCCGATCTGCGCCATGGACTTGATCCCCCTGGTCGCCACCGCCGAGGACGCGGAGACGGACACGCAAGTCTCGCTCTCCGTGCGGGCGAAGACGCTCGCGCAGGTACGCACGGCCCCGGTGCGTCGCGCCGAGACGGGGGTGGAGGTGAGGCTGCTCGGGAGGCTCGAGTACGACGAGACGCGGGAGCGCACGGTGACGCCTTGGACGGCAGGCCGCATCGAGCGGCTGCTGGTCAGCAATGTGGGCGCGGGCGTGGGGCCGGGCCAGGTGATCGCGCACCTGTTCAGCCCGGAGGTGTATTCGGCTCACCAGGACCTGATCCAGGCCAAGCGCCAGCGAGCTTCCCTTCGCGACGGGTTGGCTGGGGCCCAGACTGCCGCGAGTGCGGCCCTGGAAGCCGCGCGCACCCGTCTGGTCCTGCTCGGCGTCTCGAGCGAGGACATCGACCAGATGGAGCGGGCCGACACGCCCTGGCGCTACGTGAAGATTCGCAGCGACTTCGGGGGGACCGTGCTGGAGCTCCACGTGGCCCAGGGCGCGTACGTCGCGGCCGGCAGCCCGCTGTTCCGCCTCGCGGACCTGTCCCGCCTTTGGGTTCAGCTCGACGCCTACGAGAACGACCTGTCGCGCATTGCCCCCAAGCAGGACGTCACCTTGCGCGTGGACTCTTTCCCTGGCGAGGTCTTTCAAGGGAAAATCTCGTTCATCGACCGCGTGGTCGACCCGCGCATGCGCACGGCGCGGGTTCGGGTGGAGGTCGCCAACAAGGACGGGCGTCTGCGCCCGGGGATGTTCGCCCAGGCGGTGATTGACGCCCCCGCGGCGAAGGCCTCCGCGAGCCCTCTCGTGATCCCAGACACCGCGCCGTTGTTCACGGGGATGCGGTCCGTGGTTTACGTCGAAGTGCCGGGCGAGCGCCCCACCTACGAAGCGCGGGAGGTTCGTCTGGGCCCGCGTGCGGGAAACCTCTACCCGGTGGTGTCCGGGCTGGAGGAAGGTGACCAGGTCGTGGTCCAAGGGGCCTTCCGACTGGATAGCGACCTGCAGATCCGCGGTGGTCGCAGCATGATGACCCTGGACGATGACCGGAAGCGCGCTGGCGAGAGCGCCATCGAGGTCCCCGAGGCGTTTTTGCAGGGAATGGCGCCCACCGTTGAAGCCTACCTGGCGCTGCACGTGGCGCTATCGCGAGACGACCTGGACAAGACGCGCGAGGCGTATCGTGCGCTGGGCGAGAAGGCGTCGTCGTTTCGCCCGCGGGGGCCAGAGGAGGGCATGCGGGTCTGGATTGAGCTCGGCGCGGGTGTCACCCAGGACGCGCTGCAGGGTGCGAAGGCCGAGGACCTCGACACGGCGCGACGTTTGTTCGAGTCCGTGAGCGACCGATTGATCCAGGCCATGCGTCGGTTCGGCAACCCTCTGAAGGAACCGGTCCGCTTCGCGTTCTGCCCGATGGCCGCCGGGTCCAAGGGCGCCTTCTGGCTGCAAAAGGCGAGCGAGATCGAGAACCCCTACTTCGGAGCCTCCATGTTCGCGTGCGGGGAAGTGCGTGCCTCCCTGGGTCCCGGCCAGCGCATCGTTCCGGATGCCGCCGGCAAGCCCCCTCAACCCCCCAAGCCCGCCGAACACAACCATTGAGCGCCATGCCAGATCACGACGACATGATCCCGACTGACCCGCAAGCCCGCCCCGAACCGGCGCGCGGATTCTGGGAAGTCGCCCTCGGCTTCTTCATCGACAACAAGCTCGTCGTTGGGATCTTGCTCATCTTGCTCGTGGCGGGGGGGATCATGACCGCGCCCTTCCGCTGGGATGTCGGCCTGCCGCCCTCCCCCGTGGCGGTCGACGCGATCCCCGACATAGGCGAAAACCAGCAGATCGTGTTCACCCCCTGGGCCGGCCGCTCCCCGCGCGACGTCGAAGACCAGGTCTCCTATCCCTTGACCACTGCGCTGCTGGGCCTGCCCGGCGTGCAGACCGTGCGCACCTACAGCATGTTTGGCTTCTCGACCGTGTACGTGATCTTCGAAGAGGGCGTGGAGTTCTACTGGTCCCGGTCCCGCATCCTCGAAAAGCTCGCCTCGCTGCCCGACGGGACACTCCCCGACGGTGTGTCACCCACGCTCGGGCCCGACGCGACCGCGCTGGGACAGGTCTTTTGGTACACCGTCGAGGGCCGCGACCCGAAGACCGGCAAGACCGTGGGGGGCTGGGACCTCGACGAGCTTCGGAGCATCCAGGACTGGACGGTCCGGTACGCGCTCCAGTCGGTCTCCGGGGTCTCCGAAGTGGCCTCCATGGGCGGCTTCGTGCGCGAGTACCAGGTGGACGTGGACCCCGAAGCCATGCGTGCGCACGGGGTCACGCTCGACCAGGTGGCCCAGGCCGTGCGCACCTCGAACCTCGACGCAGGCGCGCGCACCATCGAGATCAACCGCGTGGAATACGTCGTCCGCAGCGTGGGGTTCATCGCCAGCCTGGACGACATCGAGAGCACGGTGGTGGCGAACCGGGCCCACACGCCGATCCGCGTGCGGGATGTGGCCAAGGTGGGGTGGGGGCCGGCGCAGCGGCGCGGCACCCTGGACTTCGGCGGGGCGGAGGCGGTGGGCGGCATCGTGGTGGCGAGGTTCGGGGCCAACCCCCTCGAGGTCATCGAGCGCGTGAAGACCCGCATCGACGAGATCCGGCCCGGGCTCCCGCGCAGAACGCTCGAGGACGGCACGGTCAGCCAAGTCACGGTCGTGCCGTTCTACGACCGTACGGCGCTCATCTACGAGACCCTGGGGACCCTGTCGTCGGCGCTGCTGGAGGAGATCCTCATCACGCTCATCGTGGTGCTGGTGATGCTTCGGCGATTGCGCGCGTCTCTGCTCGTGTCCGCGATGCTCCCGCTCGGTGTGCTGCTGGCCTTTCTGGTGATGAAGTGGACCGGGGTCGACGCGAACGTCATGGCGCTCAGTGGGATTGCCATCGCGATCGGGGTCATGGTGGACCTCGGCATCGTGGTATCGGAGAACGTCGTTGGGCGCCTGGAGGAGGCCGCTCCGGGGGCGAATCGGGGTCGGGTGGTGCGTCGCGCCGTGGCGGAGGTCGCGCCCGCCGTGGTGACGTCGACGCTGACGACGCTTGTCGGCTTCCTGCCGGTGTTTGGCCTCACCGCCTCGGAGGGCAAGCTGTTCACGCCGTTGGCGTATACCAAGTCCTTCGCCATGCTCGCGGCGCTGCTGCTGGCCCTGGTGGTGCTGCCCGCGCTGGCGCACCTGGTGTTGCGCGAGGCACGGCCGCCAGTGACGGACTTCCCGGGAAGTCGTCGCGCGTGGTTTGGGGCGCTGGTGCAGCCGAGGGCCGTGGTGGACTGGATCGGTGTCGCGGTAGGTGCCGTCTTGGCGTTCGTGCTGAGCCCGTGGGTGGGAGGGCTGGTGGTGCTTCTGTCGTTGGCGCGTTTGGGCGAGCGTGTGCTGCCCCGGCCCTGGGACCGAATCCCGCGGGACCTCGCGCTGGGGGCGACCGTCGTGGCCGTGACGATCGTGCTCGCGGACCACTGGCTGCCCCTGGGCGCCGAGCGGGGGGTCTGGTCCAACCGGCTGTTCGCAGGGGCCATTATCGCCTTCGTCCTCGGCGGCTTCGCGCTCTTCGTCCGGGGATATCCGAGAATCCTGCGGTGGTTGCTCGCTCACAAGGGGATGGCGCTCGCGCCCCCGGCGCTGTTCCTCGTGTTCGGCGTGACCGCGTGGTTGGGGTTCGGCAAGCTGTTCTCCTGGCTTCCCGAGCCGGTGCGGACATGGGCTCCCGTGGTGCGGGTCGCGCACGCCCTGCCCGGGTTTGGAAGGGAGTTCATGCCCCCCCTGGACGAAGGGTCGTTCCTGTACATGCCGACCACGATGGCGCACGCGTCCATCGGTGAGGCGAGGGAGCAGATGGAGCGCATGGACGCGGCGATCGCGGCGATCCCGGAGGTCGAGACGGCCGTGGGCAAGCTCGGGCGCGCCGACAGCGCCCTGGATCCCGCTCCCATCTCGATGGTCGAGACGATCATCCACTACAAGCCGGAGTACAGGATCGACGAGCACGGGCGTCGTGTGAACTTCGCGTACGACGAAGGCGCCGGGGGGTTCGTGCGAGACGGGGAGGGTGCGCTCGTTGCGGACCCTGACGGGCGGCCTTTTCGGCAGTGGCGAGCGCACATTCGCGGGCCGGACGACATATGGGACGAGATCCAGCGAGCGGCCCAGCTTCCGGGCGTGACCTCCGCGCCGAAGTTGATGCCGATCGCGGCACGGATCGTGATGTTGCAGAGTGGGATGCGCGCTCCTTTGGGGATGAAGATTCGCGGGCCCAGCCTGGAGGTCATCGAGCAGGTCGCCCTCGACATGGAGGCAGCGCTCAAGCAGGTCCCGGCCATTGTACCGGAGACCGTCGTTGCGGACCGGGTGGTGGGCAAGCCTTACCTGGAGGTCGTGATCGACAGGGAGAGCGTGGGGCGTCACGGCGTGTCGGTGGAGCAAGTGCAGAAGACGCTCGCGATCGCGGTCGGGGGGGCGACGCTCACGCGCACGGTGGAGGGGCGGGAGCGGTATCCGGTGCGTGTGCGGTACCCCCTGGAGGACCGCATGAGCGTGGAGGCGCTGGGGCAGGTCTTCGTGGCGTCTCCCCTCGGGCACCAGGTGCCCTTGAGCCAGCTTTCCCGCATCCAGTACGTGCGGGGGCCCCAGGTCATCAAGAGCGAGGACACCTTCCTGACGGCCTATGTCACGTTCGACAAGGTCAAGGACAAGGCCGAGGTCGATGTGGTGGAAGACGCGCAGAGGCACGTAAAGGCAGCCATCGACGCGGGGGACCTGGTTCTGCCCGACGGGGTGAGCTACGTGTTCGCGGGCAACTACGAGAACCAGGTGCGGAGCGAGAAGAGCCTGATGGTGCTGTTTCCGCTCGCGGGGTTGGTGATCTTTCTCATCCTCTACTTCCAGTTCCGTCGGGTGACGACGACGTTGATGATTTTCTCGAGCGTCTTCGTGGCGTTCTCTGGGGGGATGGTGTTGCTGTGGCTCTACGGCCAGCCGTGGTTCCTGGACGTGTCACCCTTTGGGGTGGAGTTGCGGGAGGTGCTACGCATTTCCCCTGTGAACCTGAGCGTGGCGGTGTGGGTGGGGTTCATTGCGCTCATCGGGATCGCGACGGACGACGGTGTGATCATGGCGACGTATCTGAAGCAGCAATTCGAGGCGATGCCCCCGCAAACCGTGCGGGATGTGCGGGACCGGACGCTGGAGGCGGGGGTTCGGCGGGTGCGCCCGTGTCTGATGACGACTGCGACGACGCTGCTGGCGTTGCTGCCGGTGATCACGTCGACGGGGCGGGGGGCGGACGTGATGGCGCCGATGGCGCTGCCTGCGGTGGGGGGGATGACGATCGCGCTCATGACGCTGTTCGTGGTGCCTGTGCTGTACGCGATGGGGGAGGAAGCGCGGTTGGGCAGAGCCAATCGGAACTGGTGAACCGGGCACGGGGAACCGGGAAGGATGAATTGGGCAGAGAACGGGTGAGCGGACAGCCGTGACCCGGAAGGATGAATGGGGCTTGGTTCATGGCTGGAAGGAAGAACGATGAAGGGCAACGATATTGCACAACGGTTGTTGTCATAGAGCGTCGGTGTGATGCGACTGATGTGGAAGTTGTCGAAGGACACCTGGGATCTGCATACCGAGCCAAATTCTACATTCCCAGGTCCCGGTCCCCGATTCACCAGTTCCGCTGCACCCAAGTGTGAGCCGAAACACTTGCCCGTTCCCTGTTCCCGGTTCCGCATTCACCAGTTTGGGCTCGGCTCTGTGTGATGCTCGGGCACTCAGCCGTAGTCCTGGGGGACCCTCGTGGTCCCAGTGAGACCGCGGCGCTCCCACCTGCCACGAAGGGAGGGGGGCCCGTGTCGCGAAGCTCTGCCGTCGAGCAAGCGGACTGATCCTGGGGCTCCGCAGTTCCCAGTGGGGAATGCCGAGGCGGGCTCGAACAATCCAACGCGAGCGGATGGTTTACGTCATAGTACGTGTCGGCCGCGGACTGAGAGCGTCTCGTTCCAGCGACTTCCCGTGGCATGGTGGTTGCTCTCCTGGTTCGGCCAGACGCCATGGTACGGCTTCCCTATGTGAATGTTTCCACCGGGGCCGACCGTTGGCGGAGAAGCGGAGGTTCATCCAGATGCGTTCGACACCCGTTGCCGCCCCTTTCGCCCTGATTGCCTTGCTCGCGGCCGGCGCGTGCAGCTTGTCCGAACCCGCCTTCGAGCAGGAGCCGACCTCTTCCCGCGCAGACGCCATCGTGGGTGGGGTGAAGGACTCGGGGAGCGCGAACGACGCGGTGGTCACCGTCTTTGCGTCGGACCCCAACGACCCCTACGGGTACGGTGGCCTGTGCACCGGGACGCTGATCGCGAAGAACATGGTGCTCACCGCGCGCCACTGCGTGTCAGAAACGCAAGACTACGTGCAGTGCTACAACGACGTCATCGGTGACCATCCCGCGAGCTGGTTGAAGATTCTCCGCGGGGTCGACCCGTTCTACAGCGGAACGGTCATCGCCACGGGCAAGGAGGTCTTTCACGACGGGTCCGACAACCTCTGTGGGCACGACCTCGCCATTATCGTTCTGAACACCCAGGTGACCTCGATCCAGCCGATTCCGGTGCGCGTGGAGAACGGGCCCTCCCAAGGGGAGCTGTTCCGGGCGATCGGGTTCGGGCTGACCAACCCCAACGACGGCAACTCATCGGGATATCGCTACTACCGCGACAACGTGAAGGTGCTCGGGCTGGCGCAGGGGACCAACAGCGTGGACTTCGTGGGGACGGCATCGATCTGCGACGGGGACTCCGGTGGTCCGGCGATCTCGAAGCAGGGGGCGGTATTCGGGGTGACGTCGCGCGGCCAGAACTGCTACACGGATGACAACGTCTGGGCCCGGACGGACAAGTTCAAGTGGCTGTTCGACGAGGCCGCGGCGGCTGCGAATACCACGTACACGGGGGAAGACGGGACGGTGTACGGTTCGGGCGGGAGTGGTGGAACAGGCGGCACGGGGGGCAGTGGTGGTTCGGGCGGGTCGGGGGGCAGTGGTGGCTCGGGTGGCTCGGGTGGCTCCGGCGGCAGTGGCGGTTCCGGCGGCAGTGGCGGTTCCGGCGGCAGCGGCGGTTCCGGCGGCAGCGGCGGTTCCGGCGGCTCAGGGGGGGCTGGCGGCTCTGGCGGCTCCGGCGGCAGCGGAGGGACTGGCGGTTCAGGCGGAACGGGCGGCGCCCCCGGCGTCCTGCCCGGTCACGGCGAGCCTTGCGGCCCGGGCTACGAATGCGAGTCAGGCAACGTCTGCGTGGAGGGATTGGGGGAAATCTATTGCGCCCAGCTCTGCCACGCGAGCAACCCGGTGTGCCCCGCGCAGTACGAATGCGCAGTCGACATCGGCGCCTGCTTCAAGTCCGAGAAGTGCGGTCCCAACGCCGAGTGCGCCCAAGGACAGGTCTGCGTGGACGACGGCCAGCGGTATTGCACCACCTACTGCAAGGACGATGGGTCCTGTCCGGCGGGGTACGCGTGCGCCGAAGATACCAACGTATGTTTCAAGAGCAGGGCACCTTCTGGCTCGTCGACGCTAGATAACGTGGGCAATTCTGGGGGATGCGCTGTTCGTGCGGGCGCGAAGCCGGAGGCGATTGGGGGGCTCGCAGCGCTCGTCCTGGCACTGCTGGTGCGGCGCCGTCGGAACGCCAGCTGATACCGCGTCGCGTCAATGCTCGCGAGGGGAAAGAACGCAGAAACCGACATCGTCTCCTTTCCCTTTGCGTGACCCTGCCCCCACAAGCTATCCTAGGACCGCAGCTTCGAAAGAGCTTCGTTGACTTGGTGACTCGAAAGGAAATCTCATGCGTAAGTTCATCTTGATTGCTTCCATGCTTGCGGTGGCCGGCTTCGTGGCCTGTAGCTCGGACGAGTCCGACGACGGCGCGGCGGGTGCGGCAGGAACCGCCGGTGCCACGGGCGGCTCAGGCGGTGGGGAGACCGGCGGCACGGGCGGCGGAGAGACCGGCGGCACCGGCGGTGGAGAGACCGGCGGCACGGGCGGCGCGACCGGCGGCACGGGCGGTGGGGAGACCGGCGGCACGGGCGGTGGGGAGACCGGTGGCTCGGCGGGTGAGGCTGGCAACGCGGGCGCGGCGGGCACCGGCGGTGGCGGCGGAAACGACTGCACGACCTGCGGCCAGGCCGAGTGCCCGGACGAGGTCACGGCGTGCCTGGGCGCGACCGGGTGTCTCCAGTGCGTCCAGGGCGACGACGCCTCCTGCAATGCGGACAATGAAGACGAAGTGACGGCGCTTGGCCAGTGCCTGATGACGAACTGCGCGGACGAGTGCGCTGGCGGCGGCGCGGAGCCCGATTGCGACGCTCCGGCCCAGCCCGCGACAGGCGGCTCGTGCGTGACGGTGGCCGGCGCCATCGCGTGCAACCCGGTCACCAACGAGGGGTGCAACGCGACGGCCGGTGAGGCCTGCGACGTGAACGACAGCGACGGCTACGAGTGCTTCCCGGCGCCGAACACCCAAGGGTTGTGTGAGGAGTGCAATGACACGGTCGGGTACTGCCAGGGCGGGATGACCTGCGGCGGCGTGTGCGCACGCTACTGCTGCGACGACACCGACTGCAGCGCCGCGGGCACCTGCGACAAGACGGCCGGCTTCCCGGGCGGTGTCGGAGTCTGCGTCGCGAAGTGAGCCGCAACGGATTGACATCTAGTCCCAAATCAAGCCGAAAACAGTTCTTGATTGGGGTCTAGAGCGCGGCCCGGTCAGCCTCCGGGAAGCCGCACCACCGAATCCCCACAAGAGACCCAGACCGAACCGTCGTCCAGGCACGCCACGTCGCGCGCTTGGCACGTCTCCGGGATGTCCCATGGGACCCACTCGCCCTGACCGTAGCGGTAGAGCGCGTAGTCGAAGACCGCTACCAGCACGCCATCGGGGCAGACGTCCGCGCCCGTGAGGTCAGGGTCCTCGGACGGCAACTCGACCTTCGACCACCTGCCCCCTTCGTGCCGCAACAGGACCGTCTCGGTCGACGGGCGCAGGGCGCTGCGCATGAACCAAGCTCGATCGGGCGCGCGGCCGAAGACCCGGCCTGCCCCCATGCCCCAGAGTTGCTTCTCGTCGAGGTGGGTGACTTCGGGCGTCCGGGCTCCGCCTTGCCAGCGGGCGATCGCCAGCCCTGCGTGGCACCCCATCCCCATGGCGAAAAGGTCGCCCCCGACGGCACCGATGGACTGGGGGTGCACCGTCAGCCGGTCGAAGCCCACGCCCCCGCTGGTGTAGAACGAATCGCACTGCGCACCGACTGCGGGCGGGATCGAAAAATCCGCGGTCCCCACGACCGTTCGCAACGTCTCGGTCGCCGTGCCTCGGGGACGCCCCACGCCCATCAACGCGGCGCCCGTCCAGGCTAGCCCATGGACCTGTCCCGTTTCGTCCACGCGGGCCCAACCTGCCGGTGTGCGACGGAGGACCAGCGTGTGAAAGCCGTCGTCCTCTGGCCCGCGTGCGAGCAGGTAGACCGCGTCCGGCCAGGCGCCCGTGATGGTGGTGAGCTCACCGTAGGGACCCCAGGGGAGGGCAAGCTCCGGACGGCTCACCAGGCGGTCGCCCTGCGCGAGCCAGAAGACGCTTCCTTTCGCGTCTCCGGGCTCCTCCTGAGCGCTCACCAGGAGGGCAGGCCCGAGCCTGTGGAGCCGAACGGACGAAGCGCCCGAGAGCACGGTTGCCGGGGTATTGGATTGCTGTGCGGTCGGGGGGGGCAGAGGAGCGGGCTGGGCGGGCACGACGACGCTGGGCTTGTTGTGTGTCGAGGCTGCGCAGTGCATGGCCATCGCGGCGGGCAAGAGAGCGACGAAGGTTGTGATGGGTCGTGGAGGCGTGGGCATGGGGGGAGAGGGTAACAGAGGGAAGGGGTTAGCGGGAGGCCCCCGCCGCTCCTCGACATGGAGCGGACCCGGATCGTGGAGCGGCTTCACGAAGTCGGTCCGGACCGACTCGGTGAGGTGACGCTCGTGCTATCGGCCGACGGGCTTGGCCGCTGGCTTGCCGACCCGAACGCAAGGTAGCCCCTCAGAGCCCCATTCCAACTTCCCGGGTCCCGGTCGGGTTCACCAGTTCAGCTGAGCCTCGCGGGGTCTCACCGGGAACGGCGAGGTCCCTGGCGCAGACCCCCAGGAGGGCCACATCTGCGCCGGATTCCCTTCAAGCATGTGCCTGGCACGCATGGTGCTCCCGTCCCGAACCTACCTTGTTGTGAGGAGAATCCGATGATCCCTACGCTGAGAAGACTGTGCTTGCCGGCCCTGTTCGTCTGCTTTGCTGCCTGCAGCGGGGTTTCGCAGGACCCAGACCTCGGCGGTGACGCCCCCCCCGTCCCGGGGAAAGCCGATATTCCCGCGGGAAAGCAGGACAACGCGAGCCTCTGCCTCTCCCTGGGGTTCGAGGCGAACTGCGACCTCTGTGCGGAGTATGGCCTCGAGGCCGACTGTGACCTGTGCGAAGCGTGGGGCTGGTACGCCGACGGCGTTTGCGACGAGGCCCTGGTTTTCCTGGGGTACTGCGACCCCGCGCGGGAGGCCTCGGATTGCGACGGCGGGTCTGGCGGGTCCGGAGGCACGTCCGGGACCGGGGGCAGCGGCGGCAATCCGGGGTGGGACGGCGGTCTGGGAGGTTCGGGTGGCTACACCCCGGACGCCGGGCCAGGCGACTCGGGCGCCTATGCGGACGGCGGTCCCCACGAAGGTGGCTATCCCGAAGGTGGCTATCCCGAAGGTGGCTATCCCGAAGGCGGCTATCCCGAAGGCGGCTATCCCGAAGGCGGCCATCCCGAAGGCGGCCCGCACGAAGGTGGTTATCCGGAGGGTGGCTATCCCGACGGTGGTCCCCACGAAGGTGGCCCGGGCGAGGGTGGCCTATCCGATTCCGGCAGCTTCTGAGAGCTTCCCCATTCCCGGTTCCCAGCCCCCGGTTCACCAGTTTATCTGGCCTCGTCAGCCCTCCCGAAACAGCCCGGCCAGCACGTCGTCCCGGCGCAAGCCGCCGAGGGCAGGGAAGGGCACCGTTCGCAGTCCCCCGACCCCATGCGCCAACTCTACCCCGTCGCCGGCCCATCCACCGTCTCGCTGGTCCACGATGAGCATCCGGTCCCCGCTGCACACAAGAAAACCCCGCTCGGAGCCGTCGGCCACGTCCCATACCACCAACCTGTCGCTCCTGTCGTGCCCCAGTGCTACGTGCCCTGCGGGATGAAATGCGTCCACCATGCATCCGGGCTCGCCCATCCAGGTGACAAACGCGTCCCGCTCGATGTCCCAGACCCGAACCGGCTCATCGGCAGCCCGCGCGAGCAACAACCGACCGTCGGGTGAGAACAGGACCTGCGCGACAGGCCGCTGAAGTGCCAGCCTCGTGGTCACCCGGCGGCTGCCGACACCCCACAACGTGACGTGGCCCTCCTCGTCGCCCGTCGCCAGCAAGCGAGCATCCGGGCTGAATGCCAAGGCGTAGGTGATCGCAAGGTGGGACTCGAGCGCGCCGAGACCCTCGCCCGTGCGAACGTCCCACAGCCGGACCTTCCCGTCAGCCCTCGACGCTGCCACGATGCTCCCATCGAGCGTGAGCGCGGCCGCCATCGGGTCCCCGACCGCGATCTGGACGCGTTCGCGGGTCTCGACGTTGACGATCGTCATGCCGTCCTCGCCGAGCACGGCAAGAGAGTCCCCGCCGCCCGGGTTGGGCCGAACCTTCGCCCGCAGCAGCCCGCACACCTCCGTCCCCCGGCACATCACGGCGCTCGACGTCACCGTGAACGGTGTGCCATGGCTCGTGAAGCCCACGGTGTAGAGCACGCCGAGCCCCACCGGGGTCGATTCGACACGCGCGCCGTCGTGGACGCCGAACTCCTCTGTTCGGGGCAGGTCCGACCGCCCGAAGCCGACCACGATCCGCCGGCCGCACGGAGAGATGGCGGCTCCCACCGGCCGATCCAGGTCGGAGCCGAGCTCGTGCCGCTCCCGCGTCGCGCACGTCAACACCTGCGGCGCGTGGTGGCGCAAGCCGATCGCCACGTGCTCTCCGTCGGGATGCGCGGACAGCGAGTACACGGTGTCGCTGCTCAGGCCGATCGCTTGCGGGCGTCCTCCCAAGGTGGCGACCCGCAGGCCCGGCCCCTGGTCCGTGCCCCCGAAGTAGAGGCGGGAGCCTGTCGGGTCGAACGCGAGCGCGTAGGTACGCCCCGGGGGCGGCTTCTGGTCACCCAGGCGTTGGCCGTCTGACAGGCTCCAGCGAGCCACCAGGCCTTCGCCCGCCGCGGCCAGAACCTCTCCCATAGGCGAGAAGGCGAGGGCCGTCACCCCCTTCGGGGACTGCGCGAAGGCAAGCTCGCGTACCAGCCGGCCTTGGTCGTCCGAAAGCACCACGATGTCGTCACCCCAGCTCGCGCTCGCGAACAGCCTGCCGCCCGGGTGAAAGGCAATCGCAGCCACCGTCCCCCCGCACTTGATGGCGGCGAGTTGCTCGCCGTCGTGCGTTCGGACGAGCCGAACCACGCGCGAAGACCCCCCGGCGGTCAGCAATGCGCCATCCGGCGAGAGCGCGACCGCCTCCAGGTGGCGATCGTCGTACGGCCACCGCCCGAGACAGCGACGGTCTGCGACTTGCCACAGCCAAGCGGAGCCGCCCCCCGCCAGCGCCAGCAACGTCCCCGCGCGGTTCCAACACAGCGCTTTCGCGGCGATGGGCAATGTCATCGCGATACGGCCGGTGGCGACTTCCCAGAGGCGTGTGCCGCGCTCCGAGCCCGTGGCGAGGAGCGAACCGTCGGGCCGGTAGGCCACCGCGGAAACCGCGTCGTCGCCCCGCCCCGGCGTCACCTCCACCCGGCGGGTGGCGAGCCGGGCGGGTCTCCAGCCCTCGACGCTTCGCGCGGGGAGAGGCTCGTTCGGTTGCCACCGCGCTAGGATCTCCGGCGGCGCGATGGTGTCCGGCCCCACGACAGGGGCGATCACCGTGTCGTCGAACGTGCAATCGACGAAGGTCGCCCCCTGGACGCGCTGACCTTCGAGGTTTGCGCCCCGGAAGCTGCACGACTCGAAATGCGTGCCGCGGGCCGTGGCCAGCTCGAGCACCCGGTTCTTTCGGCAAATCTCCGCGTTGTCGAACGAGCAGCGAACGAAGCGGGCACGGTCGAGCACGTTGTCCCAGAGACGCGTCCCCCGAAAGCTCGTGTCCTCCACCAGCGCCCCGTCCCACGCGGAACGCAACACCGTCGCGACCTCGAAGTCGCACCGGGTGAGGTGAGCTGCCCGGAAGTGCACGTGCTCGAGCCGCAAGTCGCGAAACGACTTGCCCTCCAGGGACTGCCCGTCATGGCTCGCCAGGACGACCAACCGCTGCCTGCTCGAAGGTCCTGATCCGTTCGTCACCGTGCCGATGCTATAGGACTGGATGTCGTGATACAATCCGTGACCTGTTCACGGGAAGGTCAAGACAAGGATGGGTCACTCTCTCTCGCGCAATCGCTCCCTGTGGGTCATCGCCCTTGGCGCGTGGTTTCTCTCCGCGTGCTGTGCAGCACCCCCGGCGATGGCGGCCTCGGGCCCGGCGCCCTCGGGGTTCTTCAATGGCGTCTGCCACGGGGCGCTCATGCTCGTGGACGGGATTCGGATCGCGGCGGGCGCTCCCATTGCCCTGTACGACGTCGTGAACACGGGATGGGGCTACGACGCGGGATTCCTGCTCGGGTCGATGCTGTTCGGCAGCGTCTTCCTCACCGTGCTGCGGGCGGGGTTGGGTTGGCTGCTCGCCGCGAGCATGGGCGACGAGATCGTGAAGTCGGTGGTGGGCAACGTGATCAGCGCGTTGTTCATCGGCGTGGCGTTCCTGCTGGCGGATTGGTCGCACCTGGTGCCGCGCGTCGTGGGCGATCTCGGGCAGGCCGCGGCGTGCGGGGTTGGGCTGGGCGCTTGGCACCGGGTGACGGCACTGTTCGCGCTCGTCGGGCAACTGGTGTTCGACGATCTCGCCATCTACCAGGTGGGGTGTTCGGCGGGGTACTCCATCGGGTACGTCTTACCGCAAGCGATCTTCGGGGTGCTGGCGATGGTCGTGTTCTTGGCGGGGTGGAAGACATCGAGACGGTGAGGGGCGCCCGGGAAGCAATCATCCTCGGGCCTTCGGAAGCAACCACAGAAGCAGAACGTGCACTCTGCCTTCTGCCTTCTGCCCGCTTCCTTCTGTGCCCACTGCGTCTTCTGTGGTTTCTCCCCTCTGTGGTTCCTCGTCAGCCAGCCTCCGCCGCGTCTCTCGACATCTTTCCGTAGGCCTTCGCGAACTCGGGCCCGAAGACCAGCCCGAAGATCCTCTTCTCCCCATCCTGCAGGTCCCCGTGCCGGGCGCAGTAGACCTTCCAAAGCTCCTTGAAGCGGAACATGCCCGAGAAGACGCCCTTGGGGAGCACCTCGGCCTCGATTCGGGCGGGCGAAATCTCCTCCACGATGGACTGCACACCACGAACTACACCGCGCAGTACGGCGATCTGGTGGATCATCACGTCCGCGAAGACCCCCTCAATCGCCTTGCGCGCCCCGGGCGCCTCGCTCCGCCAGTCGAGAAGCCGCGCCGCGAGCGTCGACGGGCTCCCCGCCGTCTTCACCAGCTTGGCCGTGTCGTACTGGGACCACACGCGCTCTCTGCGCTGCTTCAGGTCCATCTCCGTTCGGAAGGACTCGCACCCGTCGCGCAGCAGGATGAACGACGACAGGAACGCGTCGAGCACCTCCCGTAGCTTGGACAGGAACTGCAACACGTCCTCCTCGCGCTGGAGCTCCGGTTGTTCGGGGACATAGTGGTGCGCGAGCTCGGTCACGGCTTGCAGCGCGACGTACTCGAGGAGGCGACGGCGCCCGGCCGGGTCCCCGTCGGGAGGCAGGGAACGGCGCAAGAGGCGCGAGAACCCGGTGTCTTTCTCGAGAGGGGGCAGGGCGTCTCGCGCCCACAGCAGCAGCGCCCCCCGCTGTTCCGGCGGAAGCTCAGCCCCCCGCGCCTCGAGCGCCTGGACAAGCTCGTGGGAGGACAGCTTCACGGCGTCGATCAACCGTTCCAGTTCATCGTCGACGCCGACGGGACGCAGCTCGGTGGGGCCATCCGCGAGCTCCGCGGCTTCCTTGGCAAGCAACTCGGCCGCGATGCCGGCCAGGCTCTCCTCGTAGCGCGTGGAGCGGTGCGGGCGCACTTGCGGCTCCGCGGTCCAGGCCCCCCGCTTGGCCTGCTGCTCCACGATGCGGTCCGGGTCCACCTCCTCGAGCGCCACTTGGAAACCCAGGGTGGATATCTGGAACTGAAACCCCGCCTTCTCGAGGTCGACCGGCTCGTGCGCGGGCGCCCGCCCGTCTCGCACCATCGTCCCGTTGCGACTTCCCAGGTCTCGCAGCATGAGTCGCCCGTCGTGCTCCTCGATCACGGCGTGGAACTCGGACACGTGGTGCTTGGATAGCTGCACGTCGTTGAGGGGATGGCGACCGATCCGCACGGGGAAGACCGCGTGGGTCACCTGGAAGCTCGTGCGAAAGTCCGTGTCCACGATCTTGATGCGTACGCCGATTGCCAAGTTCTGCCTCACGTCTGCTGCCACGGGGTCCGGGAAGCCTAGCGAAGAATTTTCGCGAAGTCCCCCGTGCTGTTTCGCGCCGCACTTAGGACGGCTTCCGGCGGCTCCGGGCTTGACGCCGGATCGATTGAATGTGTACAACGCAAGTCTAGAAATAGGAAAGCGATGATGCGGATGGGTGACGAAAACGGGGGACCGGAGAGCAAGCGGGTCGTTGTGGAGTCGATCAAGCAACGCTTCACGAACGACGAGTGGGCTGCCGTCCGAAACGGGCCGATGCTTGCCGGCATGGGCGCCGCCGCCCTCGACACCTCCCTCGAAGCATTCGCCAGGCAGGTGGCCGCGCTGACCATGACCCTCGAGGCTGCCGTCGGTCGCTACGACCACGACGCCCTCGTCACGACCCTCCTGTACGAAGTCGGTACCGCCGAAGAGTCGCGCGATCGGGAGGACCTCTCCCTCGACATGACCGTCGAACGCCTGGAGCAGGCTGTCGCCGCCGTGCGCGAGAAAGCGCCCGAGCACGAGCGATGCTACCGAACGCTGTTGCGGGAGGTGGCACAGATCGCGGCCAGGGCATCTGGCCCTCCGATCCTGGAGGGTTCAGCCGCTCTGACCGCCCCGCAAGCCCGTTTCCTCGCGCGCTTCAAGTCCGTCCTCGGCTTCGACGATTGAAGGATCAGGGCAACAGCGACAGGACGAACCCGTCCACGTCCGCGTCCGACGCCACCACCTTGTGGAGATCGTGGCCGAGGACCGACAGGCTCTGCGCAAACGACCCCGTCACGACGACCTGCGAGGCAGGACCCTCCTCCATGTGACTGACTTCATCGTCGCCAGGTCCTCCGAAGGGAATGGCCCCCAGCAAGGTTCCGCTCTTGTCGAGGCGCAGGAGCACGATGTCCCGCCCCGCGGCCGTGACCGGGCCGAACCCGAAGTCCACTTCCCCGCGAAACGTGCCCACCACGAACACATCGCCACTCGCGGTGACCAGGACCCGGTGCCCCGCGTCGGCGAAGTTGCCGCCGAAGGACCGCGCCCACAGGCACTTCCCCGCGAGGTCGTGCCGGGAAACGAACATGTCGAAGTCCCCGTTGCTGCCAACCGCCTGGTCGTCGAAATGGAAGTCCCCCATGGACTCCCCGGTCAGGTAGATCGCGTCGGGGGTGACGAACACCCCGCGTCCCCCTTGCGGCTCCCCGTCTCCGTAGACCTTCGCGAAGCTGACCTCGCCCGCCGGGCTCGACGCCGCGAGCAGGATGTCTGTTCCCCCTGCCGCGGACACTGGTTTGCCCCCCACCGTGAAGATGCCCTCGGCCTGTCCCGTGAACGCTACCACCGTCCCCCGGCTGTGGATGTCCAGCACCGTCTGCTTGCCGGAGTCGCCGAACGACATCGCCCAGTCGCTCGTGCTGTACAGTCGAGACACGAACCCGTCTCCGTTCCCCTCGCTGCTCAAGGTTTGGTTGGCGACAGACAAGTCACCCTGGAAGTATCCTGCCACCAGCGGCGAATTACCTGTGAGTGCGACCCGCCCCCAGGGGGAGTTGTCACCCGGACCGCCGAGTCGGAAGGCGCTATTGGCCACGCCGTCGCTGGCGAATCTCGCGACGAACCCGTCGAAGGTCCCGTCTGTTCCCGCGGTGAGGGGCGTTGGCCCTAGGGTCATTGTGCCCTTGAACATCCCCGCAGCGTAGATGGTACCACTGCCATCCACGGCCACCGAAGCCGACAGGTAGGCTTCTCCCGTTCCCCCGTACGTTCTGAGCCAGGACACGCCGCCTGTGGCGTCCAACTGGGTGACGAACATGCGCGTGGTGGTCGCCGGCAGCCCGGTGTCGTTGCCGATCAGAATCTCTTTGCCGTAGTGGCCGCCGACGATGACGCCTTCGGGGGCTCGATGCACGCCGGTGGGCCGCTGGCCGCCCGACCCGTGGATTCCCACGAGCCATGCCACGTGCAGATCGGGCGGGCCTCCCCCACTGCCTGCAGCACCCGCCGCGCCTCCCGCTGCCCCTCCGCTCCCGCCTGTGGCCGTTCCCCCGGTGCCTCCGCTCCCGCCTGTGGCCGTTCCCCCGGTGCCTCCGCTCCCTCCCGTGGCCGTGCCGCCTGTGCCTGCCACGCCACCCGTCCCGATGCCGCCCGTTCCCCCCGCGCCTCCGGACCCGCCCGTCTCTGCTCCGCCGCTCCCGGAAGCCGCTCCGGTTCCACCCGTCGAACCGCCCGCCCCCGTGCCGGACTGAAACTCGTCGCCTCCACAGGCAGGAAGCCACGCGACCGTCACAAGCAACGTCGCACCGCGGAGAATCGAACGTGCTGCATGCATCGGGCAACGATAGCGTAGACACTGGGGGCAGGCCAGACCGAAGGGGGCGAACGGAAGCGACGAGTCGTTCACAATCCGAAGGCGCAAGGGCTTCCGGTCCTGTCAGAACGAAGTCGGGCCCTGCAGCCACGCGACGGAGGATGCTAAGTGTCCACCGCTCTCGACCGGCTCGAACCCGAACTTCTGGCCGGAGACGGTGGCCTCGTACATCAGCCCGCCCTTGGTGGCTGTGAAGACGGCGACCCCGTGGTCGTAGGCGGCATTCGCGGACGCTCCTGCGGTGACCGCGACGGCGGAGGCTTGGGCGCCAAGCTCGAAGTTGCCGTTGCGGAAGTCGTCGAGGGTTTGCCGGTCGCGGAAGAAGATGATCTCCGCGTAGGCTTGCCCGCCGAGCTGAAAGCCGAGGGTCAGCTGCGTGAGAGTTGCTTTGCCCACGAGCTCGTTTTGCTCGTACACCTCTCCCTCGCCGTAGGCGCCGCCGATCCCGGCGCCTCCCTTGCCCACGGTGGGGAAGACGGCGAACCCATGGGCGCTCTGGAAGAACGTGTCCAGACCCGGGTCGAGCTGTCGGAGCCGGTCGATGGTAGCGAGGACTTGGGGGCTGGGCGTGGCAGGGGCGACGGCTTCACCGGAGACGGGCGCATTCGGGGCCTGGGGGTTCCAGCCGGAGCCTCCGCAACCGGACAGCAGTCCGACGATCGCGATGAAGGGGACACAGAAAATATTCTTGCTGTGCATGATGATATCTCCTCAGAGCAACGGCCAGATTCGGTACGCCGTTCCAGGAGCAATCATGGTGCCAGGTCGGCGTTGTTCGCGGGCACGGGGCTTCGTGCGAAACCTCTGGGGAAATCATCGCGAAGGCGCAACCCTTCCGGTGGAACATGGCGACGGAATCCACGACAACTGTCCGGTTGACCCGGACAAGTGACTCCAACGCAGCCACGGAAGTCGCAGAAGCCCTAGAAGGGAGATCTGCGTTCTGGGTTCTGTGCTCTGTGCTCCCTGCGCTCCCTGCGCCTTCTGTGGTCTGTTCTCTGCTCTTGGACTCCGGCGGGAACTTGCACCACGGTGTATTCGGGTGGTCTGATCGCCAGCAAGGAGAGACCCGATGCGCACCCGATTCGCTCTTCCGAGCCTGGCCTTGCTGGGCGCTTTGGCCTGCAATCCACCGAATCTTTACGAGACCCAGGCGGGGTTCCAGCCGCGGTCCCAATCCTACACCATCGTTCGCGTCGAGGGAGCAGGGCGAGGGGAGCCGATGCCCAGTCCCTGGGGTCTCATTGACCGGACCGAACTGCACAGGGTCCTCCAGCCTGTCGCCACAGCGGCGAGCTACGACATGGTGTTCTTCGAGAAGCGCAACGGGAGCTACGAGGGAGGCGCTGGGACGTACCTGTGGACCGACCCGCCGTCCCCGCGGCGCGGCAGCGGCTCAGCGGAGGAGCGAGTCCGGCAATACCTCGACCAGTTCGGCAAGGCGCCGCTGGTGAAGCTGCAGCCGGGGGCGCCCGACCTCGGATGCCCGTGCGCGCTCCACTCCGTGAAGGAGACTCCGATCCAGCACGAGGGATCCACAGGCTACGAGGTCATGGGCTTCCAGCGGGTGGGGGACCGCGACTTCGGCTTCTACCTTGCCGTCTTGCACCGCGCCACCGGCGCGCCGGACAAGGACCTGCATGTCGTGGTGCTTCAGGTGGCTCCCGCCGAAACGTTCAAGAACCTGGTCCAGGACGCGCGCAAGCTGCGCCGCAGGGTTCGCTGGCACGACTGACGCTGCGCGTTTGCCTCTTGCGTTGTGTGGGGCGCTTCGTCGAGGATGGGGCCTCGAGGAGCGATCACCATGCCCCGTCCTCTTGCCCTCTGCATCGAACGACTCGACGCCTCCGCGGACGCAGAACGATACGTGCGATGTGTGGCGGACACCTCCGTAGGTCATGGCTTGACGCTCGACGGGGAGGGCAACGCGGCATTCGGCCGCCCCGGGGTGTGCGACCTCGTCGTTTCGCTGGACGAGCGTCTGCTGCTGATTCGGCAGGAAGGCGCCACCCCCGTCGTGGTCCATCGTGCCGGCAGGTGCCTCGAAGCGCCGGTGGGGCAGCGCGTCGTGCTGGTCGATCAAGACCAGTTGGAGGTGGGGGCGCGACGCCTGCGGGTTCATATCCATGGGCCTTCGCGAGAGGTCCACCCGCCGCAGCGGCTCTCGGTCCTCACGGCGGCTTCGTTGGCCGCGGTGATGGCTCTGGGCGCGGGGGGCTGCTGCAAAGAGCTGGTTTCTGGTGCGGACGCAGGCCCGATCGAGGTGCGCGACATGCCTCCCATCGCGCCACCGCCACAGGTCCCTCCACAGCATCCGGACGCTGCCGATTTCGACGCGAGCGTCGCAGAACCGGGTACCTCGTCGGGTGTTCGCCCGCCCAAGCGCTGACCGGTCCAAGCTCGATCGACCCAGCCATTCGACCCCGACTCGCAGCAAAGGGAGTTTGAACGCGCCAAGTACCGTCTGCGGTCTGCGGGGTGAGCCGAAAAGCTCTAAACCGGGAATGCTGCCCCAAAGAAATCACGGATCCAAGGTGCGACTCCCGGGTCCAAGGGACATACCCCCCCCCTCGGCCTGAATTCCGGGCCGAGCCACAACGGAGTCCACCCATGCTTCATCGCGTCGCTTCCCTTGTCATCCCGACCGTGTTGCTGATTCCTTCCGTCGCCCTCGCGACCAACGGTATGAACCCCATCTCCTTTGGGGCGCGCGCCGCGGGCATGGCGGGGGCGGACACCGCCGTGGCGACCGACTCTCACGCGATGAACACCAACCCTGCGGGGATCACGCAGTTCGAGCACCGCGCCGACCTCGGCGTGAGCCTCCTGATGCCCAAGCTCACTCTCACCGACTGGGTGACCACGCCGCAGGGCAAGATGCAACTCAACGACAAGCTCGAGAGCGAGTCCATGCTCTTTCCGCTCATCAGCGCGGGATACGCGCAGCACGTGGGCCGGAATTTTCATCTCGGCCTCGGGTTTTACGTGCAAGGCGGGATGGGAGCCGAGTTCCTGAAGGCGAACACCTTCGTGGACGACGACCCCACGACGAACCTGGCGACCCAACCTTCCCCGGCCACCTACGACACGAGCAGCCAGGTCAGCTACTTCAAGCTGACGCCGACCGTTGCGTATCGGTTCGAGGACCTGATCAAGGGGTTCGACCTGTCCGTGGGGGCGGCGCTGAACGTGGGCATGGCCAACATGAAGTTCAAGCACAGCGGGTTTCAGTTCCCCGAGCCGGACACGGACGGCGTCTACCAGGCGCACGAGGTCGACTTCGAGAGCGACCCGGCCTACGGCTTTGCCGCACGGTTCGGCCTGCTGGCCTCCCTGCTCGACGGCCGCCTCTCCGTGGGAGCGTCGTATCAATCGAAGGCGGTGCTGAACTTCGACGGGACGACCACGATGGACGGCCGTTTGAAGTACGCTTCGTCGGCAGAGTTCGGGTGGCCGCAGGAGCTGGCGGGGGGTGTGTCGGGGCGTCCGATCGAGCCGCTGCTTCTGTCCGTGGACGTTCGCTGGATCCAGTGGTCGGACGTCGTGGATGTGGTCACGTTCGAAGGCGACGCCATTGGGGCGGTGCCTGCCGGCTACGAGAAGCAGAACATGCCGTTTGACATGGGGTGGAGCGACCAGGTGGTGGTCGCCTTCGGTGCCGAACTGGCTGTGATTCCGGAAACGTTGCGTCTACGTGCGGGGTACAATCACGGGTCCAGCCCTGTGAAGGGGGAGGGGATCAACGCGCTCTTTCCGGCAGTGACGCAGGACCACGTGACCGGGGGCGTGGGAGTGACCGTCACGGAGGGGTTGATGATCGACGGGGCGCTGGAGTACGCGTTCGAGAACGCAGTGGCTGCTAATGGGCAGAACCAGATGACCCGGCAGCCCGGCACGACGAGTCCGAACGGGTACGGCTTCGAGGTGGCGATGAAGCAGACGACGGTGCACTTGGGTGCGAGCTACGAGTTCTGAGGGACCCGCCGCGGTTCTGTGAATGCCTTCGAGTTACGACGGTATCTCGAGGTGCCCCGCGAACACAAGGCATGAGGCAACGTGAGATGAGATCTTCTTCACGGTCGCGGTGGGGGTGATGCGAGCTTCGTCCCTCCACCCGAACGTACTCCTGCGTGGTTGGTAGGCGGCCCGCATAACGCGCCTGGTCTTTGCGGCGCAGGTCGCCAGCATAAAGCAACGCACCGGCATATTTAGTCCTTCTCTTATGAAAGAGGAGCGGGGCCGCACTTTCACTCCTGAAAAGGGGGGGTGGAGACGGCGGATCGCGAAGCCTGTCAGTTCGAACACTTGGCACGATTGGAGTGGGGCTCGATGTTTGCAAAGGGACGGCAGACCCTTCAGCCTGCTCGAGGTGACACCCCATGGAGACCGCACAACGGAGCCGGACCGAACTGGGACGTTTCCGCCCGATTGCTGAGATCGGACGCGGCGGCATGGCGGAGGTTCACCTCGCCCATTCGCAGGGGCCCAACGGGTTCCACAAGTTGGTGGTGCTCAAGTTGGTGCGAGAGCACCTCGCGGAAGACCCGGATGCCCGGGCGATGCTGATGGACGAAGCGCGTCTGGCGGGGCGGCTGAACCACCCGAATGTGGTGCAGACCCTCGAAGTGACGGAGGTCGATGGCAGCCCGGTCATCGTGATGGAGTACCTCGAGGGGCAGTCTTTCTCTGCCCTTCTTCGCCGGAGCCGCGCCCGGGGCACGCCGCTCGACCTTGCCTCCTGCCTGCACATTCTCTGCGAGGCGCTGCAGGGACTCCACTACGCGCACCAGCTCAAGAACTTCGATGGCACGCCGCTGCGGCTCGTTCACCGCGACGTCTCACCGCACAACATCTTCGTGACGTACGAGGGGCGCATCAAGGTGCTCGACTTCGGGATCGCGAAGGCTGCGATCACACAGTCGGAGACGCGCGCCGGGGTCCTCAAAGGCAAGGTCGCTTACATGGCTCCCGAGCAAGCGCTGGGAAAGCCCGTGGACCATCGGGCCGACCTGTACGCGATGGGGTCCGTCCTATGGCAGGTCGCGACGGGTCGCAGTCTGTGGAAGGACCTGCCGGAAGGCCAGGCTCTGTGCCATGTCGTGCAGGGACAAGTTCCAGCGCCCAGCACCGTGTCCCCCGACGTCGACCCTCGCCTTGAAGCCATCTGCATGCGGGCCCTCGCGACCGACCCGGAGGACCGCTACCCAGACGCTCTGACGCTCGCCAAGGACCTGGAAGACCTGTTGGACGCGATGGGAGGCCGACCGTCGACCCGGACGCTCGGCGCCCTTGTGGCGGACCTGTTCGAGGACGTGCGCGAGGAGACGCAGAAGGTCATCGAAACCCAGCTCAAGGAGCTTGCGGGCGAGACCCCCGGCGAGCAGCGTATCCCCACGTTGCTCGCGAGCGGAGGGTGGAACCGGACCACGACGGGGCCGGAGGTGAAACTGGAAGAAGGGGCCAGCCTGAGCACGGGCAATTCCCGCGGACGCGGCTCGAGTGTGTCGGCCGTGGTGGCCGTGAACAACGAACCTGCCCCTCCCAAGCGAAACACGCGAGCGCTCGCGTTCCTGGCCGGCGCCGTGGTTCTCGCCGCCGTCGCCGGGGTGTGGTTCTACCCGAAGGCAGAAGTCCAGAGCGTCAACGCATCGGGCGTCGAGGCGCCTCCCGTCGCGGTTGCACTCGCTGCTGCCGCGTCGGACACGGCGGAGGAGACCACGAAGGTAGCCCTGGCGATCTCCGTCACGCCCGAGACGGCGAGGATCTTCGTGGACGACCGCGAGGTCACCCAGCGACCGGCCGAGGCGATGTTCGACAAGCCCGGCGCGCCTCACATCGTCCGCGCGGAGGCCGACGGGTACCAGAGCCAGCGTGTGGAGGTCGTGGCGGGGGCCCAGAAGAGCCTGCAATTGCAGCTCTCGGAGACTCCCAAGGCAAGCGTGGCGACCGCCGCCGCGCAGCGAGCCGCTCGGCCTGCCAAGCCCGAAGCTCCCAAGGCGGAGGCGGAGCAACCTGAGGCCGTCGCTGAACCCGCGCCTACTCCGGCCGAAGTCCCGGACACTGCGCGCGACCGGATCAAGAACCTCGACACGTCGAACCCGTGGGGTCAGGTCGTTCAGCGTTAGCCGTCAGAAGAGGAACCACAGAAGGCGCAGAGACCGCAGAAAGCTGAAGGGCGGGAGGGTCGCGGCTTGCGTCGCCCTCCGGCGGGTCACCGTCGCCGCAACAGCCACACGCCAGCGAGCAAGAGCAACCACGCACCGCCGCTCGCGTCGCGTCGTTCCATCACGCCGCACGCGCATCCCGACGCCTCCTCTGACTTCCACGTGCCTGGCTTGCTCGGAGCGGCGTCGGGGGCTGCTTCTTGAGCGACGTCCTCCGCCGCATCCTCGGCAGGGGCGTCTTCCGGGGCAGCCTCGGGACCTGCGTCGGGTTCGGGTTCGGCCACCTCGAGCCCGATGCTGCCCCAGACCTCTTCCCCAGCCACCACGTCCCGCGCGGAGGTGCCTGGCTGGAAGCCGTCGAGGGAGGCCGTGACGGTGTAGGAGCCGGGGTCGAGCTCGAAGCTGAAGGCCCCGTCGGGGCCCGTGGTGACAGAGGCGCCCCCGGCCACCTGCACGAACGCACCCTCGAGTCGGTCCTCCAGATTGGGTGCACGGTAGACCACGCCCACGTAGTGCCCCGTCGTGGGTTGAGGGGCAGTCCCGCAGGACTTCCCGAAGTAGGAGCACACGCCCGTCGCGATGCCTTGCGCGATCTTCTGCTGCCCGTCGCCGCTTTTCAAGAAGTCGCTCTCGGAGGGGGGGTGCCCCTGGTAGCCGGACGACGTGGAGCAGTCGTGGAACAGTACCTCGGTGAGGCACGCGAACATGTCCGTGTTGTTGAGCACGTGCAGGTTGTCACGGTACTTGAGGCCGCGGGTTTGATAGGGGAGCTTGGAGAGCAGCCCGTCCTGCACGTGTCCCGCGAGGGTCTGCCCGCCGGTCGACTTGTACAGGGTCTCGATGCCGTGGCCGCCACCCGCGTTCGAGTGAATGCTGACGAAGATGTCGGCGCCCCAAGAGTTGGCGTTCGACGGGGCGGCGTTGAAGTTCTGGTCGACCTGCACCGTGAAGCCGGCCGCCTCGAGGATCGGTCGGGTGAGGTTGGCGTTGATCAGGGCGTACTGGGCCTCGTTTCCCCCGCCGGACACGGCGTTTTCTGTCTGATCGCTGGGGTTGAGGTACACGCGCTGGGCGGCCGCGGGCGCCGCGAAGCAGACAGCCAAGGACCAGGCGGCGGCGGAGAGGAAGGCTTCCTTGCGTCTCATCGCTCACCTCCCTCCCCGGGCGAAGGGGTCATCGAAGGCAGCAAGGTACACATCACCGCTCCGACCGTCCGCGAACGCAACCATCCTCCCGTCAGGCGACACCGCCGGGCGAACCGCAGGTACGACAACCGGTCCGACGCGCCTCTCCTCGCCCGTGATTGAGTCCGCGACCCACAACTCGGACGACACGAGCGTGTGACCGTCGTTTCGAAGGCGGACGAAGACGATCCTTCGCCCGTCGGGGTGCCAGGTTGCATCGTCGCCCGAGGCGACTTCGCGGGGCTCCCCACCGACCGGAGCGACCCAGATGCGGGTTCCGTCGGCGCGCCCGTCCGAGACGAGAACGGCATCGCCCTTCGGGGAAAGCCTGGGGTGAAAGAAGCCCGGACCGGCGAACAGGACCGTGGCGTTCTCGCCAGGCTTGCCGAAGCGGTGGAGCACGATCGTGTTGTTTGGCTCGCGCGACACTGCGATCCCAGCCTCGGAGCGCACGTCGAGGTCAACGCCTTGGATGCCGTCGGCGACGACGGTGAGGGCGTGCTCCTGGACGCGAACGATGGCGCCGTTTGCGGACGCGAACCAGGCGTTGGAGGACGGGTCGAAGACGGGGCGTCCAGGTTTCTCGACGCGTGCGAGGCCGTGCAGAGTCCGTGGGGCCTCATGCAGGAGGTCACCACCGAGGGTCCAGGCGGGGCCACGGGAACCGGGGTCCGCGGCGCCGATATGGCGTGGCGTCGCGAGTCCTGGAACGGGGGCCTCGGCTACGAGAGCGGAGATCGCGACTGCGTGAGGCGTCGGTTCCGGTTCTGGTGAGGCGCATCCGGGAGCAAGGATCGCGGCGGCGAGGAGGGACAGCGGGAAACGAGCGAGGGGTACTGCGTGCATGGTCTCTCGTTGCGAGGGGTTGCAGGGACACAAGGAGGCAGCAATCCTTGTGCCACGGGCGAGAGGCGAGTTCCAGGCCCTTTGGCGCGATTGGCAACGTGCACCATGGGATCGACGGGATCACTCCTGGGATCTGCTGGGGTCGAAAGGCCCAGACGTAGAACGGTCTGACCGCATCATCCGTGCACGAACCCGGATGGGTTGGCCCGCGGTAGCTCCCGGCGCCGAGGGCGGCACGGGCGCAGGAGTCCGGCAGCACGCCCTTGATGAGGGGATGTCCGCCATGGGCTTGTGCGGGGACGACTTCCCTAGGGCGAACCCCGATACGCCTCCGCCAAACTGACCTCTCCGATGCCGCCTGAAGGTGGCAATGGGGCTTGCGTGGATGAGCCGGGCTCCGCCTTTGCGACATCGTCATTGCGGTTACTGCCCCCCACGAATCCGGTTGCCCCCGATGGTGCGTGGTTCGCTGCGGTCGTACGTTGCTCATTGTCATCGACGCTCTACGCCGGAGCACGCGCGGACACTTCCACCTGCGCCCGAGCGCAGCGGAGCAAGGACCGCACGGGTGCCGTCTCGAGCGGGTTGTTTCCGACAAGGTTTGCCATCGGAGGTTGGCCAGCATGAGTACGAACCCATTCGAAGTAAAGGTGAACAAGGGCCGTGGCAGCTCCACCGAAGTTCTCATCAGGAACGGGGACGAAGTGATCCAGACGGAGTTCAGCGAGCTCGTCCCTTGCGAGTTCCCGATCCACGCGCGAACCCCCGTGCACGTGGAGATTCCGCCCAACGGGACCAAGAGCTCGTCCCCGGGGCTCTTCGGGTTTCCGGAGCAGAACGCCAACGACGGCGACTACCCTCATACGCTCCGGTTCCCTGTCTACCAAGGCCAGGAGACTGTCACCTTGCGTGCTTACGACGCATTCAAGACGGATGGCGCCGGGCAAGCGCTGACCAAGGTGCCTGTCGTGGCGATCGCCACGAGTGTCTTCTCCATCGAGGACGGGAAGGTCGCACAGACCCACTCCGTCCTACCGATCTGGAACGACGGGTCGAGTGTGCTCATCAAGCTGGTGCTCTCCGAGGGTGAGGTGTCCGAGGGGACGCCGAATCCCGAGTGGCACATGTCGGCGTCTGGTGGCTTGCCCCTGTCGATGGGATTGGACCAGCTGGAGAGGGGGTCGCGCCCGCCCGCTGGGGCGCAGGCAAGCCGGTTCGAGTTGCACTTGACCCCATGGTTGCTCGCCGCGCGCCTGCTGCAGAACGAGGGCAAGCCCACTTCCCATCGCGTCTGGCAGCGCGGGTGGCGATTCGAGACGGCCGGGGACTTCTCGTCCGCGCTGAGCCGTATCACCGGCAGCTTGCGAGGGTCTGCGCTCCCGAAGAATGCCGCTTAGCCCTGACCGATCACCAACAAGGAGTTTGACACTATGCAAATCGTCGTTCCGAAAGAAATTCTGCATGCGGAAAAGCGCGTGGCTGCCATCCCGGAGACCGTCGAGAAGCTGCGCTCGAAGGGCTTCCAGGTCACCATCGAGGCAGGAGCCGGCGCGGGCGTGTTCATCGACGACGCCGAGTACGAGAAGGCGGGCGCCAAGATCGAGAAGAACGTCGAGCAACTCTTCGCGAGCGCCGACGTCATCCTGAAGGTCAAGCAACCCATCTTCAACGAGTCGGTGAAGAAGCACGAGGTCGACATGATGCCGAAGGGCTCGACCTTGGTGACCTTCCTGCACCCGGCCGCTCCGGACAGCCATGCCATCGTCCGCAAACTGAGGGACCGAGGGGTCACGTCGTTCACGATGGACGGCATCCCGCGGATCTCGCGCGCGCAGCGGATGGACGCGCTTACGTCGATGAGCACGGTCACCGGCTACCGTGCTGTCCTCGACGCGGCGGAGCACCTGCCGCGCTTCCTGCCCATGATCGGTACCGCCATCGGGCCGATCAAGCCCGCCAACGCGCTGGTCGTGGGCGCGGGCGTCGTGGGGTTGCAGGCCATTGCCACGGCCAAGCGGCTCGGCGCCGTCGTGAAGGCCTGGGACATTCGCGAGGCGGCTCGCACCGAAGCGGGCAGTCTTGGCGCCAAGATCGCCGGGTTCGACGTTCCCAAGGACCTCGCGATCGCGGAGGGCGGCTATGCGAAGCTTCTCCCCGAGGATTGGCTCAAGAAGGAGCAGGCGGCCATCCAGGACGTGGTCGCGGAATCGGACATCGTGGTCCTCTCGGCGCTGGTGCCTGGGACGCTTGCCCCGGTGATCGTCACCAAGGAAGCGGTCGAGCGCATGAAGCCCGGGTCGGTGATCGTCGACGTCTCCATCGACCAGGGTGGCAACTGCGCATTGACCAAGCCCGGCCAGGAGGTGGTGCACAACCACGTTCGGGTGTGCGGACTGCAGAACATTCCGGGCCGCATGGCGATGCACGCGACGTGGCTGTACGCGCACAACATGTTTTACTACGTGGACAACCTGTACAAGAAGGTGCCGGGAGCACCTGACCTCGAGGACGAGATCCCTCGCGCGTCGCTGGTGACCGTGCAGGGAAAGATTGTCTACGGGCCTGCGCTCGAGGCGATGGGCGAACGTTGATCGTGTGACCTGAGGCAACCCGGAGGATGTGTCATGGCCGACCTGGCATTGATGTTACTCGTTTTCGCGCTGTCGTTCGGCATGGGCTACCTGCTCATCTCGCGCGTGCCGCCGCTCTTGCACACGCCGCTGATGTCGATGACCAACGCCATCTCGGCCGTGACCATCCTTGGTGCCTTGTTGCTGTTCGCGACGGAGATGAGCCTTAGTGACAAGGCGTTGGGGGCCGCCGCGCTCATCACGGCGGCGTTCAACATGGTGGGTGGGTTCGTGATTACCGACCGCATGACCGGCCTGTTCAAGACTCATCACGCCACCGGACGAGGGGGCAAGTCATGACCGGAGCCGCCTTCCGGACCTTGGTTGTGGGTGACCCCGTTGCTCCTCGAGGAATCCAACATGTCTAGCGCCGTCAATATCCTCATCCAAGTCGCCATCATTCTGCTGTTGGTGGCCGGCATCGCCCAGTTCCGAACGCCGCGTGGTGCGCGGCGAGGCAATGCTACCGCTGCGGTGGCCCTGATGGCAGCGATCGGCTTCGTGCTCTACCTCATCAACCAAGACAAGGGGTTGTTCGCGCCGGCCGTGCTGGTGGTGTCGCTGGCCGTGGGCGGCCTCGTTGGCACCGTCATCGCGATGCGCGTCACCATGATCCAAATCCCCGCCATGGTCGCCTTCCAGCACGGCGCGGGGGGCGTCGCTGCTTGCGCCATCGCTTACGTCGAGCTCACCCGCGGGGGGGACATCACGCCGGTGGGGGTGGTGTCGGGGTATCTCGGTCTCACGATCGGTGCTGCCACGTTCAGCGGCAGCATGCTCGCCAGTGGCAAGTTGGCGGGGAAGGTCAAGCAAACACCCACCGTGTTTGCACGCCACAACGCGATTCTGCTCGCTCTGCTCGCTGGCATCGTCGGCCTGAGCATGTACGGTGTCGCGACGGAGGGCATGAACCGCTCCCTCGCGTTGGTCGGGGCTCTGTTTGGGTCTGCTCTGCTGGGATACGTGTTCTCTGTCCGCATCGGTGGGGCGGATATGCCGGTGCTCATCTCCTTTCTGAACGCGACGGCAGGGCTCGCGGCGTCCTTCTGTGGCGTGGTGATCCAGAACCAACTGCTCATCGCGTGCGGCGCCACGGTGGCCGCGTCGGGGTCGATTCTTACGGCCGTCATGTGCAAGGCGATGAATCGCAGCTTCGTGAGGGTGCTCGCTGGCGGTAAAATGGCCGTAGGTGCCTTGCCTGCGAAGAAACCAGCAACCGAGAAGGGGTCAAAGGAGGTCGCCGGGGCGGACAACAAGCAGGTCGAGGGTGCCAAGAAGCCGGAACGTGACGCCATGGCCGAAGCAAAGACCCTTCTGCGCAAGGCCAAGAGTGTCATCATCGTCCCAGGCTATGGGATGGCCCTGGCGCGTGCCCAATTCCAGGTCGCCGCGTTGTGCAAACAGCTAGAACAGCTCGGCAAGACCGTCGTCTTCGGCATCCACCCCGTCGCAGGCCGCATGCCCGGACACATGAACGTGCTGCTCGCGGAGGCCGACGTCGATTACGACGTCCTGAAGGAGATGGACGAAGTCAACGATTCCTTCAGCACGACCGACCTGGTTCTGGTCATCGGCGCTTGTGACGTGGTCAATCCTGCGGCCATCGACGTACCCGATACCCCGATTTCGGGCATGCCGATCCTCAACGCACACGAGGCCAAAAACGTGTTGGTGTGCAATCTCGACGAGAAACCGGGTTACTCGGGCGTACCCAACACCCTTTATGAAAGGGAGACGACGCTCATGCTGCTCGGTGACGCCGGTGCGACCGTGACGGAGCTGTTGCAGAGTCTCTCCGCCAAGGAAGTGGAATCCGTCAAGGCGAAGAAGCAAACGGTCGTGGACGTCATGACCGAGGCGAAGACTCTCCTGCGCGAAGCCAAGAGCGTCATCATCGTCCCGGGCTACGGGATGGCGCTGGCCCGGGCCCAATTCCAGGTCGCCGCGTTGTCCAAGCAGCTCGAGCTACTCGGAAAGACCGTCGTGTTCGGCATCCACCCCGTCGCAGGCCGCATGCCGGGACACATGAACGTGCTGCTCGCGGAGGCCGACATCGACTACGACGCCCTGAAGGAGATGGACGAAGTCAACGATTCGTTCCGCACGACCGACCTGGTGCTGGTCATCGGCGCTTGTGACGTGGTCAATCCTGCGGCCATCGACATGCCCGATACCCCGATTTCGGGCATGCCGATCCTCAACGCACACGAGGCCAAGAACGTGTTGGTGTGCAATCTCGACGAAAAACCGGGTTACTCGGGCGTACCGAATACCCTTTATGAAGAGGAAACGACGCTCCTGCTGTTCGGCGACGCGAACGCGACCGTGACGGAGCTGTTGGAGAGTCTCTCCCCTCAGACCGAAGTGCAGATAGCGAGGGCATCATGATCTCGACCATGCAATTGAGTGACAAGCTCTTGCGCGCGGAGTACGCGGTCCGCGGTCCGATCGTCCTGCGAGCCCAGGAGCTCGAGGCCCAGGGACGGAAGATCATTTACTGTAACATTGGCAATCCGCAGGCGCTCAAACAGCCGCCTCTGACGTACATGCGGCAGGTCCTGTCCCTCGTCGAGTACCCCGAATTGCTCACGAACCGGAGCGGTCAGTACCCGAAGGACGTCGTGGCGCGAGCGCGTGCCATTCTGGCCAAGCACCCTTCGGGCACGGGGGCCTACACCCAAAGCGCAGGTATCCCCTTCGTGCGCCAGGCTGTCGCCGACTTCATCGCGCGTCGTGACGGCATCCCCGCGAACCCTGCGAACGTCATCTTGACGGACGGCGCGAGCAAGGGGGCCCAGGCAGTGCTCACCGCGCTCCTCCGCTCACCGCGGGACGGCTTCCTGATCCCCATCCCCCAGTACCCTCTGTACAGCGCGAGTCTGACGCTCTTCGGTGGCGAGAAGATAGGGTACCTGTTGGACGAGCAGAACGGCTGGCAACTGAGCGAGACCATCCTGTCCGAGAGCTTGGCGAGCGCGAAGAGCGCAGGCATTCACCCGGTGGGCATGGTCGTGATCAACCCCGGAAACCCCACCGGCGCCGTGCTGTCCCGCGAGAACGTCGCGATGATCATCGTGTTTGCCCGTCGGCACGGGCTGGCGCTGATCGCGGACGAGGTCTACCAGGAGAACGTGTACGCCGCGGGCTGTGTCTTTGACTCGTTCGCCAAGGTCATGCATGCCCTGGGCGACACCGAAACCCCGCTGTTCAGCCTACACTCGGTGTCGAAGGGTTTTCTCGGGGAGTGCGGGCACCGGGGGGGGTATCTCGAGCTGCGCAACATCCCGGAGGACGTCCTCGGGGAGTTCATCAAGCTGCAGTCGATCAGCCTGTGCGCAAACGTCCCGGGGCAGCTGGCGACGTACCTCATGGTGGCGCCGCCCGAGCCAGGAGAGCCGAGTCACGACCTGTACGTGCGAGAGCGTGACGCGATCCTCCGGGATTTGAAGAAGAAGGCGGAGATCCTCGGGGAGGGCATTCAGAAGGTTCCGGGGATGTTCGTGGACGTCCCTCGAGGGGCCATGTACGCGTTCGTGCGTTTCGAATTGCCTGGGGAGCCGGGGGTCGACCCCGCCGCGATGTCCGGAGCGGAGCGCGAGCGCTACGAAGCCGAACGCGATAGCGCGTACTGTCTTGCGCTGCTCGAAGAGACCGGTATCTGCGTGGTGCCGGGGTCGGGGTTCGGGCAACGCGCGGGGACACTGCACTTCCGGACGACGTTTCTTCCGCCGCGTGACGAGATGGAAGAGCTCGTGACGCGTCTTTCGGACTTCCACGTACGCTACGTGGACCAGCTGCAATCGAAGAACCACGCGTGATGGGGAGGCGGGTCGCCCGGGCTGGGGTTACCTATGCCCGGGCGATTGAATGACTCGCAGCACGGACATCGCCAAGCGACGAACGGCATAGCCCTCGAAGTCGTCGGCGGGATCGATGTCTCTGGGGAAAACCTCGAGCACCCCTCGCAGGTAATCACCAGCGGCTGCGGACAGGCATTCCGGAGGTGCTTCGTTCAGTCGAAACGCGCCATGGACGAGGTGAGCCCAGCGATCCGAGCGGGCCGAGTGCCCGGGAGAGCCGGGAGGTGCCAAAGAGTCAGGGCTCACCGGCGGCCTCCGGTTGGAATAGGATCTCCTCGATTCGGAAGCGCCGGACGTGCCCGCCGGGCAGCGGCCACTCGATGGTCTGTCCGACCGCGAGGCCGAGCAGTGCGCAGCCGACAGGCGCCAGAACCGACAGCTTCCCGGATGCGGCGTCCGCGTCCGCGGGATACACGAGTGTTGCGGTTCGCGCCTGGCCAGTAGAGCAATCGACATACCGGAACCGCGAGTTCATGGTCACCACGGTGGTGGGCACGTCGGAGTGGTTCACCACGCGAGCTCTCGAGAGCTCGTTTTCGAGGTACTCGACCGCCAGGTTATCGCGAGCGGAGGCATGCCACTCCATCAGGTGGCCGAGACGCTCGAGGTCGGAGCGGGTGATGATGATTTCCGGTGGATTCATGACGGTTCCCATCTCAAAAGTGCTGCGTTGGCCGACGTGTTTATCCCGTAGGGGTGAATTGCAGAGCGACCAGCTTTCCCGTTTGGATTCGGCGTGTCCGGGGACGAGGGTAGCGACCAACGGGAGCGTAGGGGCGACAGCCCCTGCAACGGCGCTCGGCCCTGCCGAGTCAGGGGCGCACGGCCCGATACGCGGGAGGAACGGGCTCGCCGCCTTCCCAGACGACCTGCCGAAAATGATCGGGGTCCGTGTTGTGCTCGGTGTTCACCAGCAAGACCTGTGAGCCCCGGTCGAGGCTGAGTCGCTCGCGCAGGGGACGGCACTCCTCTCGAGTCATGATGAACATCAAGGCCCCCAGCGTCACGGCGCCGGACTCACCCGAAACGACCGCGGGGTCACCGGCAAGGGGCATCCCGAACACCCGCATGCCCTTTCCGGCGACGTAGTCGGGCGACTTGACGAACGCGTCCGCCGTGTCGCGCAGGACCTGCCAGGCGATCGGGTTCGGCTCTCCGCAGGCGAGGCCAGCCATGATGGTGTCGAGCCCGCCCGGGAACGGATGCGCCTGGCCGTCGCCCGCCTCCATCGAGCCGAACAAACAAGCGGCCCGGTCCGGCTCCACCACGACGAACCTGGGCCGTGAGGCACCGAACAGGTTTGCGTAGAACGCAGACGCCGACGCGGCCAGCGATCCCACGCCCGCCTGCATGAACACGTGCGTAGGCCGAAGGCTGCCGACGGCGACCAGCTGCTGCTGTGCCTCGAGGAAGATGGTGCCATATCCCTGCATCACCCAGGTCGGGATGTCCTCATATCCAGGCCAGGCAGTGTCGGAGATCACCTGCCAGCCGTTCTCGTCTGCGTCTCGGACGACTTGCCGAACCGCGTCGTCGTACGTCCCATCGATGATGACCACCTTGGCGCCGGTCCGCTCGATCGCCTCGATGCGAGAGCGGGAGGTACGCCAGTGCACGTAGATCACGGACCCAAATCCGATCTGGCGCGCCGTCCAAGCCACGCCGCGGCCATGGTTGCCGTCGGTGGCAGCGGCGAAGGTGAGCCCTTCCAGTTGCTTTCGCACCGCGTCCGACGCGAGGTCTGCGTGGGTGAAGGACGCAGAGGCGCCCAGGCGCTCCCGGATGTGACGGAAGATCGCGAACGAGCCCCCTAGCACTTTGAAGGAGCCGAGGTCGAACCGTTCGGCCTCGTCCTTCACCCAAATCCCACCGAGTCCCAGCATGCCTGCCAGGCGGGTCAGCCCCTTGAGCGGCGTCATGCGATACCCGGGCATTTGCAGGTGGTACCGTAGCGCGTCGGCAGCGCTGGCTGCCGGGAAGTACCGGGCTACGTTCGCGGACGGGTGTGTCTCCGTAGACCGTGGGTTCATGACCCACGTTACGGGAGAGGCGGTGTTCACGCTTTCCTCCTTGTTTCAGACTCAACTGACGTAGGGGTGTTCCTTGGTCAGGGTGGGGTGAGCCGCGGCCTGCGCATCACCTTCGTTGGGGGACTATCGCTGCTGGGCGCAGCAGAGGTGTCGTGTCGGCGGGACCGGACTTCCTCCCATGGGCCTCACGACCGGCCTATCCCAGGCGAACGCCGTGCTCCGTTTGAGTCTAGGCAGTCTTGCCCGTGTCGAAAATCGGGCGGGGCCGGATTCTGCTCTTCGTCTTGGAGGAGAGATGGCCTTCGCTCTTGCGAAGATGTCTAGGGGATTGCCCTAGGGCAATGGGGAAGGGTGCCCCGAAGGGCAACCGCGCACCTTCCGTCAGGGGCCCTTGGCTCGCTTCGTCTCGAGGGAGGTGAGCCCCTCGCGTACGGCAAACTTCGTGAGGTCGGCGACGCTGTGCAGCTCTAGCTTGACCATGATGTTCTTGCGGTGGGTTTCGACGGTTTTGCGGCTGACGTGCAGGCGCGTCCCGATGTCGACGGTCCCGTATCCCTCGGCCATGAGCTGCAGGACCTCGCGCTCGCGTTCGGAGAGCTTCGCGAGCCCCGTTCCCGGCGCCGGCGCGAGACGCTGAACATAGTCGTCCACGACGACCCCGACGACGTCTGGGCTCAGATAGCGTCCGCCGCCCATGACGACTTCCACGGCCTGGGCGAGCTCGGCAAACGCGCTGTCCTTGACCACGTAGCCCGACGCCCCAGCCGACAGCATGCCTGCGACGTATTGCCGGTCGGAGTGCATGGACACGGCGAGCACCTTCACGCGCGGCAATTCGGAACGGATCTGTCGGGTCGCGTCGATGCCGTTCAGCTCAGGCATGCCGATGTCCATGATGATGAGGTCCGGGGACAGCTCCCGCGCCAGACGTACCGCCATGCGACCATCGGTCGCCTCACCCACGATCTCCGTGCCAGACTGCTTGGCGAACAAGGTGCGCAGCCCCTCGCAAAACAGCCTGTGATTGTCGGCGAGCAAGATCCTCATGGGCACACCTCCGTCGCGTCGGCCCGTGGCACGGAAATTTGAATCCGGGTTCCCTTGCCGGGCGACGATGTTACGTCGACCCGGCCGCCCAAGTGATGGATGCGTTCTCGAATGCTGAACAAGCCGAACCCACCTGAATCCGACGGGAAGAGACCGGGGGCCTGTGCGTCGAAGCCCACGCCGTCATCCTCGACGATCACGCAGAGCTCGTCGGCGTCGTCCAACAGAAGAACGGTCACGCCGGTCGCCTGGGCATGTTTCACTGCGTTGGTCAGCAATTCCTGGATGGACCGAAAGAGCATGACCCGCACGCCCTCACTCACACCGGCGAATTCCTCATCGCAACGAACCGTGATCCGAAGTCCGAACTGGCGTTTGATGTGCTCGCTGAGCCAGACGACTGCCTGCCGCAGACCGAGCTCATAGAGAATCGGAGGGCTGATTTCGAAGGTGAGGGACCGTGTGTCGTTGACGATCTGCTTGATGAGCGCGGCCACGTCATGGAGGCGGGGCTGGTGCTCGGGCGGCAGCACATGCTCGAGCGTCTCGACCTTGAGTTTGGCGACGGCGAGGCCTTGACCGATGCGATCGTGGAGCGACAGAGCGAGGGTCCGTCGCTGTCTCTCTTCGGCCAGGGTCAGCTCCGACGCGAGCGATCGAAGGTGCTCCTGGTAGGTCGAGAGCTGTTTCTGCGCGTCCCGGAGCGCCACGAGGTCGGCAATGCGTTCCGCCACCATCGAGAGCAGGAAGTGTTCTTCCTTGAGGAACCGCGGGGGGCGGCCGTCTGGCAAACAATCCACGTACCCCACCTCCAGCACGCCCGTCTCGTCGCCGTTCACCACGACGCTGGCTCGCTGGCTGCACACCAAGTTGCGATACCCTTTCGTCACAAACGTGCAGCCCTTGAGCGTGAGCGCCGCGCGCGCCAACCCCGGGTGCTGCCAGGCCGAAGGCAGCACATTCACAACCTTCTGGAGGATGTCTCCGAGCTCTTGCTGCCCCTTCAGCACGCTCGAGATGGAGTAGATGCAATTCAGCTCCTTGACGCGCTCCACGAGCCCGTCGGACAGACCGGCCGGGTCGTCCTCGGGTGCTTGCGACCGTGGGTCCAGTCGAGGTTGTGCATTCAACGCCGTGGTCATCGACTTCCTTGTTCCGTTCTCGCGTTGGCGAGGCTCGTCGCTGGCGCGTCGCGGGACGCGAGCAGCATCGGCCTTCACGAGGGTCTCTCGTCGCACCGTGGGGACGCGGAAGGCCTTCCTGGGAGTGACTTAGCATAGCCCACAGGGTGGCACCGGGCAACGCGGCCAGGACGCCCCAGATCCGGGGGTATGGCGGTCTCAAAACGGCTCGAGGGCGAGCCGTGAGCGGCAAGTGGTGCTTAACGAAACAAGGCCGACCTGGGTCGACCTTGTTTTCTAGTGGGCGAGGCGGGATTTGAACCCGCGACTTCCACCGTGTGAAGAGGATTCAGGGGGTGCCGATGGCCCCCTGAACCGCTGAAATCATCGACGAGAACATCAACTGGCGTAACCCGGACGATCCACCCGTTACGCACGAAGTGGTGCTCGAGGTGGTGCTCACGCGGGGTGAGCACCACTTGGGCACGGAGCACGCGGTGCAACGCCATCGACGCGGGTTCTGGCTTGCCCAAGGCACCGCAGAACACGACAATCCCCGGCATGCACCCGCCGGGTTTCCAGCCGAGAGGGACGTGCACGTGAGCGTGCCCGACGATCCGTTGATCTTCCACATCACGCACGTCGACAACCTAGCCGGGATCGTGCGCGAGGGAGGCGTGTGGTCCGATGCCCAGCGCGAGGAGCGGAAGCTGTCGAGCGTGAACATCGGCTATCGCCACATCAAGGCGCGAAGAAGGGATCGGGTCGTGCCCGTGGCTGCCGGCGGGACGCTGGGGCAGTACGTTCCGTTCAACTTCTGCCATCGCTCCGTGATGCTCTACGTCATCCATGTGGGCCACGACGACTACGAGGGGGGGCAGGACGAGGTCGTCCACCTTGTCTCTCGGGCGAAGGCGGCGATCGCTACCGGAAGGCCCTGGGCGTTCACGGACCGGCATGCCGACCTTGCGCACGCTCTCTTCCATGACGACTTGGCGCATCTGGGGGACGTGCGCTGGCAGGTGATGGAGCAGGAATACTGGCAGGGCGTGAAGGAGGAGAGGCAGGCCGAGTTCTTGGTGCACGAGTTCTTTCCGTGGACCGCGATTCTGGGGATTGGTGTGAGGAGTGCCTCGGTCGCGGAGCGGGTGGAAGCGATCCTGGCTGGGCAGGAGCACCAACCGAAGGTGGTCGTGCGACCGGGATGGTACTATTGATCGGAGGACCGATGCTGGAACGAGCGGTAGGCAACTTGCTGGAGGCGGACGTGGACGCTCTGGTGAACACCGTCAACACGGTGGGCGTCATGGGCAAGGGCATCGCTTTGCAGTTCAAGCGTGCGTTCCCGGACAACTTCGCCGTGTACGACCGGGCCTGCCGAGCCGGTGAGGTCGAGGTCGGACGGATGCTCGTGGTCGAGCGGCTCGCCTCTCCCCGCTACATCATCAACTTCCCCACGAAGAAGCACTGGTCACGGCCCTCCCAGTTGTCCTACGTCAAGGATGGGCTCGTGGACCTTGTCGGGCAGGTCCGCCGCCTGGGCATCCGGTCGATCGCCATCCCTCCGCTCGGCGCGGGGAACGGGGGACTGCCGTGGGACCAGGTGCGTCCGCTCATCGAGGACGCGTTCGCGCCCATCGAGGACGTGCGCGTGCTGCTCTACGAGCCTCGCAGCGCGCCGTCCCCTGGGGCCATGCCCGATCGCACGGTAAAGCCTCGCATGACGCCTGGGCGTGCTGCGATCCTCGCGCTGATGCATCGGTACCGGGCGACCGGGTACGACTACCGGCTGTCGCTCGTGGAAGTGCAGAAGCTTGCCTACTTCCTGCAGACCGAAGGCGAGCCCTTGAAGCTCGAGTTCAGACCCTATCTCTACGGTCCCTACGCGGATGCGTTGCGCAAGGTGCTGAGGCACATCGAGGGGCACTACACCCAAGGCGTGGGTGATGGGAGGAACAGTCCGACGACTGAGATCAGCTTGCTTCCCGGTGCCGCGGAGGAAGCCGAGGCGTTCTTGCGAGAACGCGAGGACACGTCGGCTCGCCTTCGGCGCGTGGCCTCCCTCATCGAGGGGTTCGAGTCCCCGTTCGGCATGGAGTTGCTCGCCACGGTGCATTGGGTGCGCGAGCACGAAGGCGCGGGGACTGTGGACGAAGCCGTGCAGCGGGTTGGCGCGTGGAGCGGGCGGAAACGGTCCCTGATGAAGCCCGGGCACATCCGTGCGGCGTGGGAGCGGTTGGAGGCGGTGGGGCACCCACGCGACCAAGGGCTGCCAGCTTGACGGATCTCGGTGAAACGGACCTTCGTGCCTCTTCTTGCCGCGGGCTCAGCGCCGCACGGCAAGAGCCGGAAAGCCCGCCTCCGGCGGGCTTCGCACGGTTCGACAAGGCGAACCGGGTTCCCAAGCGCGCTCAACTCGCGAAGGTCGGGACGCGACGACTTGGGTGAGGAGCGCGAAGGGTGAGCGTGATGGGGTGCAGGCCTGATAACGAATCCGATCGGTTACGGGCTCCGGCGCGGCGTGCCGCGCCCAACGCTCGACTCGACATGTCGAGTCGCTCCGTCGGCGGACTTGTAGAGCTGCCATCTCACGATCACCCTTCGGCTTCCGGTGCTGGGATCGCTGCCGACCGTCGTCCGGTCGTCCACGCAGGCCACGAAGCGCGGCTGTTCTCGAACGAATCTTGGGTCGAGGTTACGGGTGGAGAACGCCGGAGCCGTCCGCCAACGCAGCGAATCGCGCCGATTCCCCTCCGTCGCGGTAGGGACTCGGCACTGCCGAGTCCAGCGTAGTGCGCGGCACCGCCGCGCCATAGGTCGTGGGCCGGCGTGAGCACAACCTTGAGGAATCAAACGGGATCTGCACCCGCGTGATGAGACGCCGTGGGATTGCTTGGAGGGAGGGGCGGATGGGCGCGCAGCGAGAGCCAACCGCTTCCCGCTCCACGCGCGTTGTTTGCTCCGCACCCGGTGAGCCCGGCACGCGCCGGGCTTTCGCGGCCCCGGTCTGCCGTGGGCTTTCCCAGTCCAAGATGTCGAAGTGCGCAGCCCGCGGCAGAAGGCCCGTCAGATCGTGTCTGACCCTAGCCGCCAGACCGTCCTCATGGCACTTCCGCCACCTGCCCCGACAGCCCCTCGACCCCATCTGGCGCCTTCACGCCGCCCGATGCCTGTCCGCCCAATCCCTTGTCCCCTCCAGACCCGTTCACGAGCGTCACCACTCCTTCCTGGGCCGGCGCGGCCCCCTTGTGCGCGATCGCGTACGACGGTCCCCCTGTGCCCCCGCTTCCGCTGCCCCCGGGCCCGCCGTTTCCGCCCGTGCCTCCCTTGCCGGCGTCTTCCATGGTGCCGTAGCCATCAATGCCTCCGGCTCCTCCGGGTCTACCCAGGCTAGCCGATCCACCGGCTCCGCCATCCCCTCCTTTGCCTCCCACCCCCGAGGTCACCGAGCAATCCTGCAGCGTGACCCCGCTCTCCCACACGAGCAAGCCGATCGAAGCCCCGCCACCGGTGCCCTTGGTGCCCGCAAACCCTCCGCAGCCACCGAGCCCACCTGCGCCGCCGCTTGGTCCCACGCAACCGGTATTCGACCAGCTTGCGCCCGAGCCTCCTCCGCCTTGGCCGGGCCACCCATGGGTGCCGTCGGCGCCATGCGCGGGGGTATATCCCGATACGGATAGTAATCCCACGGCTGCGGCCGCGCCGTTGCCCCCGGCGTTGCCCGTTGACCCAGGCTGCCCCGCCTTGCCCGCTTTGGACGCGGCCGTTCCCCCAAGCCCTCCCTCTCCCATGCCGGCGGTCTGGATGTTCGTGGTCTCCGTGCCCGCAAGACCCGCAAGGCCGGGTTGTTGGTAGAGAGCCGTGCCCCCATCGCCCCCGCGTGTCGACCCGCCCGCCGCGCACTGGAACGAGCTCAGCCAGGCCCCGCCTCCGTTCGGTGTGGTGCTCCCGCACGTGCTCGGAACTCCCGCCTGTGCCGCTACGACCACGGGCACTTGTTCGCCCGGTGTCCCGTCCGTGCCGTCGGTGCCGGGGGCGCCGTCACCCGCCTTGAACGTCGTGTTCACGAACACCACACCACTCGCGCCGCGCACGGTTCCCGCGATGCAGCTCGCCCCCGCGGTCGTCGCGTTGCCCGACTCGAACGCGAAGTCCCGCATCTCGAGTGCCGTCACTCCGTCCACCACCAACGCGGTCTGCGCGCCCGACGGCTTCACCTGTGTGCGAACCACGCCCGGCGCGTAGCTCCAATCGCTGCAGCGGAACCCACCGAATACGGTCAACGCATCGAGGCTGGCGCCCACGGTCAAGCTCTCCTCGTACGTGCCCCCATCCCCGCAAGCATACAACCGCTTGCCGGCAGACTTCGCCTCGGTCAACCCACGCGCCACGGTCGCGCACGGAGATGCCATCGTGCCGCAACCGGCTGCATCGCTCCCGTTCGGCGAGACGAAGACCCCGTGGTCCTCGTGAATCACACACGGATCTTCGTCCGGTGTCGACGTGGGATCGCAGTAGGGTTCGGCTTCCGCGTCGCCCCCGTCTTCTCCCCCGCTGTCGCCAGCTTCCGCGTCACCTGCATCGTGGCCTGCCTCGCCAGCCGTGCCGCCTGTGCCCCCCGTCGACACGTCCTCGTCGCCCGCGTCGCCTGCAGAACCAGCGTCTCCGCCTGTGCCTCCGGTGCCCCCCGTTCCACCGACGCCAGCATCCGGGCAAGCCGCCGGATACTTCTCGGCGTAGGCCGGGTCATCGCAAGGGTCGTAGCAATCACCACGCTCCGCACACGTCGATTCGCTCGTTCCACAGGAAGCTGCGGATGCGGCCATCAGGCAGAGCAATGTGGTCCCGAACACGAGACGGTTCGAGGTTCTCATTCAGTATCTCCCTTCCAAAGAAATGGCCGCGAAGCCGGGGGCCACGACGGGGCGCATGCCGACCGCGGAAGGTTCGGATTCAGGCCAGAGAAAGTAAGTGGCGACCGTGGCCGTGGCGAGTAGGCCGGTTCCGATCCATGCGATCGACTCGGTCCGGTTGGCCGCGTCGCGATCGTCGAGCTTTGTCGCGAGCTCGGCGCAGAGCTGCGAACCAGCTCCACCCGACGATAGACAGCCAGCGGGTCCGTAGATCGCGTCCCGCTTTTGCTGGAGCGCTTCCGCATCGCCTTCGGCATTGCTGGCCTTGCTCATGTACACCACGGCGACGGTCGCACCGATGAGGGTCAACGCCGCCCCGGCCCCAACGACGATCGGTTTGGCATTGCCTGCCCCCTCCTCCTGATTCTTGTCTTGGCCGGGTGCGGGAGATCCCGGCTTGGGATCTTTCGGAGCGCTTCCGAGCTGGATACGCGCTCGCTCGCCGGCTGTCAGAGTGACGGTTTTGGCGTCGTGTGGAACACCCGGACCCCAGATGTCGAGCTCGTGCGACCCTGGCTCGAGGAAGAGTGGGGCCTCGAGAGGAGTGCGACCCATCACGACCCCTCCGACGGTGACATCAGCCCCCTCCACAGCGGAGACGACCTCCACCACAGCAACGTGCTTCAGGGCCTCGTCCATCATGGTCTGCGCCTTCTGCTTGGCTTCGGGGTAGGCCGTGCCCCAACTGCGCAAGGCGAAGTCCAGGTACTCGGCGGCATCGCGATGCCGGCCCAGGGCGAGCTCACACTCCCCGAGGTTCGCCGCGATGCTGTAGTGGCGCCCGAGCGACCAGGCCGCGAGCAAAGCTGCCCGCGCCTTCGCCCACTCCTTGCGTTGCACGTGTTCGTTCGCCTCGCGATAGAGCTCACGGGACTTCTCGACCACACTCTCGTCGAGGGCCGAATCGGGCAAGGTCTGCGCGAAGGCGCCTTTTGGCGGGAGAAGAGCCGCGAGAGCCACCAGGCTGGCCGCGATGCGGAAACGAATCGAAGGAAGACGGTGCATAGGGCCTCAGTACGGGGGATCCGGGATCATCATGCCCGAAGGGGTTGGGACGGGTTGGGTCGCGGCCGCGGGGGGACCGGCATCGGGAGTTGTCGCGGGTGGCGGCGGAGCCGACGTGCGGTCGGCGTTTCGAGTCGGCGGCGGGCCGGGCCTGACGGTGGTCGTTGGAGCCGCAGGTACGCTAGGCGGATCGCTGGTGGGCTGCGGCGAGGGATCCTGCGTCGCCCGCGACGCTTCGGGGGTTGCGTTCGTCGTGGATGTCGCAAACACCGCGGGTTCGGGGCTGCTCGGCGTCGTCACGGGTTCCGCTCCTCCGTTCCCGACCGGAGCGCGGACCCGTGTGTAGACCCACAGGCTCAACAAGAAGACCAGCGCCGCGAACGCCCCGGTGGCCACCGCAAGCGCGGGCCGCCGCATCGAACGGACGTAGCGAACGCGTCGGGTCGGCGCCTCGGACGGTGCCGGCGTGTCGTCGTGTCCCTCCGCGCCGAACGTACCCCACAGGGCGTTGCCATCGACCGCGGGTGGAGTGAATACCTGGAGGCGGTAGCAGTCGGCCGATCGGTCGCCATTCTCGATCGCATCGGGGGGAACTTTCCCCTCTTCGACCGAGTCGCCGCTTGGGACGCGTGTGACCTCGTCGTTCGCCCCTTTTCGGCCGATGCGAAGGGTATCTGCCATGGCGGCTACTCCAACCCCGACTTGGGCATCCGGCCCGCGGGCATCCCGACCGGGTCGGGCATGGGGGCGCAGTCGAGGCGGCCCGGACATTCCGTGGCCGGGTCCTTCGGAGGCGAAAGGCGAGGCTCGTTCGGATTCCGTGCGCGATCACCGGACGTTGCCGTGGGCGTCGCGGTTGGTGCTCGAGGGGGCACGGTCGGACGCACCTCAGGCATCGCGAGAGCGCTCGGCGCGGGCGTGCTCGCGTCGGCTGTCGGAGTCGGACTTGCCATCGACGCGAGCGGGGCGGCGGAGTGCTCTGGCGGCGACGAAGAATTGGCGACGGATGCCGCGGCACTCGCGGCGGTGGGCGGGGAATCGTCGGATCGCGAGCCCCGATCCATCCAGACGGCGAATCCGCCCGCCACCAACCCAAGTGCCAATCCCCCCAGCAACCACCGCGGAACCTCACGGTTGGACCAGCCGACCACCCTCGCACCTGGACGCGCGAATGGGGTGTCCTCGCTCGGAACCCACACCGGATCCGACGTGTTCGGGTCTGCCGGCGACGAGATCGGCCCAGCCGACGAGGACAGGGGATCGGTTGGCTTGGCGTCGGCGACGGGCGCAGCCGGCGAAGGCGCGTCGATGCGCACGGTGCCATGCGGACCGAAGGGGGAGGCGCTGGCGGGCGGAGGTCCAGGGGAATGCTCGGGACGCGGGCGAAGGCTGACGCGCGCCCCGGGGGCCTCGATGCCCATCGCTTCTCGAAGCAGCGCGACGAACTCCTCCATCCTTTGAGGCCGATCCTCCGGGTTCTTGGCAAGGGCCCGCAGCACGGCCCGGTCGAGCGCCTTGGGCAACTCGGGGACCAACTCTCGCAACCGCCTGGGCGCCGCGAAGAGTTGCAGCCGTGCCATTTCCTGGTAGTCGTTCGGCGTGGTCAAGTGCAGGAACGGATGCTTGGCAAGCATCTCGTACAGCACCATCCCCAGAGCATAGATGTCGCTCCGCGCGTCGATGCGAACGGACCGAATATGCTCGGGGGACATGTACGCGGGCGTTCCCACCACGCGTCCGCGCTCCGTGGTCTTGAGCTCGCCCCAGCCCTGCAGTTTCATGGTGCCAAGGTCCAGCACCTTGATCGCGCCCGCCTCGGTGACGAAGATGTTTTCCGGCTTCAGATCGCGGTGGATGATTCGTTCGCGATGCGCGGCCGCTACCGCTTCGCCCACGTCGATCGCGCACGCCACCGCCTCGTTCGGCGGGAGTGTTCCGCGATCCGTCAGGACCTCCCGCAGCGTGCAGCCCTGGAGAAGCTCCATGGCGATCCACACGACCCCGTCGTCGGTGCATCCGGCGTCGAAGACGGTGACCATACTCGGATGGTTGATCTTGCCGAGGGCCCGGCCTTCCATCTCCATGCGGGCTCGCAGGTCGCCGCGATCCGCGTGCCGGAACTGCAAGCACTTGATCGCAACCTGACGGCCGATGCTGGACTGCTCGGCTTGGTAGACCTCGCCGATACCGCCGTAGCCGATGAGCGCCCGAATCTCGTACTGGCCGCAACGATCCCCAGGGTGGAACGCCTGTCCCGGTACGGTCATCACCGCATGATGGTCGCGAGGGCTCATCCCCACGCCCTCGATAGCAGCAGCACCAGCAGTGCGGCAAGCGTTGCGGTGAGAATCAAGCCAGCCACGGGACCGATGCGGCTGCGGGGCGGCGCGGCTTTGGGCGGTGGCTCGATCCGCGCTCGTGGGGGACGCCTCGGGGGCTCGCGATGCGCAACCCGCGGCGCTTCCTCGGCTGCCGGCGTTTCATCAAGGTCCTCGAACTGGAACCAATGGGTCTTCAGCCATCCGGCCGGGGCCTGCAGGCGCTCTGCGACGTCACGCAGCGCGCTTGCGAACTGCTCCGCGGACGCGAGGCGTTGCTCCGGCTTTTTCGCCAGCGCAGTCATGACAAGCTCGTCCAGCTCGGGCGGCACCGGGGACCGTGCGTTGCGCGACGGCGGGTCCGGCATCTTCCCGATGTGCGCGCGGATCAACTCCAGGCCCTGCAAGTCTCCGAACGGGTGGCTTCCCGCGAGCAGCGTGTAGAGAACGACGCCCATCGCATAGACGTCCGCACGCGGGTCGACGGGCATCCCGCTCACTTGCTCCGGCGCGGCGTAACGCGTCGTGCCCAGGTACTCGCCTTCCCGAGTTCGGAACGAGTGCGGGGTCAAGCCAAGCGCGGCGCTTTCGGGACCCAGCAGCTTCGCGATGCCGAAATCGATCAGCTTGACCGAGGGAGATCCCTCACCCGGTTCGCACACGAAGAGATTGCCCAGCTTGACGTCCCGGTGCACCACGCCCGCGCGGTGTGCGGCAGCGAGTCCATCGAGCGCCTGAACAGCGATTTCGAGGCCGTCGGCGACAGGCAAGGGCCCACCTCGCCTGATCTGCAGGTCCAACGTTCGGCCGCGCAGCAACTCCATCACGAAGAAGGGTTGGTCGTGCTCCGGTGGAAAGCCCAGCGCGAGCACCCGCACGATGCGCGGATGGTCCAGCAGCATGGGGATCTCGGCCTCGGTGCGCAGGCGCTCGACGCTTTCGTGGTCCCTGCCGAGGGAAGGCTTCAGGTGCTTGAGTGCGACCCTGGCGCCCGTGCGCGCGTCGGAGGCTTCCCACACCACGCCCATACCCCCCTCGCCGAGCTTCCTGACGAGGGCGTACCTTCCTTCGAAGTGGGGGGTGCTGGTCGACATCTCACGAGCTATTCGGACACGGAACGTTTCGGTTGCGTGGAAAGTGGCTTGGCCGAGACGAATTTCCTCCCTGTGCCGCAGGTAGGTGGGGGGACGCTAGCATCGCACACGGCTCTCCTCAACTTGGATGGTCCGCGTTCGGCGAGCGCACCGATGTGCTGCTGATACCCTGCGTGGCCTCCTTGCTCGAAGATACGGCACGGAGTTGCTCACCACGGCGTGACCACCCCTCGTGGAAGTGGTGGGTCACCGCGGCCGCACGTGAAAGCACGCCCGCCGACGCATGTGCTCACTCAGGAACGCAACTCGCTGGGTCCACGTCGATGCCCACCACCTGCCCGGTGACCGACAGCCGGCCCGCCCATCCTGGCTCCTGTGCATCTTCGGGCTCCGGCTCCGAATGGATGAAGACCAGCCGCCCGCGCATCACCGAGCACCAGGTAGCTCTCGTTCAACCTTCGACCTCTGTTCCACGAAGAGCATATCCGAGGGCGTGGATACGTGCTCGTCCGGACGGGGCAATGAGAGGTGATCGAGTTGATGGAGCTGAGGAGTGGTGCTCGAGGTGGTGCTCAGGCCTCGGCAAGTGGTGCTTAACGAAACAAGGCCGACCTGGGTCGACCTTGTTTTCTAGTGGGCGAGGCGGGATTTGAACCCGCGACTTCCACCGTGTGAAGATGGCACTCTAACCACTGAGTTACTCGCCCGTGCGGGATGGCTTCCCTACCGCAGCCGGTTCCCGCGTGCAAGTCCCTTTGTGTACCCGCATCCGTGGTACGAAAGATCATGTTCCCGTTCGAAGGACGAACCACCGTCTCCGTTCGCGCCGTGGGGGTGGGGGACCACATCGACCTCAAGGCGCTCGAACGCACCGAGCCCCTCGCGTCGGCGCCCCTGACCATCAAGGCCGGCGACCACGGCGCCGCCGTCCTCTTCCGCTACGGCGTCGTCGTCCTGTTCGACCTTTCCCCCGTCGAGGAAGTGTCCTTTCTCGGACACCTCGCCCCTCTTGTCTCCCAGAGGCACGACACCCCCGAGACCGAGCAGGTCGAGCTCCGCGTGGACTCCAACGCCCGGGAACAAGCCGTCGATGGCATCATCTGGATGAAGGAGCTGGACGTCGAAAAGGTGCAAATCGTGGCCGACGTCATGGCCCGCAGCGTGACGCTGGCAGAGAGCGAGGCGAGCGTAGCCGGCGTCTTCGATTCGATCGAACCCCTCGCCCACGCCCTCGAGCAAGGCACGGCACGGGACCGGCAAGCCAAAGAATTGCTCCGCCACATCGGCGGAGCTCTCATCATCCAGCACAAGATGGTGGGACGTGTCCAGGTCGAGGAGAGCCCCGAAGTATTGTGGGAAAACCCCCAGCTCGAGCGCTTCTACCGTCGCCTCTTCGAGGAGTACGACCTGCGCGACCGACACATCGCGCTCGAACACAAGCTCGCGCTCATCTCCCGCACCGCCGAGACCCTCCTGGGCCTGCTGCACCACCGCTCCTCCATGCGCGTCGAGTGGTACATCGTCATCCTCATCGTCGCCGAGATCATCATCATGGTCGGCGAGATGCTCTTTCTGAAGTAGCCTCCCCTGGTGCCTGCGTCCTCCCCCAGCGCGATCCTCCTCCTCGACGAAAACCATCGCATCGTCAGCGCCAACGAGCATGCGGTGCGACTTCTCGGCTTCCCCTCCACACGAGCGCTGATCGGGCAACAAGCGAAGCTGTCCGACCTCGTCGTGGAGCCGCCCGGGCTTGGCCCGGTCGAGGGGCCGCGAACCGCAAGCGTTCGCAGGCAAGGCGCGCCTGACGTCCTCGTGGAGATGGAAACGACGGGCCTGGATGGCGAGGCAGGCAAGGCGTGGGCTGTGGTGATGCGCGACGCACCCAGCTCGAGAACGACGTCCCACGATCTCAAGAACGCCCTGATGGGGATCCTGGGCAACATCGAGCTCGCCAAGCTGGCCGTGGAGGACCGCGCCATGCTCCTGGAACGGCTCGATACGGCGGAGATTGCGTTGCACAGGGCCACAGCGCTCGCGCAATCAGGCAAGGAACGCGCTCGACCGGTCGGGGGGGTGCGCGTGCTGCTGATGGACGACGACCCCGTGGTGCGTGACGTGCTGACGGAAATGTTGGAGCAGCTCGGGTGCCGGGTCACGACGGTGGAGGACGGGTTGGCTGCGGTGACGGCGTATCGTCGTTCGATGGTGGAAGAGGATACCTACGGCGCCGTGATCTTGGACTTGACGGTCGAACGGGGGATGGGGGGAACGGAGACGGCTCGGCTCTTGCGGGACATCGACGTGCATGTGCATGCTGTCGCGACGAGCGGGAGCGTTTTCGATCCGGCGATGGTCCATCCGGCCGAGCATGGGTTCGCGCGGGCGATGGTGAAGCCGTTTTCGCTGGCTGATCTGGAGCGGGTTCTGGCGGAGATCAGGACATCCGGTTGACGCGGTCCCGCATGACGTCGACTTCATTGCCGGCTGGGACGGCGCCTCCCAGACGCATTCGCGCCCTGGCTTCCTTGCCGGTCATTTGATCCTTGGCGCGCACGTTCAGGATCCCGTCGGCGTCGATCTCGAAGGTCACGGCGATGGCGACCTCACCACGTCCGGCGGCTCGCAGCCCGCTGAGCTCGAGCTGCCCGAGGCTCGCATTCTCGGCAAATCGTTTGGATTCTCCTTGCGCCACGGCCACCCGCACGAGCCTCTGGTTGTCGGCAGCCGTGGCGAACAACCGGGTCCGCTCGCACGGGATCGGTGTGTTGCGCTCGATGACCACGTCGCAGTACCCGCCGACGGTCTCGACGGCGAGGGACAAAGGGGTGACGTCGATGAGCAGGGGGGCGGCGGTTCTCGCAGGCTTCGCGGTGGTTGGGGTGGCGAGGAGGGGCGCGATGGGGCCATCCGAGGCCAGCGGTTTCGCTTCGAGGTTCGGCACGATGGGACCCGCGGACGCTGTGGCCTTGGAGGACGTACCGGTGAAGGAGACAGCAGCGGCAGCGGCAGCGGCAGCAGCCACGGCAGAGGCTGTGCCTGACTCGCTTGCGCGCAGCGGCAAGGTTCCGCGGTGGCCTCTGTCGGGCGGTGGCAGGGGCGGGGCCGACGGCATGCGCGCTGTCGTTGTTCCCGTGGGAGGCGGAGGAAGCGCGGGAGCCGAGGGCATGCGCGCGGTGGTGACGCCCGTGTGAGCCGGAGGCGGCAGAGGCGGGGCCGACGGCATGCGCGCGGTGGTGGTACCCGCTGGCGCGGAGGGCGCCAGATGGGTTCCGGACTCCATGTCGCGCAGTAGCTTCGTGGCATTTCGAAGCTCGGTCGGGTCTTCGTCGACGATGCGGAGTCCCGTGGGGGATCGGTCGGGTTCCACGAGGGGAAGGGGCACCGGTCCGGGGTCGACGGGGGGAAACAGGCCTGGAGCCGTCCCTCCTTTTCGCATGTCGGAGCGCAGGGTCGGCTCGTCGTCCTTCTCCCCTGGGCGACCGCGGGCGGGGGGTGCGGGCGCGCTCCGGTCGGTCACGGGAATTCCATCGGGGCCGCGGATGACGACGGCGGTGTCCGTGTCGTCGTCGGGGACGAGGGGCTGGGTAATTGGGGAGCTGACGAGGGGAGGGGCGGCCACCATGCCGACGCCGATTTTCTGGCCGCCGCCGAGGCCGGAGTCGGTGATCTTGTGGCGGGACTTGATGGGGGCGGTGCCACCGCGCTTGTGCTCGGAGCCCGACAGGGCGGATGCCTGGATGGCGGCGCCGAGCGCGACGACCTCGTCGGCGCTGAGCCGTTCCATGGGCTTGCGGCCGAAGAACTCGCCGACCCTGCGGCGAACGACCGGAATGCGTGTGGTCCCGCCGACCACGATGACCTGGTCGAACGCGTTGGCGGAGAGCCGTGCCACGCTCATGGCGTCTTGACAGACGCGAATCGTCCTTTCCACGAAGGGCTCTGCGACTTCTTCGAGTTCCTGGCGGGTCATCGAGTAGGGCATGTCCAGGGACTTGCCGCCTGCGCCGAACGCGATCTCCTGCAGGTGGACCGTGGCCACGTCCGAAGCCGAGAGACGGATCTTGAGTTCTTCCGCCGCGCCGAGCAGGCGCTCGAAGACCTGGCGGTCGGCCCGCGGGTCGTAGCGATGGGTCTTGAGATACCGGTCCGCCATGCGATCCGCGATGGCGAGGTCGATGTCGTCACCGCCGAGGAAGGTGTCCCCGGCCGTGGCCAGGACCTCGAACACGTTGCCTGCCAGGTCGAGCAGGGTGACGTCGAAGGTGCCGCCACCGAAGTCGTAGACGGCGATGCGCTCCTGATTGCCTTTGCCGTAGCCGTAGGCGAGGGCTGCGGCGGTCGGTTCGTTGAGGATGCGCAAGACCTCGATGCCTGCGATGTGCCCTGCGACCTTGGTGGCAGCGCGCTGCAGGTCGTTGAAGTTGGCGGGGACGGTGACGACCGCTCGGTCGACCTTCTCCCCAAGGGCCATTTCCGCGACGCGCTTCGCCTCTTTCAGGATGAAGGCGCTGATCTCGGACAGGGTGTAGGACTCGCCGCGCGCCACCACGAGCACGCCGTGTCCCGGCCCCTCCTGGATCGGGAACGCCGCACGCTCACGCGCTTTGCGAACCTCGTCGGAAGCGAACGATCGCCCGATGAGGCGCTTCGTCGAGTAGACCGTGTTGGCCGCGTCCTGCATACGGCGCTTCTTGGCCTCGCGTCCGACCACCACCGAGCCGTTCGGGTGGAACGACACGATCGACGGGATGAGACGCTCGCCCGACTCGGTGGCCAGTGCCATGGCGCGCCCGTCTCGGACCGCCGCAACCACCGTATTGGTCGTCCCCAGATCGATCCCTACCACTGCGCTCATGCTACCCCCTTGGGATTCGGCCTCTTACCTGCGGGACGGGCTACTGTCCAGTTCCGCCAGAACCCCGTCGTACCACGCATCCACCTGCGAACGGAACGGCCACATCCAGCCGTACGCGCCGCTCGTGAATTGCCCCACCACGTACCGCCTCATCGCGTCCGACCGGGCTTGTTCGATCCCCTTGAGCTCTGCGGTCGCCCGCACGCTTTCCGCATACGCCTCCCACTCGATCCGCGCGCGCCCGTACGCAAGCCCCAGAGGGAAAAACGGCACGAGGTACAGGAAGGCCATCAGCACGTCGCCGTAGCGACGCCGCTGCCGCAGGTGCACGCGTTCGTGCCGGAGGGTGATGATGCGGTCGATGCAACGCGTCGTCTCCCACCCGTCGGGCACGTAAAGGGTGTTGCCCAGCACCGTGTGGTACCGCGTCATGTACTCGTGCTGGGCGCCGAACGTGACCCAGCGCAGGATGCGGTCGATGAGCGCGGAGAGCCGGTTGCCTTGCTTGGGCACGATGCGAAAGCTGGGGAACTCCGAGCGAATTTCCGCCAAGAGCGCGTCCATGTTTGCTTCGTGAACGTCGTGCATCGTGGGCCGGTCAGTCGGAACCAACGCCTAGGACGTCGCCGGCGCGAAGGGTGCGGCCCACCACCATGGCTCCCGCGGGCATGACCTTCTTCCCAGGTAGCTGCAGGGAGACCAACTCGAGCAACCCCGTGCCACACGCCACCAGGACGCACGTGGAGTCCGCGATGACCACCGTCCCCGCGGGACTCGCCACGTCGCCCCCGTGCAAGCGCGTGCGAAGCACCTTCAACGGCTTGTCCCCCAGCGCGGTGAAGGCCCCCGGCCAAGGCGTCATCCCGCGCACGTGGGCGTGCACTCGATCGGCCGGAGCGGTCCAGTCGATCCGACCATCTTCCTTCGTCATCACGGGAGCGTACGTGGCCTCGGCTTCGGCCTGGCGCTGCGGGATCAGCTTTCCCTCGACGGCGCGCAGGAGGTCGTCGCGAACGACCCGCGCCGCCAACTGCGCCAGCCGATCCGAAAGCTCCCCCGCGGTCTCGTCAGGTCCGATGGAAATCGCATGGGACGAAAGCACCGCGCCCGTGTCCATCCCGGCGTCCATTTGCATGAGGCAGATGCCGGTCTCCTTCTCGCCGCGTGCGATCGCCCAGTTGATGGGCGCCGCCCCGCGGAGCTTCGGAAGAAGCGAGGCGTGCAAGTTCATGCAGCCGCGTCGTGGCGCGTCCAGCACGGCCTGTGGCAGGATCCTTCCGTAGGCCATGACCAACGCGACGTCGACGTTCTGTTCGGCGACCCAATCGGCGAGGGGAGGGCGCTTGATCTTGGCAGGCTGATGGACGGGCAGACCGAGCCTCTCGGCCGCCACCTTGATGGCAGGCGGGCGCAGGGTCATGCCCCGTCCGGCGGGGCGATCGGGCTGGCAGACCACGCCCACCACGTCGGCGATGTCGTGCAGCGCCTCGAGTGCGGGGACGGCGACTTCGGGGGTCCCGAAGAACAGGGCGCGCATGGCTAAAGGACCCCTTCGGTTGCAGAACGCATCATTCGGGTTCGCATCGCGCGCAGCCTACCAGAACCCGTTGTCGGCGGCACAGTCACAGTCGAATCACGGGGGCGCGTCCTTGCAGCACCGGAACCCCACCTCGTAGAAGGTGAACTTCGGCTCGTGCGCGTCGTTGGTCCCGCGGCACCCGGTCCACGGTTTCGCCCAGAACCCTCCCATCAACGCACCCGGCCACCGCCGGCCCTGCCGTGACGCCACCCACTCCTCGACGTTGCCGAGCAAGTCGTAGATCCCGTCGCGGGTCATGCATCGCTGCATGGCGCCCGACGGGGTCCCTTGCCACAGCCGCTCGACTTCCTTGCGCGCGTCGGCCCCACCAGCGCTCAGCTTGGCGGCATCGAAGGCCTTCCACGGTTTGTTCGAGTTGCAGACGGACGTGTCCACGGCCCAGCCGTAGAAGTAGGGCTCGACTTGGGGGCCCTCGCAGGCGGTCTCGAACTCCTGCTCGGAGCACAAGCGCTTGCCTCGCGCCTCGCACCACTGCTGGGACTGGTGGAAGTCCTTCATGACGAAAGGCCGGGCCCCGCGCTCGTTCGGAGCTTCGTACGGGTCCATGCAGAAACGCATGGTCCGTCTCGGCCCGTCGGTGGTCACGGCGTGAGGGACGTACGACCAGCAACGGTCGTTCTTCTCACGCAGGCAGAGCCGCTCCATTTCGTCGTCGTGGATGCCTTGCACCAGGCGCATGTCGGCGGGGCAGGCGGGGTGCGGGCCTGGGTCCGGGGGAGGGTGATAGCCGTCGGCCACGGCCTCCGATAGGGCGGGCAGCGCCAAGAGCAGGACGGACAGCACCGAAGCGAGCATCGACGCCATCATGCTTCCATGACACCCACCCGGGCAAGCTCCCCGGCTTTGGGGCTCGTGCGATTTGGGCTGGCGTTGCCGACCACGAAATCGCATAAGGTGCTGTTGTTCCGTGTGACGAGGTACCCTGTCTCATGCGAAGGCTCACCCTGGCTGGACTCCTGATCTCCCCGCCGCTTGTGGTCGGGGCTTTCATGGGCTGCCAGGTGCTCGTGAGCGCTGAGCTCGACGTGGTGCGTTGCGAGCAGGAGGGGACGGTGGGTGCCCCGGCATGCCCCGAGGGGAAGTCCTGCCAGGGCGGTGTGTGCGTCGGATGCTCGACGACGGATCTGTGTGGGGATGGCATCGACAACGACTGTGACGGGGAGATGGACGAGGGCTGCGAGGACGCGGGGGACGGGCTCGACGCGAGCGACGCGGCTGACGTCGTTGAAGATCGGTTCGTGGAGGCGGAGCCGAACCTGTCCGGGCGGGTGATGAGCGGCCTGCTGGTCCTGTACGCCTTCATGGAGGGGCGGGGTGACGTGGTGAAGGACTACGCTGCGGTCGAGCCTCCGGTGAACCTGCAGATCAAGTCGTCCGACCAAGTGACGTGGCTGGACGGCGGAGGGCTGCAGATCAACGGGCCCACGACCATCGCGAGCGAAGGGTTGACGAAGAGGATCGCCGACGCATGCCAGAAGTCGAACGCGATCACGGTGGAGGCGTGGGTGAAGCCCGCCGGGATCGAGAGGGAAGGCCCCGCGAGCATCTTCGGATTGTCGTACAATCTGAGCTTGCGCAACTTCACGCTCGCACAGGCGGGGGATGCCTTTGACTTCCGCCTGCGGACCAGCTCCACGGACAAGAACGGCGAGCCTTCGCTCCCGACGGACGCTGGGGTTGCGACGACGAAGTTGACGCACGTGGTGTACGTGCGGAACTCGAATGGGAACGCACGGTTCGTCATCGACGGGCAGGAGGCGGCTTCGACGACGGTGGGGGGCAGCGTGTCCGGGTGGGAACCGGACTACCGGCTCATCGTGGGCAACGAGTTCCAGGAAGATAGCACCTGGCTCGGCACGATTTACTTGGCGGCGGTGTACGAGCGTGCGTTGACGACGGACGACATCGCGACGAACTACGCTGTGGGACGCCCCTTTCCGCGTTGAGTCACCCCCTTGGAAGGTCGCGCGCGGGTGTGCGCGTCGAGCCAAGCCACGAAGTTGGGGTGGGCCGAGCGGGCCTGGCGTACCACCGCATCAGGATCCTTGGCTGGCTCGATTCCAAGCTCGTCGCCGAGGAACCGCCAGACCGTGTAGAAGTCGTCGTCCTTGGGGTCGGTTCGGGCCCACGCCTTACCGGGCCGGTCGCCCACGTTTTCCAAGTCCCTGATGAGGTCTTCCGGTCCGTACGCCAACAGCGACAGGAACTCGGCGAGGCTGTCCGCTACGACCCGGGTGGTCGCGACCTCCGAGGCCAGGAGAACGACGGGCGCTTCGTCCCGGACGATGGCGGAAGTGTCGTCCGGTCCGGGCAGCCAAAACGCAAGGATGGCCCCGTCGCCGCCGCTGCCGAAGCTGCGGAAGTGGTCAGCGAGCGTTCGTGCCTTTCCGAGCCATCGCGCCACGGACTTGTCGGGCCGATCGGCGACGGAGAAGTTGCACGCTTCGTAGGGACCGCCGTCGCCCGTGTGCCAGAAGGCCGCCAAACGCACCAAGGGCGAGGAGACAGGGAGACCGAAGTGGGCGGCGAGCTTCGCCCTTCGTTTGTCGAAGGAGCGTGAGTTGCCGCGGCACGTGTTGCCTCGAAGCACGACATTCGGCTTGCGTTGCCGATGATCGAGCTCGACGACGATCCCGGGCCGTTGGTTTCCCTCGCAGGAGTTCCTCTGAATGGTGAATGGGCCCCGGGCGGCTGCGCGCACGCCTGTGCCGCCGTTCTCGCCGATCTCGTTTCCGGAGACAGTCCCCTGCGACGCCTTGTGGAGCTCTACGCCGGAGCCGCGGTTGCGAAGCACGCGGTTGGCGCGAAGCTCGACCGTGGCCCGGTCGCTCACGAGGATGCCTTCCTCGCTGTTCTCGGAGAATTCGCTCTCTTCGACCGTGAGGTTCGCTTCCCCGCCGATCTCGAGCCCGCGGCGGTTCGCGCGACACACGTTCAAGCGGGCGACGCCGCCCGTCTTGCCTTCGTCGTACCGGATCCCGTTGCCGTTGCCCTCGCAGGTGTTTCCCACGAGGGAGGGGTGAGCCTTGCCGGCCACCCAGATGCCGTCGACCGCGTTGCCCTTGCACAGGTTGTGGTCGACGACGATCTGGGTGCTCCCGTCCAGGAGGATCCCGTACTGGTTGCCCTCGCACAGGTTGCGGCGAAGGGCGCCCCCGGCGGAGGTCGCCACGATCCCCGCGATCTTGTTCGCGGTGCAGCGGTTGCTCTCCACCAGGACGACCGCATCCGGGCCGATCATGATCCCCTGGTGGGTGTTCTTCCTGCAGTCGTTCCTGCGCACAGTACCCTTCGACGCGCCCCAGAAGCAGATCCCGTGGAGCTTGCTCAGCTCGCAGCACCCGTCGTGGATCGCCACGTCGGCTTTGCCCTCGGCATAGAAACCGTGCTCCCCGCTTCGGGAGACGGTGTTGCCCACGTACTGTCCAGCCGCGTCGTCGCCGACCCAGATGCCGCAGGTTCTGCTGCGAAGGATTGCGTTCTCGACAACGATGGGTCTCGCTTTGTCGCGCACGCTGACGCCCGTGCGCTCGTGGCCGTTGAACAGGTTGTGCTCGACGCGGGGGGATGCGGAGTCGCGAGCCATCACGCCGTGAACGTTGCCGGATAGCTCGTTGTGGTGCAGGTGGGGCTTTGCCTGTTCGCCGACGTAGAAGCCCACGTTGTTTCGGGAGACGGTGTTTTCGAAGGCCTCCCCGGTGGCGCTGTCCTGAAACGCGATGCCGGCTTGTCTGTTGCCCGACGCCGTGCAGCGGGTCACGGTCGCTGTCGACGTTCCCGCGATGCACAGCCCGATGTCATCGCAGTCGAGGAACGACGAGGAGCGCACCCTGGCGGTCACGTTCCCGTCGAAGAGTACACCGCGACCGGGGGCCTTCTTGCTGGCTCTCCTTGCGCCTTTCAGTTCGCACGAGTCGATCACGACGGTACCGCGTGTGGCCACCACGAGGTCCCCCATGCTTCGGGGGGCTCGCTCGATGCCGATCCCGCGGATCGTGGTCTTTGCTGTTGCCTTGAGCAAGAGGACGGTTCCGGAGAAGGCCCCGACCAAACGCGCCTTGGCCGCCCCCGGCCCGCGCAGCGTGATCGCCTTCTTGATCACGAGGGATTCTTTCAGAAGGGTACGTCCGACCGGGAGCACGACCTCGTCCCCGTCCTTCGCGTTCGCGCAGGCCTTTCGCAGATCGAAGGGGGCGACCTTGGGTGGGGCTTTTCGGGCAGGCATCTCGGTGCTCTGGGTGGACGGCGCGGCGGATTTCCACACGTCGCGCCCGCCCTCGTCAAGGACGAGGTGGCTGTGATCGAGCGAAAGACCCAACGGGTGCCCATGGTCGCCCAGCACCCTTGTATCCAGTTGACCAGTACCCGGTCCGAAGCAATACTCACGCCGCGGCGGCGTCGTGAGCGACGGGCGCCGCAAGGCAACCCCACCGATGGTCGAAGAAGCACAGCGAGCCTACGAGGGGCTCGGAGAGAGCCACCTGCCCCAATCACCTCTGGTGCAGAGGGGCTACCTCGTCGCGGGCAAGTACGAGCTCGAGTACATGATCGGGCAGGGGGGCATGGGCACCGTATGGGCTGCCCGCCACGTCAACCTCGGCCAGCGCGCCGCCGTCAAGTTCATCTCCATCGCCCACATCGAGTCCGAGGATGCCCTGCGACGCTTCGACAGCGAAGCCAAGGCGGCCGCGTCGATCCGATCTCGTAATGTCGTCCAGGTCTATGACAACGGCGAGCTCGAGGACGGCACGCCCTACATGGTGATGGAGTACCTCGACGGGCAGTCCCTTCACGCGCGCATCGAGAGTGACGGCTCACTGCAAGTGGACGAGACGTTGCGCATCATCCGGCACGTGGGCAAGGCCCTGTCGGTGGCGCACGGCATGGGCATCATCCACAGGGACATCAAGCCCGAGAACGTCTTCCTCGCCACCTCGCCTGGAGAGTCTGAGTACACCGCCAAGGTGCTGGACTTTGGCGTGGCGAAGTTCATGCAAGCGCGTGGGCCTGCGCAGGCTCGCACGAGGACGGGGACGATCGTGGGCACGCCCCTGTACATGAGCCCCGAGCAGGTGCGCGGGCTCAAGACGGTAGACCACCGCACGGACGTATACTCCGTGGGCGCGCTCACGTTCACGATGCTGACCGGAACGCTGGTGTTCAACGGCAAGACCTTTGGGGACTTGTTGTTCCAGATCTGCACCGAGCCTCTGCCGAAGGTGACGGACGCCGCACCTTGGCTGCCGCCCACGGTCAACGAGTGGTTCGAGAAGTCATGCGCCCGATCGCCTGACGAGCGTTTTCAGAGCGTGCAGGAGCAGGTGGACGCGCTTGCCGCGGCCTTTGGCGGGACCGCGCGCATGACCATCCCCGACCAGGACGGGCTCGCTGCGGATGCCTCTCCGCTACCGAAGACCAAGTCGTCGCCGGGACCTGCGGGGGTGCCTCCGGCAGCCTCAGGAGTCCAAGAGCGTCCGAGGGTCTCCGGGATCGCACCGACCATGGTCGCGGCCACCGAACCGTCGCCTGCGCCCCCGCGCGCGAGTACGCCTCCGGACAAGTACGCCGCCAAGGAGCCAGCTTCCGGCGCATCGCCACAACCGGTCACCAAGACCAAGTCCGACCTCACGTTGCTCGTGATCATAGGGTTCGTTCTGCTCGCAGCCATCGCTGCCGGCGCCTTCTACCTCGGTGGCCGCATGGCGGCCCAGCCGGCCGCCCCCACCCAGCCTGCCCCGTGAGCCGCATTCCCCTTCGTACCCATGGCTGACTCCGTCTTCGACGCCTCCGCCTTCACGGCCAGGCTCTTCTTCCCGATCGACGACAACCGCCCTGCTCCCGTCGGCGCGCAGGACCTCATGGTACCCGTCACCCGGGACATCCGGCTGCACGTTCGCGTGCACCCCGCCGCACAGCCGCGCGTCGCCGTCATCCTGTTTCACGGCAATGGCGAGCTCGTCGCCGACTATGACGTCTTCGCCCCTCGCTACCAGCAAGCGGGTGCCACCCTCGCCGTCGTCGACTTCCGCGGCTATGGGCGCAGTGAGGGTTTCCCTTCGTTCCGAGCGGTCGTCGAGGACACCCCGCGGGTGATCGAGGGGCTTCGTCCCGTGCTCACGTCGCAAGGGCCGCTCCCCCTGGTGGTCATGGGACGTTCGCTCGGGAGCGCGTGCGCCGCGGAGGTCGCGAGGCAGTCGCCGGACGGCGTGGTGGGGCTGGTGCTCGAGAGCGGGTTCGGAGACCTGCAAGGGTTCGTGGGGCGGCGCGGTGTGCGGTGGGAGGGCCCGCTTCCGGAACAGGACCAGGAGGCGTTCTGCCCCCTGCGAAAGCTCGCGCGATGCCACCTCCCCTTGCTCGTCTTGCACGGAGCCCAGGACCAACTCATCCAGCCGAGGGAGGCGCAACTGCTGTTCGACGCGTCGGCCTCGACCCGCAAGCGGCTCGTGTACATCGAGGGGCACGGGCACAACGACGTGATGCAGGCATCGGCCTACTGGCGTGCGCTGTTCGCGTTCCTGGACGAGCGAGCGGAGGGGTCATGAGCGAGGGAACCCCGGTGGTGCAGGCGCTCATCTTCGATCTCGACGGGCTGCTCGTGGATTCCGAGCCGGTCTGGTTCGAGGTGGAAGGCGGGTTCCTCGCCGAACTGGGACACGCGTGGACGCGCGAGGAAGCGGAGGCTTGCATGGGGCAGGGGACGCCGAACACGTTGCGCATCTGGCGCGAGCGGTACGGCGTGCAGGTCGATATCCAGCGCGATACGGAGCGGATCATCGACCGGATGGTCGCGAGAGCAGACGGCATGGCGCTCAAGAAAGGGGCGCTGCGCCTGCTCGAGCGCGCGCGCCAGCGAGGCTGTCCCATGGCGGTGGCGTCGTCGTCGCCGAAGCGACTGATCGTGGCGGTGCTGGCGGCGAAAGGGATCGACGGGTACTTTCGCGCGGTCGTGTCGGGGCAAGAAGTGCCGCGGTCGAAGCCGGCGCCGGACGTGTTCTTGCGCGCGGCGGAGTTGCTCGGGGTGGAGGCGCCTTCGTGCGTGGTGCTGGAGGACACGCTGGCGGGGACGCGTGCGGGGGTTGCGGCGGGGGCGCGGGTGGTGGCGGTTCCGTCGGTGGATGCGGAGGGGATTGCATCGCTGGCGACGTGGGTGTTGAGGGACCTCGACCAGGCGAAGAATGTACTGTTCGGTACGGGGTGAGGGGGCGTGGCTTCCGCGATACGCGATGCTATCATTGCTATCATGTCCCAGTTGGTGGTGAGAAACGCTCGCTTCAAGCAGGTGCTGGCGTCGATTCCGGACGTGGGGGACGACGAGGATTTTGCGGGGGACCGCGACCTGGACAGGCAAGATGGCTTACCTCGTTGACACTCTGGGGGAGCTTTCGGGTGCCGGACCCGGTCCCCACGGTGGATGGGTTGTTGGCAGCATGTCAACCGGGACCCTTCACGACGAACGCGAGCGGGGGGGCGCCGAAGGCCGGTCCGAGCACACGCCGCAGAGACGCCGCCGGTTGAAACCGACGGCTAGGTTCACCGGTTGGACACGTCTCAAAGCCCGCTCCGCGGGCTCTGGTGGGGAGTCGGGAGGTGGCGTAGCATTGCCGCCCGACGGGCAACGCCTACACGACCCAACCCCGTGTTAGCCGTCCCCGCCTTGACACTTGCCCAACACCTGCACCCTTCGAACACACAACGGGAGCCCACAGGGCTTTGGGTTCCGTTCATGAGGTCGAACTAGCCGTCGGTTTCAACCGGCGGCGTCACCTTCGCGCCGACCCCTTCCGCCGTGGGCGTCACCCTTTCCGGCGCGCCTTCGAGCTTCCAGCTCCCGCAAAAATGGCCTTCCTTCGCGCGCCGGGAGCCGCCGTTCCCGTCCGCGGGGTCGAAGTCCCCACGCCGGAAGCGTCCTCCGCGGCGTGTGCTCAACCCGTTCAAGCGGCCTTGACGAATTTCCAGCATGGCGGGGGACGATCCCGCTATTTTGGGGTCAGGGTCGTGATGGAGCCCCGCTCCTTGGAGGAAAGCTCATGCTCAATTCCCGCGCTTCGTTGGTCTCGTTCGTCGTGGCTTCGCTCGCGTGGACCGCGGGTTGTGGCGGTGGGGAAGACTTCGCGGTCGAACAGAAGCCTGGGACCGATGGGGGGGGTGGAACCTCCGCCGATGCGAGCGTGGACGCGGTGGAGGATGGCGCCGCGGGCGGGACGGGCGGAACGAGTTCTGGCGGGACGGGGGGCACGGGTGGGTCTGCCGCCGAGGGTGGGTCCGATGCCACCGCGGACGCCATCTCCTGCGAATCCGGCACCGCGGACTGCGACGACGACCCGGGGTGCGAGACCACGACGGACACGGACCCCGACCACTGTGGTGAGTGCGAGAACGCCTGTCCCGGGGGGGGCCATGCGACGGCGACGTGCGTGGGCGGGCAATGCGGACTGGCGTGTGAGACGGACTACGACGACTGCGATGACAACGCGGGCAACGGGTGTGAAGCCGACCTTGGGTCGACTGCCACGTGTGGCTCCTGCGGCCAGAGGTGCGGGGACCAGCACGCCGCCGCCACGTGTAACGACGGCGTGTGCGAGCTCACCTGCGTCACTGGGTTCGAGGACTGCAACGGGGTGGTGTCGGACGGGTGCGAAGCGGAGTTGGCTACGGACGGGGAGAACTGCGGGTGGTGCGGCCATGCGTGCGGGGGCGCGACGTGCGATGCGGGGCTATGTGAACCTCTTGCGTTGGCGACGGGGCAGGCGGGTGCGGTGGGGCTCGCGGTGGACGACACGCATTTGTACTTCACGGCCTACGAAGCGAAGCGGGTGGGACGTGTGCCGAAGACGGGCGGGCTTGTGGAGACCCTGATGGAGGGCGCGGGACGAGGCCAAGTCCTGCTGGACGGCACCTACGTGTACTTGGCAGGGGGAGTGGAGTTCTCGACCGGCCTCTATCGGTTCTCGAAGACGGGCCCGTTCACGGAGACTGCGCTTACCACCGGAATTACCGGCAACCAGTTCGTGCTCGACAGCTCCGTCGTGTACTACACGGACGCGACGCATGCGACGATCTGGATGGTGCCCAAGGTTGGCGGAGTTCCCTCGAGCCTGGCGACAGGACAGACGTTCTGTTTGGCGCTCGCGGCGACACCGACGAACATCTTGTGGTCGATGCGCGATGCCGAGGAAATCCGGACCATGCCGAAGGGCGGGGGTGCAGTATCCACGCTGGTGGCGGGGGCGGGCAAGACCTTCAGCCTGGCGACGGACGACGCGCACTTGTACTGGACGACGCCCACCGAGGTTCGGCGAGCTGACCTGAACGGGTCAAACGCGTCCGTGCTCACGACGCAGCCTGAGAAGCTCACGTTCCTCGCGCTGGATGCGGGGTGGGTGTACTTCCTCGACTCCACGGGTCTCGTGCGCGCTGTCCGCAAGGATGGCAGCGAGGTTCGCGCCTACGCGAGCGGGTTCGATACAGCATTCGGGATCGCGGTGGACGACGCCGCGATTTACGTAGCGGAGGCGTTTGGCACGCAAGGGGGGGCGGTGTGGAGGATTCCGAAGTGAGGCAAACTCACCCGGCGAGGAGCTGACGCGCGATCACGATTCGCTGGATCTGGCTGGTTCCCTCGTAGATCTGCAGCAGCTTCGCGTCCCGGTAGAGCTTCTCCACGGGGTACTCGCGCACGTACCCGTTGCCGCCGAAGATCTGGACGGCGTCGGTGGCCGTCTGCACGGCGCTATCTGCGCCGAATGCTTTCGCGAACGACGAGATGATGGGCTCTCGCACGCCGTGGTCCAGGTTCCAGGCGGCCTTGCGATAGAGCAGCTGCGTGGCCTCGATGCGAATGGCCATGTCCGCGAGCATGGCCTGGATCATCTGGTGATTGCCGATCTCGGTGCCGAAGGTCTTGCGCTCCTTGGCGTAGGCCACGCACTCGTCGAGGCAGCGGCGCATCAGCCCGCAGGCGCCTGCCGCGATCCCCGGCCGCGACTGGTTGAACGTCTCCATCGCGAGCTTGAACCCCTTGCCCTCGGGCGCGAGCAGGTTCTCCTTGGGGACCTTGACGTCTTCCAGGGTGATCGTGGCCGTGTCCGACGCGCGCTGTCCGAGCTTGTCCTCGTGCTTGCCAGGCTGCAGGCCAGGGGTGTTGCGGTCCACGATGAACGCGGCGATGCCCTTGTGCTTGAGGGCGGGATCGCAGGTCGCGAAGATCACGTAGAACGAGGCCTGGTTGGCGTTCGTGATCCACGCCTTCTCGCCGTTCAACACGTAGTCGTCGCCGACCTTCGTGAACTTCGCCTTGAGCGCTGCGACGTCGCTGCCCGCCCCCGCCTCGGTGGTGGCGTAGGCGCAGAACAGCGGCTCGGAGGCCAGCATGCCGAGGTACTTCTTCTTCTGCTCCTCGGTGCCCGCGAGCAAGATCGGTGTGAGACCCAGCGTGTTCGCCATGATCGTGGTCTCGATCCCGATGCACCCCCACGCGAGCTCCTCCGCGATCAGGCAGTTGTCCAGCTCGTGCATGCCCGCCCCGCCGAACTGCTCCGGGATCGTCGGGTTGACCAGCCCCAGCTCCCACGCCTCCTTGAACACGTCGAGCGGGAACTCGCTCTTAACGTCGCACTCGGAAGCGACGGGAACGATCTTCTCCTTCGCGAAGCGGTGAGCCATGTCGGTGAGCGCCTTCTGCTCTTCGGACAGCGTGAAGTCGAGCACGGGTAGCCTCCTTGTGTTGAGGGCCGAAGCCTACTCGATCGCAAGGGCGATGCGAACCCGTTCGAATCGGTCGTCCGGTGCCCGTCCTCTCTCCCATCCCGATCGGACGTGGGCGTCCTTCGCCACAGGGCCCTGTGCCGGCTGGGCGCAATCTGTCGCTTCCCCGCCACACCCTTCCCACGCAGTCCCTCCGATCCCCCCGAAACCGGATTGGTCCGCGGATTGCTCTCCGTGCCAGGCAGACCAGCAAACAACCCATCGACGGTGTTGCCATGTACATCCACGAGCCAGACAGGCGAAGGGGCAGGGAAGCTTGTGCCCCGAGACCGTCCTCTCCCATCCGGTGGATCGCCGCGACCGCGCTGCTTTTCCTTCCGAGCCTTGCAGCCGCACAACCGGCGGACACGTCGCGCGCGGTCTCCGCCACCGTGGTCTCGCGAGACGGCGCAGACCTGGTCATCGACCTCGGCAGCGCTGCGGGCGCCCGCCCGGGTGACGTGGTCGAGTTATGGCGTCCGCTCAAGCTCCGGCACCCCGTGACGAAGCAGTGGCTAGAGGATCGCTTCCGGATTGGCTCGCTGCGCCTGGTGCAAGTCGGCAACAAGCTCACGCTCGCGCAACCCGACGGGCAGCCCATCCGTCAGCCCGAGCCCGGCGACATCGTGGTCCTGCAGACCGCGCCCGCCGCCGAGCGATTGCCGGCGCCCGCGACCGAACCTACCGGTGCCCCCGTCGCTGCCTTGTCCACCCCGTGCACGGACCCCGACCCTGAGGCGCAGAAGCTCTCTGCGATCTTCGATTCCCTGCGCGGTGCGGACATCGTCCCGCGCATCCGGGCGTACGAGGACTACGTTCGCGCCACCCCCGAGGGTCGCTTCTCTGCCGTCTTGTACGAGGAGGCCCAGTCCCTCCGGCGCCTGCTTCGGGAAAGCAATCCGGTGGCCGTCGAGCCGATTGTGGTCAGCTTCCGTCCTCCGGAGTCGCTGCTCTCCGACACGCCCGTGTCCTTCGGGTTCGAAGCCAACGACGCGGCCTTCGGCGCCGTCCTGCACCTGCGGACCGTGGGCGAGACGACTTATGCGAGCCTTCCCATGAAGCAGGTGGGACCGGGCTACTGGGCCGCCACGGTCGATGGTCCGCGCGTTCGCGCGCCGGGGCTCGAGTACTTCATCGAGGCGACCGGAAGGCGAGGCACGGCCGTTCCCCTGGTCGGGGAGGCGCAGCGTCCGGAAACGGCGCATGTGCGGGAGCTTCCCAGACCCGTCCCGCCCAAGCGTCGCGACGCCACTTTCTCTGTGCTGACGGACTACGCCGACTACAACCGCATGCGCGGCGATGACTACGCTTGGCAGACCGAGGGGTACTTCGGGCTTCGGTACGGCGACGAGGGGGTGCGTGCGATCCGATCGGGGTTTGGTGTGTATCGCGGCGCGGGGGGAACGATCGAGGACCTGGACGAGTTGGGCAAGGAGCCGCGTCGCATCGGGCTGACCTACGGTTACCTCGAGCTCGAATACGGAGTGTCCCCGTTCGTCTCGTTCATCGGCCGGGGGGCCGTCGGGCTCGAAGACGACGGCACGGCGGGGGGCGGTCAGGCCATGATTCGCATTGGCAACGATCGGTCCACGAACCTGATGCTCGGCGGGGAGTTCCTCGGCGGGGTCGGCCTGCGCGGCTTCACCCAGCTCGAGCTCAACATCTTCGAGCGGGTCCCGATCCTTCTGCGCAGCGAGGTGACGAACCAGCCGGCGGGGATCTCGGACAGCAACCCGCGCCCGACGGAGGAAGGGGTCCAGGCAGAGGACACGTCGCAGGATTCGGGGGATCTCGGTGCGCGCGGGATTGTGCAGGTCGGATACCGCGTCCTGCCGAGCCTGACCGTGGCCGGACGTCTCTCGTACCAGGGCAGGACCATCAAGCATGCCGGGCCAGGTGCTGGTGCGGCCATCACGTACGCATGGTGAGGTGCACGATGGATATCCTCGGAAATATCAGCCTTCGACGCACACAAGTGCTCGCCTTGGTCGCGGTCCTTTGCTCCGCCGTTCCCGCGCGCGCACAGACGGATACCTCGCCACGCTCGGACGCGAACAAGGTCGACGCGACAAGCGTGGTGGAGCCGCGTCTTCACCACGGTCCGGTGTCGACCGCCGCGGCGGGGGAGTCCCTCACCCTGCAGGCGCAGATCGACCAGCCCCATCTGGTGCGGCAAGCCTGGCTCGTCTTTCGCTCTGCGGATGGCACGGCGATGGACCAGGTGGCATTTCTGCGGGCCTCCGAAGGCCCCTACGTGGCCCAGGTCCCGGGCGACAAAGTGCGGGCGCCCTCCTTCGCTTACGCCATCGAGGTCGAGACCGTGAACGGTCAGCGAATCCCTGCCTTCGCCTCCCGCAAGGCACCGTTCCTCGTCACCGTCACCCCGGAGTACGACGACCTGCGTGAGCAAGCCGTGCTTCAACGCCTCGAAGGTCGTCGCTCCGAAATCACTGCCTCTGGCGAATACGTCATGTTCGGGACGACCGACGCGACCCTCACCGACGAAAACGGTCTGACGCGCACCGAAGGGGTCCGTGACCACTACTACCGGCTCGAGAGCGGGTACACCTACCGCCCGCTCAGGACCGTCGCCGAGTTCAGTATTCGGCTGGGTGTTGTGCGAGGCCGCTCGGTGGTGCCGGGGGAGTCGGACTCGTCTCAGTTCGACGTCGGCTTGAACTACGCGTCTCCCCGTGTGCGCTTTCGCTTCGACGACTCCATTCATCTGGAGACCGAGCTATTGACGAGCGTGACGGAGGTCGGCTTTTCGATGGGAGCGGGCGGCGCGCTGTTGATCGGCGACCCCTACGGCACGCGGCTCACGTTTGGGTTCGAGTCCGTCCAGACCTTCGGCACGAGGATGTATACGAGAATGGACATCGACGCGGGCAACGGGGTGTTGGTGGCGCCCGTGGTCGAGGTGACGGACATGCCGCACGCGGACAGGTACGGGGTGCGGTTGCTCTCGGAGGTGGGGATCGACGCGGGGTCGGGGTTCCGGGTCGCAGCGCGGGGAGGGTACCAGGCTCGCACCTTCACGAGTGGCGGTCCCAGCGCCGGTGTGAGCCTGAGCTATGGCTTCTGACCGACGGCGTCGAGCGAGGGGGCCGGGCCCATGCTTGACTTCGATGCCTTACCCGGCACAATCCCACCAGCAGCATGGACGAGACGGAGTACCTGAACCGGCGCCTGGGGCAGACCCTTTGTGGGAAGTGGACGCTGGAGCGGTTGCTCGGCTGGGGCGGCATGGCCGCGGTGTACGTGGGCGTGCACCGAATCGGGCGTCGCGACGCCATCAAGATCCTGCACGAGGAGGTGGCCGTCGGCCCGGAGACGCGCGCGCGCTTCGAGCAGGAAGCCCACGCCGTGAATCGCCTCGGGCACCCAGGTGCCGTCGAGGTGAGAGACATCGACGTCTCCGAGGACGGATGTCCCTTTCTGGTCATGGAGCTTCTCGAGGGGCGTTCCCTGGCGGCTGTCCTCGAGAGCGGCGAGAGCCTGCACATGAACGCGATGCTCGGCTACGCCGACCAGGTGCTCGACGTGCTGGCTTCCGCTCACGACCACGGCATCGTGCATCGCGACATCAAGCCGGACAATCTGTTCGTGTGCACCGACGGTCGGCTCAAGGTGCTCGACTTCGGCGTGGCCAGGATGAAGGAAGGGGCGCCGCGTACGCTCGTCACCCGTACAGGGATGGCCGTCGGCACGCTGACGTACATGGCGCCCGAGCAAGTGCGCGGGGTGCACATCGACGGGCGTGTAGACGTGTTCGCCGTGGGGGCGACGATGTTTCGGTGCATCACGCGTCGTCGGATTCACGAGGGCATTACGGAGGCGGACATCCTCATCAAGATGGCGACGCTTCCGGCGCCGCCGGTGGAGTCGATCGTGCCGGGCATCCCGGCGGACCTCGCGCTCGTGGTGAACCGGGCCTTGCAGTTCGCGGCCAAGGATCGATACCCGGACGCTGGCACGATGCAGGAAGACGTGCGGGCCCTGCTGCGAGGGGAACCTCCGCCGTACGCGCGGTCGCAGCCGATCCCCGTGGTAGAAGGCCCTGGCTCGATCGGGTTTCTTGCCACGGCCCCTGGGGATGCTGCTTCCGCCCCGGTGAGCGAAGCCACGCGAGCCGATGCTCCCCATGCGCGAAGTGGGGTGGGGGCGGCGGTGGCGACCCGAACGGCGACGATGGACGACCTGGTGGCGCCGGCCTCCAGGCCCCCGGGCTCCGTGCCCGTGGCTCCGACGCTGATCGAGCCGGGTGCGCCGCCGACCCAACGAAAGGGTGTCCCCTTGCTCGCGATCGCGGCCGGCGTGGGCGTGCTGTTACTCGTGGTGGTGGCGAGCGGGGCCGCGGTTCTATGGTATGCGTTCGCCGGGGAGGAAGGCAGCGCCGCGGGAGACCTCGTCGACGTTCCTGCCGCGGTCGGCGGGGAGGGGACGACGGCAGGGGCGACCACGCGGTTGAGGTTGGCGCCTACCGGCGCTTCGACGGGTGCTTCGACCGGTGCGAACACGGTAGGGGGAAGCCCGCCGGCGAAGACCGCACCGACCGGCACGGCGCCGGCTACCACGGCCATCACGACGACGACGGTGCCTACGAGCACAATCCCGTTCACGCCGCCCCAGATCTTTCCGCCGGGTACATTGCCAGGCATTCCGCCGACCGCGACGGGGAATCCGCCTTCCACGCCGCCGCCCCCTACGGCCGCTCCGCCGCCGCCTCCGCCATCGGACAAGGATAAGGACAAGGATAAGGGGAAAGGCAAAGGGAAGGGGAAGGACAAGGACGACTGAGTCGGGGGAAGGTCATGAGCCGATCTTCCGCGGCACGGTTCGCGGCTTGGCGACCAAGGCACCTATTGCGTTCGTTGCCGCCGTGTTGCCCCTCCGTTGGTATCGAGTTTTTCACTCGCCCGTGACCCCCGTGGTCCCACTGGGAACACCGCGGCCGCACGGCCGTGAGCTGCGGGAAGACGAGACAGTTGAATATCCGGGCCCAAGCGCGCCGACCCGCCAGTGGCACAGCATGTGCTCTCTTGCCGACCCCGCAAAGCGCCGCTCGAAGGAGCCCCGATGTGACCATGCCCCCCCACCGAAGCCTCCTCGTCGTCTCGCGCACGACCGCGCCATGGCTCGAATCGTTGCGGGCCTACGCGGCCGCGGACGGCTGGGCGATGACCGTTCAAACTGACTTGCAGGGCGCCCTCGCTTGCCTTGGCCGTCAACCGCCGCACGCCATCCTGATGGATGCCACCGTCGCGAGCTCGCCATCCCTGTGCTCGATGGCTCGGTCCAAGCCAGGCATCGCCGACCTCCCGATCCTGGCGCTGGTCCCGTGCATCGACGACGCCACCTTCTCCCACTGGCTCGCCACCGGCGCGGACGACGTCCTGCCCGCCGACCCGCGCCTCATCGTGACCCGCTTGCGATCCTTGCCGGCACGGTCGTTTCGCGGCTCTTGCTGCCGGGGACGGGCGGTGGTGTTGGATGCCGACCCACGCCGTTGCGACGTGCTGGGTCGCGTGCTGCGCCAGGCGGGGTTCTCCGTGGACGTCGTCCCCGACCCTTCGACCCTGCGCACGTTCCTGGCCCGGTCCGATGTGCATCTGGTCGTGGCGAGGGCGGACAGGACCGAAGCGAGCGCTCTCGCCGAACTGGTGCCCACGGGGCGATCGAGCCCGTTGTGGGTCGTGGAGGACCCAGCCCTCGAGCCGTGGTCGCACCCACGACCGCTCGGCTCAGGACGTCGCGGCGTCGTCATGAACACGTGCGGGTTGCCGGAGGCGATTCTCTTCGCCACGAACACGCTCTGTCAGGAAGGGCACGACGTGAGGGCCAGCCCACGCTTGCTCTACGGAACGACCGTGTCCTTTCGCACGAGCGGAGACGCGCACGAGACGGGGTTCGCCTTCAACGCGAGCGCAACCGGCATGTTCGTTCGTACGCTGGCCCCGCCGCCGCTCGGCCCCGTGGAGATCGAGCTCAAGCCGCCCCTGATGGGCGCACGGTACCAACTCGACGGCGTGGTGGTGTGGCGCAACGTGCCGTCGGATCAGCTGCGAACAGCGGCACCTCCGGGTTTCGGCGTGCGGCTGCTCGGCCCCCATGCCGCGCTGAAAGGCTGGCGCAGCGCGTGCGACCTGCTCTCCGCGATCTGCGACGTCTCACCGCTGCTGGGCCCTCAGGTCCTACGCAGTCCGGTTACGGAGGTGAGCTTCCCTCCTCCTCCCGCGAGCGGCCTGGACTTCCCCCACGTCTTCGGATTCTCGAATTCCCGGATCCTGGATTCTTCAAGGAACGCGGCTCCTACGGTCGATGCACCGCAGCAGACCCCTGCTGATTCTGCCCCGGCGTTGGAAGCAACGCGTCCCGCGACGATGCCCGCCTCCACACATCGCAACGTGCTCCTGGCGACGCTTCTGCTTCTGGGGTTCGTCTGCCTTGCCGCTCTGGGTGCCTCTGCCGCCTGGTACCTGTTCCGACCTCGACCGGACGCTACCCTTCCTCCACTCGACCCTTCCGTCACGATGGCAGCCCCCCCGGCCCCGGTCCCCCTCGAGCCTCTCCTCGCGACAACTCCCACGCCTGACGCTTCGCCCTCTGCGTCGTCGCTTCCCGAGGCTGACCCGTGCCCGGCCTTCGCCGCAGGCGACGGCGACACCCTACTGTCCTACCAGGGGCTCCTGACCGTGTGCTCCGCGTCGTCGCTGGATGTCTACGTCTCCGGAGTGCGCCTGGGAAAGACGAACGAGAGGCTCGTCTCGTTCTGCCACCTGAAGCACGTTCGCCTCGGGGAAGGCACGCCCGTGGACTGGAAAACCAAAGGGCACACGGTTCACGTCCCGTGTCGCGGCGCGACCCGCATCACGGTCGATCCTGATCCGTAGACACCGTCATGACCGTCCTTCCATCGGCGAGGGACGCAGCTTGTCGGTGAGGCTCGAACAGCCTTGCGGGTTCCCCGGTTCTTGGCCGAGTCCCCGCCTTGGCCTATACCTCGAGCATCCACACCAGCGTTCCCGTGCCATGACACCTGCCGAACTTCTCACCCGCGTTCATCAGCGCCCGCTCCTTCTCGACGGCGGGCTGGGGACCGTGCTCATCTCGATGGGGTTGCCACCTGGTACCGCGCCCGAGCGGTGGCTGACCGAACACCCCGACCGGATCCGGGAGGTGCATCGCGGGTACGTGGAGGCGGGCAGTGACCTCGTGCACACCACCACCTTCGGTGCGAACCCCGTGAAGCTCGCGGCCGGTGGTCTCGACGGTCGTTGTCGTGAGCTCAATTCACTGGCCGTGTCGCTCGCCAGGGAAGCCGCGGGCGACGGCGTGTTGGTGGCCGGGGATGTGGGCCCGACCGGGTTGTTTCTCCCGCCGGTGGGGGAAGGCACCGAGGAAGCGATGGAGGAAGCGTTTCGGGAGCAGTGCGCGGCCCTGGCCGCCGCGGGGGTGGACCTCATCTCCATCGAGACGATGTACTACGTGCGAGAGGCTCTCGCGGCCGTGCGCGCGGCACGGGACAGCGGACTCGCCGTCCTGTGCTCGATGACCTTCGAGCCACGCAAGCGCGGTATCTTCACGTTCATGGGGGACCCTCTGGTGGCGTCGCTCTCGTCGCTCGTGGAGGCCGGTGCCACCGCCGTGGGGTGCAATTGCACGGTGACCTCGGAGGCGATGATCGCGATGGTGGAGCAGGCCCACGGGGGTCTCGGATCCGTGCCGATCGTGGCCCAGCCCAACGCCGGACAACCCATCACCACGCCGTCCGGCATCCGTTACGACGCAGTCCCGGAGCCCTTCGCCAAAAACCTGGCAGCCATGGTGCGCGCCGGCGCGCGGCTCGTGGGTGGCTGTTGCGGGACGGACGCTCCGTTCGTTCGCGCGGCGAGGGTCGCTATCGACGCGGTCGACGGAGGCTGAGCATGGTCCTGCGGCCCGGCCCCGTGCTCGACCTTCCCGTGACCATCCCGCTACGGGAAGTGCTGCGATCCCTGGGCTACCCGCGCAGCAAGGGCCCGTCTGCCCGCGTGACGGCAACCATCGACGCGATGAGACCGGTCGCGGACTCCCTCGTACGCGCGCGCGGCGCGTTTGCCTTCGCGAGCCAGGCCGAGGCGGAAGCGTTGGGGATGCCATCGCCGTCGGAGCGGGTGGCTCTGGGCGTCTGTACGATCGGTGCGGGGCTCGAGGAGGAGGAGCGTCGGCTCTCGGAGGCGGGAGATGCGCTTGGGGCGCTGGTGCTGGACGCGTATGGCTCGGTGGCCGCGGAACAAGCGGCCGAAGTGCTGCACGCGCGGGTGTGCGTCGCGGTCCAGCGAGAGGGACTGCGGGCGGCCCGACGGATCAGCCCCGGCTATGGAAAGTGGGCGCTGGCCTGCCAGCACGAATTGCTCGCGCGCCTGCCCACGGCCGAAGTGGGCGTGCGTCTTACGGACAGCTCGATGATGATCCCGCGAAAGTCCGTGAGCTTCGCGGTGGTTCTCGCACCGCCGGGGCCGGCAGTCGCCCGTTCCCGCTGCGAGGCATGTGACCTTCAGGACTGCAAGTATCGTCGCGACAAGGGCCCGGGCGAGATGCTGGGGACCCGGGGAGCCGGAACGACATGAGCCAGACACTCGAGAAGCTCGGCCATCAGCTGTACGACGGGGATGCGCCGGGCGTGGTGGCGTCGACGAAGGCCGCGCTTGCAGAAGGCCTCTCCGCGCTGCAGGTGCTCAACGAGGGGCTGCTGCCCGGCATGGATCGCGTGGGGCGCGACTTCCGAGACGGCGAGTTGTTCATTCCGGAGGTGATCGTGGCGGCCCGCGCGATGCACGCGGGGCTCGAGCTGTTGAAGCCGTTGCTGGCAGCTGGCGTCTCTACCTCTGCGCACAAGATCGTGATCGGGACGGTGCAGGGGGATCTGCACGACATCGGCAAGAAGCTGGTGGGCATCATGATGCAGGGCGCGGGGTTCGAGGTGATCGACCTGGGGCACGACGTCTCCCCCGAGCGCTTCGTCCAGGCGGTGCGGGAGCACGAGCCGGCGCTGATCGGCCTCTCGGCGTTGCTGTCGACCACGATGCCGATGATGAAGGCGACGCTCGACGCGTTGCGGGCGGCGGACCTGCACGATCGGGTGAAGGTGATGGTCGGGGGCGCGCCCGTGAACCAGGCCTGGGCCGACGAGATTGGCGCGCACGGCTACGCCCCGGACGCGGTGAGTGCGGTGGACTGCGCGCGCAGGCTGGTGGGGTAGGTGACAATGAACTCCAGAAGCCGTGTTCTTGCCACGCTCCGCCACGAAGAGCCCGACCGCATTCCCATCGACTACTGGGCCAACGCCGAGGTGACGGACCGCCTCCTGCGGCACTACGGTGTTGCGGACAAGGAGGGATTGCTGCGGACCCTTGGGGTGGACCTGCGGTACGTGATGGGCCCGAGCTTCGTGGGGCTGCAGATGAAGAAGCACGACGACGGACTCGTCGAGGACCACTGGGGCGTGCTTCGCAAGCCGATGACGGTGGAGGGGACGGACCGGACGGGTCGGGCGTGGACCTGGACCTACCAGCACGTGCATCAATCTCCCTTGGAGTCGGCGACCTCGGTGGCGGAGATCGAAGCCTATGGCAACTGGCCCTCCGCGGAGCTTTGGCGTTACGACACAGTCAAGGCGGAGTGCGAGGCCGCGGCGCGCACCGGGTGTGCCGTGGTCAATGGGGGAGACCGCCTCGACCGCACGGCCCAGCTCAAGCCCGCGATGTACCTCCGAGGTACGGAGCAGTTCCTCTCGGACCTGGTGCTCGAGCCCGCGATCGCCGAATGCATCCTCGAGCACATCTCGCACTACTACCTCACCTACAACGAGCGGGTGTTCCAAGCTGCCGAAGGCACGATCGACATCTTCTTTCTCGGCGACGACATGGGGACCCAGACGGGCCTGTGGGTCAGCCCGAAGATGTACCGTCGATACTTCAAGGAGCGCTTCCGTAAGTACATCGAGCTCGCGCACCGCTACGGGATGAAGACGATGTACCACTCGTGCGGGAACGTGACGGCGCTGATCCCGGACTTCATCGACTGCGGACTCGACGTATTGCAGTCGTTGCAGCCGGCGGCGATGGACCTCGAGAAGCTGAAACGCGAGTACGGCAAGGACCTCGCGTTTCAGGGCGGCGTGGACATCCAGGAGGTGATGCCGAAGGGCACGCCCGCGCAGGTGCGAGAGCATGTGAAGGAGCGAGTGAGAATGCTCGGCGAAGCGGGAGGGTACATCTTCGGGACGGCGCACAACCTGCTGCCCGACGTTCCCACGGAGAATGCCGTGGCGCTGTTCGAGGCGTACCGGGAGTTTGGGAGCAGGTGAGGGAGAGCGGAATGGGGTATGGTTCCTAGCTTGACCAGGAGTCTGCCCATGCAACCTCGCGTCTTCTCCGCCTGCTTCCTTTCCTGTCTGCTGCTCGCCGCTGCTGGGCAAGCCAAGGACTTGCACGTCGCCCCCACGGGAACCCCCGCAGGCGACGGAACCGCGGCAAACCCATGGGATCTCGCCACCTGTCTGTCCCATGCCGGCGTGGCTCCCGGCGACACGGTCTGGCTACACGGTGGCGACTACGTCGGCAGCTACGTCGGGAACCTGACCGGAACCGCATCCAACCCGATCGTCGTCCGCAGCGCTCCCGGCGAATGGGCGCGAATCGACGGCAACGGGTCGGCTGACCCCACCTTCGAGTTTCACGGCGCGTGGACGGTTTATCGGGACTTCGAAATCACCAACACGGACACGAACCGCTGGGACGATCGGCCCGGCGCCGACGTCTACGGCCCCAACCTCAAGCTCGTGAACCTCGTCATCCACGACACGGGCGGCAATGGCTTCTGGTCCTCCGCCGTGGACAGCGAGATCTACGGATGTCTCATCTACCACAACGGGTTCGACGCTTCCGACCGCGGCCACGGGCACGAGATCTACATGCAGAACGCCACCGGAACGAAGAAGATCACGGACAACGTGATCTTCGGCGGCTACTCCTTTGGCATCCATGCCTACACGGAAGGCGGAGCGATCCAGGGCTTCGACATCGTGGGGAACGTCTGGTTCAACGCAGGGGTGGCGTCCTCCGTCAGCGGCCACAAGGACGACTGCCTGATCGGCGGGCTGCAGCCCGCAGACCGCATCCTGCTCGAGGAGAATTACGCCTGGGCGATCGGCGGCGACACGCGCAGCGTTCAGCTCGGATACAGCTCCGGCATGGCGAACGGCACCACCGACCTACGGAACAACTACTTCATCGGTGCGCTGAAGATCGTCGGGACGTGGTCCTCCATCACCATGACCGGCAACACCCTCTGCACCGTCACCGGCGTCGACACCAGCGACTTCCCCAGCAACACCTACCTCACGGTGACCCCAAACGTGCCCGAGGTGTTCGTGCGCCCCAATGCCCACGAGCCAGGCCGCGCCCATGTGATCGTCTACAACTGGGGGGAAGCCGACTCCCAACCCGTCGACTTGTCCGGCGTGCTCTCCCCTGGCGACGCCTTCGAGATCCGGAACGCGCAGGACTACTTCGCTGCCCCCGTCGTGACAGGCACCTTCGACGGGTCTCCGGTCTCCGTCCCCCAGAACAACCTCACCCCTGCCCAGCCCATCGGCACTCCCGGCTCCTACGATCCCCAAGACCAAACAGGATCGCTGTTCAACGTGTTCGTCGTGCGAAAGACCACTAGCTCCTGCTCTTCCGCTGCGCAATGCGGCGACAACGACCCATGCACCACCGACGAGTGCACCCAGAGCGCGTGCGTTCACACACCGATCTCCGGGTGCTGCCAGTCCGACGGGGACTGCGACGACGGCAACGCGTGCACGGCGAGCTCTTGCGATGGCAATGTCTGTACGCACGAGCCAGTGTCCGGGTGTTGTTCGACCGATGACGCATGTGGGGACAACAACGCGTGCACGGTGGACACGTGCGCGGTTGCCACGGGCACGTGCAGCAACGGTCCCGCCCCTGGCGGATGTGCCGTCGACACGGATTGCGATGACGGGGATCCGTGCACGTTGGGCAGGTGCACGGGGGGGTGTGCGTGCGAGTTCGAGCGCGTGGACGGGTGCGACCCCGACCCGGCGGATGGTGGATCGGGAGGGAGTGGCGGGTCAGGCGGGCCGGACGGGGCGTCGGGGTCTGGAGCCGTATCCGCGGAAGCGGGTGGGGTGAGCTCGTCAGAGGATGACAGCGGGTGCGGCTGCTCCCTGCCGGGACGGGGACCGGATGCGACCATCTGGTGGGCAATGGCCCTGGCGGGGATTGTGCTGGGGCGTCGTCTCAGAACACGAATTCCCCTTCGGTGTACGCCCCGCTGAAGGCGTGCAGGGCACCGAAGAAGCCGCCGGACGACCCCTCGAACAGCTCTGCGCCCAGACGCCACCGCAGCGCGTCCGACACGGACCACGTGACCTGGGGTCGTAGGAAGAAGTCGAGGTCCTCCCCCTGCTCTCGCACGAGCTGCACCGCACCGAACACCTCCGCCTCGAAGCGATCGTCTTCCGTCGCATAGGCGAGTCGAAGCGCCCCCAGCGGCCAGACCTGGTACCGGTAGCTGAGCAGCAAGGCGTTCACCTTCCGCACCTCTCGCCTCACGAACGTGTCGAGCGGATCTGCCCCCACCACGTCGTCCAGGGGGCGGAGCGTGGGGTGATAGCGAACGACGAGTTCGGCCTGTGCTCGCAGTCGATCGAAGAAGGGGCGCTCCACCCCGATCACCGAGTCCCAATGCGACGGTTGCCGCTCGGGGTCCCTGCCGCTCACGTTGTCCGTCCAGACGTAGGCGGACTCCAAACGGAACACCCAGGCCCCCGACGAGGCGGAGGCTTCCACGCCCACGGCGTCGATCGCTCGATGCCGACGCCGCACGGTCACGTCGGTGGCGCCCACGCTGCGTAGCTCGTACTCAGGGATGTGATTCCAGCCGTGGAACCCCATCACCGCCGCGTCCCACATCGTTCCTGTGTAGCGAACCCGTCCCGCGACCTCCGCGTGGGCGAGCGTGGGCTCCGGGCGGACGAGCCCTTCGTCGACAACTCCCTCCGGCACGAGATCCTTCGGGACCATGGGATGCGTGCTCGCGAACACCGGCACGATCACCCCCGTGAAGGAGAAGGGAGAGGCCCCCTCGACAGGCGTGTACGAAGCCCAGAGCATGGGTGCTCCCAGCCTGCGCACCTCCGTGTCGGATGCGAAGAACGTGTGATCCGACGAGCCGAGAAGGTCCGTGGGGTTGAAGCTGCTGGCATTGCCCCAGGGGACGATCTGCTGTCCCAGCCGCACCTCCAGACCGTGACCCGTCGCCCCGACGTAGCCTTCTCGCAGCGTAGCTCTCACGGAATCGTCGATGAGCACGGATGTGGCCAGGGCATCCACGCTTCCGACGACATGTGCGTACGTGGACGCCCCCAGGCGAGGATGGGCCTGGAGCCAGACCGAGGAGGAGACTTGCTGAAGCGGGTCTTCCGCAGGGTCGGAGGTAGGGACTCTCGCGTAGGAGAAGACGCGCCCTCCGAACCCCAGGTCTTCCTCCTGTTCGCCGTCCCCCAGCAAGGGTGCATCGTCCACTGCGTTGCTATCGGGCGCGACCAACGGTGGTTCCGTTTGCGCGGACGCCGTGTGGGCCCCTGCCAAGAGGAGAACGAGTGTGCGACCGCGATGGGAGAGGGAAGGGGACACTACTCTCGCGCAAGGTTCTGCTGGGTGAACACCGAGTCGGCGATGCTTTGATCCACCTGCACGTTGCGGAGACGCAGCACCGTGAAGCGGTGGGTCTTCGCGTCCTCAATACGCGTCGTCAAGGCCAGCCAGCGGTCGGAGCCCGACGAAACCTGTACCACGTCCGAGGCCGTCGTCACCTTGCTCAGCGCCCCGTCCGGCCCGTAGTACTCACCGCGCATCACGACCCAGCTGCCCTCTCGCACCCACTGCATCGCCTTCCCGTATCCCGTTCGCGTGCGTATCGCTGCCGTCTTCGGCGTCGACGCGATCACGTGGCACGTCGCGGCAACGCCCGGACACGCTTCCTTGCGTTCGCGAACGTGATCCCACTCCGCCGCGTGCTGCACCGCGATGTCCGAGTAGCTGAAGACCGACCCCATGAAGCTCGAGCTCTGGCTCGACGACTCCACGCGACGCACCTTCTTGTAACGCGGCAAGTACAGGTGCACGTCGTTGCCGGCGGGTCCTTCCAGAATGAGCACGCCCTCGTTGCGGATGACCGCGGGCGCGTGGAACCTCGCCAGGGTTCGGTAGTGCACGCCGTCGTCGGACAGGGCGGTCCAGAGGGTGAAAGTCTTGACCTTGGTGCGGCCGTCGGCCTCCGTCGTGAGGGAGGCTTCGGCGGTCAAGTCGCGGACACGTCGTGCTTGCTCGGCCTTCTGCATGACATCTGCGGCGGAGAGGTCGTCGGCGCGCGCCGGCACAGCCGTGGAACCGGCGGTGAGGGGGAGGGCGGTCAGAAGAAGGACCGAGAGGGCGGTGCGCCGTTGCATGACTGGAAGCATGGCACGCCGTGCGACGGGGGGACAAGCCCGGCCGCGACCGACTCACCCAATGCGGAGGTGTCCACGAGGGGGCTCAGGGGCCCCGGAGTGCGAAGGTGAGCGTCGCATGCGACGCCCGATGTCGCAGGATCCGCGGGTGTTCTGGCGGACGCCACCAGGGCTAGAACGGCTGATAATGAGCGCTTCTCCGCGTCGACCTCCGTGTCCCATCGCGTGTGTCTCTCTGGCTCACGAATTGCTCTACAGCCTCCAGAATCATCAAGGAGCTGACCATGCGCACGTTGTTCTTGTCCGTCACGCTCGTGGCTCTCGCGGCCCTTACCGCCTGTGGGAGCACTGACGAAGGGTCTGACGCAGCCGGCGCTGGAGGGACACATGAGACCTCGGGCGGGACCGGCGGAACGGGAGGAGAGGGTTCCGCCACAGGTGGGTCGAGCGGATCCTCGGGCACGGGAGGGGTGGCAGGCGGGGGGGGCTCCGCCGGTTCTGCCGGCTCTGGCGGCTCTGCCGGAGACGGGGGCGCCGCGGGGGCATCCGGCGACGGAGGTGGCGCAGGCGTGGGCGGAGGCGCGGGAACCGCGGGATCGGCGGGTGGCGCGGGCGCTGCCGGGGCCGGAGGTGGTGAACCCACGGTCTGCAACGGCGACTGCATCTACGTTCGCGCCGGGGGCAGCGGAGATGGCTCCGACTGGGCCCAGGCCCGCCCGGCACTCCCATCGTCGCTCGAACGCGGCACAACGTACCTCGTCGCGGCGGGAACCTATCCTGGGTACACGTTCGATGACGCCGCGGCCGGGCAGGAGGTCATCACCATCAAGAAGGCGACCGAGGACGACCACGGCACCGACTCCGGATGGCAAGCGTCCTACGGCACGGCGAAGGCCGTCTTCGGCCCGCTCTCGTTTCAGGCTCCGTGGCACGTGATCGATGGGGGGCCAGGCCGCGGCTTGGTCGCTCGGGGCGAGTTCCAGTCTCCGGCCCTCATCGTGGAAGCGGACCGCGTCACCGTGCGTCGCCTCGAGGTCGATGGGGCCTTCGGCGTGAACGCCAGCGGACAGCATGCCGAGGGTTCGTGCAATGCGGTTCGGGTGTCCAACGCCACCCAGGTGACCATGGACGGCTGTGACATCCACGACGCGGCGGACGACGGCATCGTGATGAGGAACGTCGCGGACTCGGTCGTGCGAAACACGCAGATCCACCATCTGCACGGATGCGGGACCGATGCCTCGTGCGTGGGCCCGTGTTACAACGGCCACAGCGACGGGTTCGAGTTGTACACACTGCGGCGGTGCGTGCTCGAAGGCAACTTCGTGCATCACATGAAGCAGACGTCGACGCTTTTCTTTCCCGACCCCGGTGACCCCTCGAAACACACCGAGGACCTGCTCATCGTGAACAACATCTTCTACGGTGGGGACACGGGCCTGATCGCCTACCTCCAGCGGGTCAAGGACTTGCGGGTGTTTCACAACGTGTTCTGGGGGAAGCGCAAGGGCGACTACGGCGGACTCGCGATCGGCCCCGACCTGACGGGCCTTCGCCTCCACAACAACATCATCCTGTCCATCAACCTGAGCCACACCGGCACCACGTACGACCCTGCCAAGTACCAAGGTGATTACAACTTGCTCGGCGTGGACATCGGCCAATTCCCCATGGGCCCGCACGACTTCGTGGCCGGCGACCCAATGTTCTCCGGCATCCCGGACCTCAATGGTGACATGGTCGTCGCCCCGTCGATCCAGAACTTCCTTCCTCAGCCCGGGAGCCCCGTGATCGGCAAGGCCTGGGCCGGGGATGCCACGCACGTGATGCCCACGCTCGACATGCTGGGCAAGCCTCGGGTGGGCGCTCCCGACACCGGGCCCCTCGAGCGTCAGTGAGGGGACTCGACAGGCCCGCTACGTGTCTACGCTTCAGACAGGGCTTCCCGGAGCGACGTACCCATGGCACGCCGCGCAGCGACAAGCCCAGCGAAACAGCCGACCACGATGCCCGCCACGACGGTCCAGCCCAAAGAGGACCAGGGCACCTCGACGTCGAGGACCCAGCCGAGGGTGCGTGTCAGCTCATGCACCAGCCAGAACAAGGAGACGCCAGCGCCTACGGCCGCGGCCACGATCCCACCAAACACGCCCTGGAGAAGCGATTCGACAAGAACCATCGCCCCGAGTTGGCGTTGCGTCATCCCCACCGCCCGCAGCATGCCCAGCTCACGCGTTCGACCCATGACGCTGACCACGCCTGTGTTGAGCAACCCGAGCAAACCCACCAGCAGTGCGGCGAGCTCGATCGCCCGCGTGTAGGCGAAGCTCTCGTCAAGGACTTCTCGCAGTTGCTGGCGCACGCCCGCGGTGGTTACGGCCAGGATGCCTTTGGACGCCCCCAGGCGCTCGTCGATGCGGACTCGCAACTCGTCGGGGGTCACGTCCGGGGCGACCTGCACCGCGAAGGCAGTGAGGAGGGGGTCCTTCCACACGCGCTTGTACAGGGTCCGGTCGATGAAGACGGTGCCGTTGGGGGCGGCCAGGTCGTTGACCACGCCCACGACGCGCAAGGTGAGTTCGCCCTCCGGCGTGGCCAAGGTGAGGTCGTCGCCGGTGTCGAGTCCGAACCGTTGCACGAAGTTGCGCGAGACCATGGCAGCGGGAGCCTCGGGGCGGAAGAGCTCGGGACCGGCCTGGGCGGCGGGTCGGTCTGACATGTCGAACACCTCGTACCGCGTGGCGGGGTGCGGACGGTCCCAGGCCTTCAACGCGATCTCGTCGCCGCGGTAGCGTGTCTTCACGGCTCGGAATCCGTAGGCGCCGATGCCATCCTGGTGCAGGACACCAGGAACCGCGCCGATCTGGGGGCCGAGGTCTTCGTGAAGCGGTTGCACCTGCAGAGAGACGATCCGCCCCATGGACGTCACCAGTACCGAGTTGGGCATGCTCCGGTCGATCTGGTGCAGCAAGGTGGTCTCGAAGGTCCGGTGCAGGGTGGCGATTACCACCACCAGCAGCAGCCCTATCACCAGGCCGATGACGTTGGCGCCGGTTCGACGAGGGTTGCGTAGCAGGCTGTCGCAGGCCAGACGGACCACGGTGCCCGTGCCGCTGGACCCGAACGAGCTCACCAGCCTTCGCGAGAGGCGCACCATCCACTCCACGAGGAGCGGTGAACCGAGCACCGCCCCCACGATCGCGAGCACCGGGAGCAGCGCACGCACCCATGGCACATCGCTCACGGTACCGGCAGGAAGCACGGCCACCAGCATCGTGAGCCCGACCGCTCTCAGGATCACGGTTCGCTTGCGGGCCTTCGGCTCGTGATCGACCTCCACGGGACGCAGCGCGTCCAGGCACGGAACGCGCGTGGTCACGAGCGCCGGCCAGGCCGACGCCACCAGCGCCACGCCCACCCCCAAGCCAACCGCTACGCCGGCCTCAGCAGGGTGCAACGAGAGAGTCGTCACGTCGATCGGCGTTACGTACTGGCGCGACATCGCCCCGGACACCCACCCGACCAGGGCCTTCGCCTGGAGCCAGCCCAAACCGACCCCCGCGACTCCGCCGACGAAGCCCAGCAACACCGCCTCGCCCGCCACCATGCCCACGAGCATCCTCCGGGAGGCCCCTACCACCCGGAGCAGCCCGATCTCCTGACGTCGCTCCGCCGCGGACATGGCGAGGGTGTTTGCCACCAGCAGCATGCCCACGAGCAAGGCGAGGGTGCTCAGGAACGACAGGACGGACTGGTAGCCTTGCACCATGCGGTCGAACGCGTCGACCTGGCCCTCCGGGCGCTCGACGCGATACCCCGGACCGAGCTTCTTCTGAAGCGCCGAGGCGATGGCCTCCAGGTCCGCGTTCGGCTCGGGAACGATGTCGATGCGGTCGGTTCGCCCTTCCTTGCCGAACATGACGCGGGCGCCGTCGATGTCCATGATGGCCAGTCCGCCGCCGTAGGCCTTGGCAGCCCCCTCGGGGGTGAGTAGTCCGCGCACGACGAAGGTCTTGTTGCCGAACGCCGTCATGAGCTGCACGGGGGACTCGACGCCCAGGCCGTGCTCCTTCGCGAACGTGTGGGTCAGGATGATGCTGTCGGGCTGGTTGAGGAACTCCAGCGGGTCCTCGACGACATCCTGGTCCTGGGTCTTCCAAGCTCGTATGGCCGAGTCGTTCAGCAGGTCGATGCCGAACACCAGCAGGTTGCGCTGCGTCCCCTCCTTGGTGGTGAAGGTCACACGGGCCTCCACGGTGGGGGCCGCGTTCGCGACGCCCTCCACCTCCCGGACCTTCTCGAGATGCTCTTCCGGAAAGCCCGCGTCGTCTCCCGTCACGGAGAGCCTCGCGTTGCCGGCGAAGGACACCACGCTCTCCCGGAAGAACCCGATCGTCGAGCCGTTGATGACCTGGATCGCGATCACCAGCGCAACGCCCAAAGCGATGCCCACGGCGGCGAGCAGCGCCCGGACCGGGCGTCGGGCCATGGGCCGGAACAAGAGCAGCGAGAGCAGGCTAGCCAACGCCTTCTGCTTTCGTGTCGTCGACGACGATGCCGTCGCGCATGGTCACGACGCGGTCCGCGAAGGATGCGGCATGTTGGTCGTGGGTCACGAGCACCAGGGTCTGATTCCGATCGGCGACGACCTTTCGCAGGATGCTCATGGTGGCCTCGCCGGTTGCGGAGTCCAGGTTGCCCGTGGGCTCGTCGGCCAGCAACAGGAGGGGATCGGCGACCAGGGCGCGGGCGATGGCGACGCGCTGCATCTCGCCGCCCGAAAGCTGTCCCGGCCGGTGATCGAAGCGGTCCTCGAGCCCCATGGAAGCGAGCAACTCTCGCGCCCGGCCCAGCGCGGAAGCTCGGCCTTTGCCGTCGAGGAGGAGCGGAAGGGCCACGTTCTCCTCGGCCGACATGGTGGGAACGAGCTGAAAGAACTGAAACACGAAGCCGAGGCGGCGTCGGCGCAGCAGCGAGAGCGCGTGGTCGGACAGGGACGCCAAGGGTTGGCCCTCGAGCAACACCGAGCCCGATGTCGGCTGATCGAGACTGCCCATCAGGTGCAGAAGCGTGCTCTTGCCTGACCCGCTCGGGCCCACGATCGCGAGGAACTCGCCCCGCGCCACGGCGAGCGAAACGCCCTGCAGCGCGTGCACGGTCTGCGACCCGCGGAGGAAGGACTTTCGGAGCTCTCGGGTCTCGAGGATCATCGGTCGCCTCGCTCGGTGCTGCTACAACCCGAAGTGCACGCGTCGCATGAAGCGACGGAAGTTGAGGTTCGACAGCAGGGCGACGGGCTTGAGCAGCAGGGGCCGGGCGAGCAACCTTCGGAAAATGGAGCCGTACGAGTAGGTCCTGTCCCAGGCGTAGCGGAGCCCGTCGTCCAGCTGCTGCCCGGTCATCAGCTTGGGCTGGAACACGACGTCGTGTCCGTTGTACTTGGACCAGTCGCGGGTGAGGATGCGTCCCTCGGCTTCCATGCGGTCGAAGACGGCGGTGCCGGGGAAGGGCGTGTAGGCGGTGTACTGGGGAAGGTCGACGCGGGCGCGGATCACGAAGTCCACGGTCTTTTCGAACACGTCGGGACCGTCGGCGTCGAAGCCGAAGACGAAGCTGCCCTGCACCATGATGCCGCGTCGATGGATCTCCTTGATGGCGGCCTCGTAGTCGCTCGGGTGACTGAAGGCCTTGTTGACGCTGTTGAGGGTTTCCTGGTTGAGGGACTCGAAGCCGATGAGGAAGCCCTTGGCGCCGCTCTCGACCATCAGGTCCAGCAAGTCGGGGTGGTGCATGACGTCGATAGAGACGCACCCCGCCCAGTATTTTCGCAGCTTTTTGAGCTCTTTGAAGAACTCGCGGGCGTGGGCCAGGTCACCGATGAGGTTGGGGTCGAGGAACGTGACCAGCTTGCCGGGCATCCGTCGGATCTCGTCCATGACCTCGCCGATGTCCTTGGTGACGTAGGCGGGGTGAAGCCGGTGCGACACGCAGAAGTCGCAGCGCTTGTTGCACCCGCGACTCATCTCGACCGTGTTGTAGGCCACGTAGCCAGAGCGCTTGATGTAGCTGCGGTCAGGGGAGACCATGAGCGCCCCCGCGCCGACGTTCGGCGGCTCGTACACGCGTTGCAAGGTGCCTGCGCGAAAGTCCCGCAACAACTGCGGCCACGTGTGCTCCGCGTAGCCTCGCACCACTGCGTCCACGTGCTCGAGCGCCTCCTCGGTACGAAGGGTCGCGTGCACGCCCCCTAAGACGACCGTGGCCCCCTTGGCCTTGAAGTGCGCGGCGATCTCGTAGGCTCGCGTGGAAGCACTCGAGATCGCGGTCAGCCCGACAAGGTCCGCGTCCAGGGACAAATCGAGCTCTTCGACCATCTCGTCGACCACGCGCACCTCCGCCGGTACGTCTTGCGGAATCAGGGCCGCGAGCGTGGGCATCGTGATGGGGGCGTACCGCAGATGCTTCTTGTAGACACCGGTCTTGAAACGCTGAATGGCATGCTGCGGGTGGATGAGCAGAATGCGCAGGGGCCGAGCATCCGGCGCGGTGAGCGTGTCGGTGACGCGGTCGGATGGAGCCAACAGGGCGGTGGAGGCGGCGTGCAAGAAGGTCCTCTCGAGGCCCGGAACAAGATCGCCGGATGTCGAACCTCTAGCATCTTTTTCTTTGGCGAGGTGGCGCTGAGCGAATGCGCCGTTCTGTGAAGAGTCTTCGCGCCTACAGCGCGCCCGCCACGCTGACCGACATCATCCCGGGCATGGGAACGATCGCCACGGACACCGCGCCGCCAGCATCATCTCCCGACCCGCTCAGGAGCAACACGCCACCAATCGCCGCCAGCCCCGCTCCCACGCCGAGTCCAACCCAGCCTCCCGTGCGGACCGCCTTCGTCGTGGCGATGGCGTCGACCTTCGATTGCGCTTCGTTCTGCTTGCCCGGGCGGGCGAACGCACAGCTGTCCTCGTCGCTCGACACCGCGCAAAGGTCCGCCAGCTCGTCCCGCCTCGACCCGAGCGCCCACGTGGTGCCCAGCACGGTCCCCCCGCCTACCACGGCAAGCCCCGCCCCCGATCCGACCAGCGCCCACGCCAAGCTGTGGTCTCGCTCGGTTGGCTTCGCCGGCGCCCGATTCCCACCACCAGGAGCCGCCTGTTCGCTCCGAGGTTCGATGGCTGCTTCGGCAGGCTTCTCATGCCTGGGAGCTGCCGCAAGGTCGACCACAGCCTTGCCCCTTGCCTCGACCCGGACCGTCATCGTGACCTCGCGCCCATCCACCATCGCACGTACCGAATACGATCCCGGAAACAACACCATCGGCCGATCAATCGGCAGCGTCCGACGTCGTTGCCCCACGGCTACCACCGTGCTCTCCGGTCCTTCGACGTCAAGGCGGCCCATCTTGGGCTGATGCTCCAGAAGGAACGCCCGCGCCTTGTCCAGCGCGCTTCCCTCCAGACCCAGGTCGATCGCGGCCTCGTAGCTCTCCACCGCGAGATCGTCCTGACGGAGGTGCGCAGCCGCGAGCCCCAGCTCGTACTTCGTCTCTTTCGTGGCGCGAAGGCCGTCCGCCTCTTGGAACCGAAGGAGCGCGTCCTCCCAGCTCGCCGGGTCGTTGCTGTCCATCGCCCGCTCCTTCGCCGCGATCGCGCGCGCTAGGGCGGCGTCGAACGCGTCCGCGGTCGCAGGCACGGTCCCAAGAACAAGACAGGCCAGGATGAGCCACGAGATGGCTGGCCTTGGTGAACCCAACCTCACTGGCACCTCTCGGCCGCACACAGCATGCTCGCGCATTCGGACGATCGGGTGCACGGCGCACCCTTCGGCTTCCCGGTTGGCGCACTCGTGGGCACGGGCGCGGGCTTGGGGGAGGGGGCGCTCGAGGCAACGCTGGCCGCAGTCCGCGCGACGGACGGTGGCGTGAGGGAGCGTGAGGCCTGAGGCGCGGGCATGGGCGCAGCTTCGGGCGCGGCGGGCTCGGGCCACTCATGGGCCACAGGGGGGAGCTCCAGTGCTGAGCGACCGGGCTCCTCGGTCGCTGAGCTTGCCGGAACCGCCGCCATGCCCGACCAGCGCACCCCTAGAAGCGAGGCCGCGGTCACGACGAGCACGATGCCGCCGACCGCCGCGAGGCGTCCCCAAGGGCGCCTCCCCACGTCCTGAGCGCCAGGCTTGTCCAGCACCTGCACGGCTCCCGAGCTCGTCTCTCCCGCCTTCGGGGAAGGCGAATCGCAGGCAATCGCCGCGGTCACACGCGGTGGGGCGGCATCCGTCGTGATGGCCGCCTCTCGCACGCACACCGCAAGCTCGCGGGCGTTCGACGGTCTCACTTCGGGGCGCGTGGACAAGGCACGCATGAGCTGTTCCGACAGCGCCGACGGCATCTCCACCCCGAGCTCGGAGGGCAGCGCAGGGTTCAGGCGCGCGGCTGCGTCGGCGGAGTCCGACCAGGGAGACCGCCCCACGAGCATCACGTACAGCACCACCGCGAGCTCGTAGACGTCGGTACGCGTCGAGGCGGCGGCGCCGAAGAACCGTTCGGGCGCCATCACCGCAGGGGTGCCCTTCGCGATGCCCGCCTGCGTGGTGGTGGAGGCCGGCGCGTCCAGGTCCTTCGCGATGCCGAGGTCCAGCAGCACCACATGCTCGCCTCCCTCCACGAGCAAGACGTTCTCCGGCTTGATGTCACGGTGGACGAGGTCCTCGTCGTGCAGAGCGGCCGCGGCATCCGCAAGCTCGTCGAACAAACGCAGGGCGTGGCGCAAGTCGAACGCGCCGTGTCGCTCCAGGTACGCGGCGAGCGTCTCGCCCTCGTGGCGTCGCATCGCAAGGTACGGGCGATCGTCGGGAAGCCGGCCAGCGTCCAGCACCTCGACGATGGAAGGGTGCCGTACGCGGGCGAGCATGCCCGCCTCTTGCAGGAACCGCTGCTGCTGCTTGGGCGACAACTCGTCGTGCGGGACCTTGAGTGCCACGGGCTGGCCGTTGTGAACGGCTGCGTAAACCACGGCGGAACCTCCGGTGCCGAGCACACCGGTGATGAGGAACGGTCCTAGCCGTTCGGGCACCGACGGGGCAGGGGCTTCCGCAGGTCCGGTCACGCGGGGGAGCCTAGCGGATTGTGACGGGTGAGCAATGGGGCAGCCAGGGTTGGAAGCCTGCTTGCCACAGCACGTTGTCCACGTTCTCTCGTTTCACGGGGCGTTTTTCCTCCCGGTCGGATGGGCCCGACGTTCGCCCGGCGCTACTTCTTTGTGAACCTCTTCTGGAGCAGCGCGAGAGCGGCGTCGAGGTTGGCGTAGTAGCCCTCGTGGAAGTCGAGCTCATCGTCCGGGTCTTCCCGCAGGCTTGCCAGCCCCTTCTTCGCGGCGCGCCTCCACCGTTCGAGCTTCGACGACGGAACGGTGCACGGCTCGAGCACCATCAGCACGCCGACGCAACCGATGCCCATGCCCTCGCGGCACAGGTCGCTCCAATTGCTTTCGTCCTCGAAGTCCTCGTCGATCATGCTGACGCATCGCCGAGCGACCTGCTGGACGTAGGTCGCGGCGGCCTTCTGGGCGAACAGAGACGGTTCGCGCTTCCCGAAAGGAGGCGTGGAAGCGCGCTTGTGCAGGATGGCGATCTGCCGGGCGCTCATCTTGGCAGGGCGACCGGCGAGGGTCTCGCCCTGGCCCGCGCCCACCGCATCCAAGATCTTGCGCGCCGCGGAGGGGAGCTTCGCGATTTGCTTCTCATGCGCTTTCACAGCCGCGGCGATCGTGGGGCCTGTCGCCGTTTCGAGACCGAAGTCGTAGGCGGACAGCTGAAGCAGTACGCCGATCGCCGCGCCGAGCTTCGCCGTGGACGTCGCGGTGGGACTCAGCGCGCCAAACGCGACGATGTCAGCCGCGATCGTCTGCTTGAGATCCCCCAGACCATCCAATGCCGTATCGTTGTCCAACAGCCCGTCGTCCCAGGTTCCCATGGCCACTCTTTGTACGCGATACACCCTCCGGAGGGCGACCAGAATTCTCGGAAGGGGAAGATTGAGAGCACGCGCCGACAACGGCGATCTGTGCGGCCCACGACCAGCCTCGCCCTAGGGTTCCGTCAAACGGCACACGTGGTCCGAAGGCGGGGCCGACACCCTCGGTCGCCCTGCCTCCCACGCCACCGGCACACGCCGCCAGACCTCGCGCAACAACTCGCATCGATCCATGACCAGAGCCCGGAGATCGATGACCCGGCTATCGCCCAGGTCCGAAGCGACATACAGCTTGCCGCCTTGTTCCAGCACGTGGATCGGACGCCCGTTGAGCTTGATGCGATACAACAACTCACGGGTCGGCACATGCCAGATTCCCACATGACCCTGCATGAATGCCCCAACAACCGTTTCCGCCGGGCCCGGTCGCACCCACTCCGGCCCAAGCACGTTCGACATCTGCAGGGTCGCCGACTCGCCCTGCTCCGCAACGACTTCCAGCGTGCCGTCGCCCGACCCGATCAGCCATCCCTGGCCCATCCTCGACGCGCACGCCACGAGCCCTTCGGTAGTGCGTCTCGCCCGCACCGCCCCCGTCGCGTCATACTCGACGACCTCGCTGGCTGTGGACGTGACGATCGAGTTGCCAAGCACCGACACGAACTTGCAGTCCTTGCCCACCTCGACCGTCGTGCCGTCCACCGCGTGGAGGGTCACTTCCTGCCCGTCGAGGCTGACCTGCCGTCCCGCCACACAGGCGCCGTCTACCGCGAAGACCTCCGTCCGGGCGCCCGAAGGGTGCTTGAAGATCCGCGTGTCGTCCTCGAGCCTCCACCCCTCCACCGACCCATCTGCCGTCGCTAGGCAGAGCAACTTCCCGTCCGGCGATACCCTGCCGCGGATCGCATCGCGCTCCGCGGCCCTCCGCCACGCCGCCACGGATTTTTGCTGCGCGAGGATCTCTCCCGTGTCCAGGTCAACCCACCCCATGTGCGTCAGCAGCCGCGGCGGGTCGTTCAGCATCACAGAGCCCCGCCAGTGCGGCCGAAGCGATTGCGCATCCCAGAGCCGAACCGCGGACACGTCGTCCGAGGCCAAGTACCTCCCGTCGGGGCTGAACAGACAAACCCAACCAGGGCCCAGCGTGTTGAAGAGCTCGCCTTTCCGCTCGCCCGTCGCAAGGTCCCACACGGCACGCGGGGCGCCGTCACCTATCGCGCCGCAGATCCGATCACCCGACGGGTGATACGACAGGGACCGGAAGTTGACGAACACCTGCGCGTCTGGCCGTTGAAACTCCCGGCCGACCGATGTCTTGCGGTCCCACAGCGTCAGACTCCCTCGGCCCGATGCGTGCGCCAATTGCGAGCCGTCAGGGCTGTAGGCGATGCCGACCACGCTCCCCTCGGGCCCGCGCTGCACCACGCGCTGGCGCCAACCGCCCGCTGCATCCCAGACCACCAACGACCCGTCCGCATGCGTGGCCGCGATCTGCTCTGCACCCTTGGCAAACGCAAGCGCACGCACCTCGGCCCCCGCTCCTTGCCGCTCCGCTAACTGCAACGCATCCTCCGCTCGGAACAACCGCATCTTCCCCGTCGAGTCCCCGGTCGCCAGGTAGCGCCCATCGGGGCTGTACGACAGCGCCGTCGCCCGCGTGCCATGGCCGAGCAGCGCGTGGGAAGGCGCCAGGTCCACCAACGACCACAGGCGCACCGAACCGTCATTGCCGCCCGTCGCCAGCACCGGGCGGACCGGGTCGAACGCCAGAGCGCGTACGCCCCCCGCATGCCCTGGAAGCGTCGTACGAACCCGCCCCGTCGCCACGTCCCAGAGAAATACTGTGCTCTCGTCCCGTTCGCCCGTGGCCAGCACATGCGAATCGGGGCTGAACGCGGCTGTGAACCAGATCCCCCCGTGCCCGGCCGCGGGCGGGTCGGGCCGAACCGCTAGGTCCCACACACGAACCTGCCCGGACGCCGATCCCGCAGCCAGCAGCCCGCTCCGTCGGTCCACAGAAATCCCCGTCACGGCAGCCATGTCCTTCGCGAAGGTCCGGCCGCGTTGACCGCTGCTCGCATCCCACGTGGTCACGACCCCATCCACGCCGCCGGAAGCCAGCTGTTTGCCTGACACGAACACGACGCGCGAGGCATCCCCTCGGTGCGCGTCGATGCTGCGGTCTGGCCGCATGTCCGCCGCCCGAAGCACCTCGAGGCGCCCCCGGGTCGTTGCGCACGCGACCATCGATCCTGTCTCGTCCAGGGCAAGGTCGAGGATGCCGCCGTCGAGGGAAGGGCTCTGGCTCTCGAGCTTCTGCGTCCCAACATTCCAGCGGCGTGCGATGCCATCCCGGCCCGCCGAGAAGAGGTGGCGTCCATCGGGCGAGAAGACGACGCCAATGCTCGTGCCCCCCTCCGGCAGGACGCCTGCGGACTCTCCCGAGTCGAGCTTGACGAGGTGGATGCCGTCGGTGCTGCCCGTGGCAGCGGCCAGCCGTCCGTCGGGGCTCACCCGGACACGGCGGATCATCTTGGTCCCCGCGCGCATCGAACGGGCGTCGTCGTTGCTCGTGAGGTCCCAGACCGCCAGCTCCGAACCCCCAGCGATGAGCTTCGTCCCATCCGGTACGTGGTCCGCGACCCACTGCAGTCGCTCACCCTGGCGAGACATCCCGTGCTCGGCCGTGTCACGGTCCAAGTCGACAATGGGCCCACCGATGACCACGCGCAGCACGGGCTGGGTCGGCGACCACGTCATGTCGGTGACCTGCATCAGGTTCGCCTGCCAGACGAGGGGGTCGGCCCGCAGCAGCATCCACAAGGCCCGGGCTTGCGTGCTGTCGCTGATGGTCAGGGAGGAGCGCAGCATCGCCCGCGCGTCGAGCGGGCTGCCGTCGTGGTAGGCGCGTCGCGCGCTGTCGCGCAACGCCTCGGCGCGTCCCCGGTCCGCGACCTCTCGCTGGGCCATGGCTTCGTTTCGCTGGTGATTGGCCTCCACGGCGGCGACCGCGAGCACAGCGGCTACCACGCCCAGGCCGGCGATCACACCGCCGAGTGCCCACCTCCGGCGCAGCACCCGGCGCCTCTCGCGGTCTTGCCCCGCACGCAAGAACGCCTGCACATCCGCCGGTACGGCTCGGATGCGCTTTGCCTTTGCCAGCGCCTCTTGCAGCGCGGCACCCTGCCACACCTCCTCGCCTGGACGTCCCCGTCGATCCCACAGCTCCGCAGCCTGCTCGACCTCCGCAAGAAAGACCACGTCGTGGTGCGCTTCCTCGAACCAGCGACACAACGTGTTCCAACCTCGGATCAACGACTCGTGAACGATCTCGACCGTCGCCCCGGCCTCCCCTGTCCCGGCCCCCTTGCGAACCACGAGCGTCCGTGCCCCGACCAGGTGGTCCATGACGAACTGTCCGACGTCGCCAAGCCCTTCGAGGGCGCGAGAAACCGACACCCTCCTGCGCGTTTGCTCGGGCGTGATCAGGCGCAGAAGAAGCTCCCGGGCGATCGCCGTCTGGTCGTTCGTCAGCCCCTCGAGAACCGCATCTGCATGCCGCGCGAGCGCGCCTTCGACCCCGCCGATGGCGTCGTAGGCGGCGCGCGAGAGGACACGCGACGCGCGATCCCTGCGCTCCCACAGCTGCGAGCACGCGAATTGGACCAGGGGTAAGCTGGCCGCTTCGTCGCCTACCGCCCGAACCATCTCGTCGACGAGGGCGTCGTCTTCGAAGGCATACCCGGTCGCTGCCAAAGGGCGCGTCAGGATCTCCCGCAAGGCTTCGGGATCAGGGCTTCTGAGCAGGGTGAGCTGAGCCAGAGCCTGCCGACCAGATTGGGTCGCCGACAGGTGGACCAGGAAGTCGTCGCGCACCGAGAAGACCACACGGACCGGGAGACCCGGGTCGTCCGCGGCCGTGCAGATGGCATCGAGAAAGCTTCGGTGAACCTCTCGCTCTGAGACGTGCGTGAACACCTCCTCGAGTTGGTCCACGTACAGAAGCACGCGGCACTTCTCCTGCTCGGCGATGCGCTGCAGCATCAGGTTGAGCCTTCCGGGCGCCTCCCTGAGCTCGATAGCCACCGCTTCCTCAGCCGCGGTGTCGACATGCTGCACGTCCGCGGATGAGCTGCCTCCACCGCCAGAGCTCTGGTCCCAGAACCCGCCCTCACCCCGGACGATCCGGGCGGCGAGCGCGTCGAAGGGGCGTGCCCCAGGCCGCAGTGTCAACACGGTCCAACGCCCTTGCTCGCGCAGGCGAGGGATCACTCCTGCCTGCACGAACGAGCTCTTCCCAGCCCCCGAAGGTCCGACCACCGGCAGCACGGGCGTGAAGCGAAGGCGCTCGAGAAAGGCGAGCACCTCGGACTCCCGTCCGAAAAACTGAGATCGATGCGCTTCGGTGAACGGCAGGAGCCCGCGAAACGGACTCCGCTCCGCCCCCAGTGAGGGCGCGGGACCTTCGACCATCCCGCGCAGCGCCTGCACCAGAGCTTGGCTCGTCGGTCGCCCCGGGGGGGCCTTGTCCAGGCACCGTGCGATGAGGTCCTTCAAGTCCGCGGGCACGTCGGCATCGGCGACAGGCACCGGGGCGTCGGACGTGAGCCCTGCGAGCATGGCGACGGGGGACAAGTCCCGATAGGGATGGTGCCCGCAGACCATCTCATGGAGCATGATCCCGAAGGCCCACACATCGACGGCGGAGGTCAGGGTGCCGCCGCTCCATTGCTCCGGCGCCATGTAGGCCGGCGTGCCAGCAAAATCCTGCCCCTCGGGGCCGCGAACGATCTCGCAGGTGTCCGCCATGCTCATGCTGAAGGCCGACACACGCTGCCCTTGGCTCGTCGGGGCCGCGTCGGTTTGGTCGGGCTTGGCGATCCCGAAATCGAGCACCCGGAGGCGGCCGTCGGTAGGGAGAAACACATTCTCCGGCTTCAAGTCCCGGTGCAGGATGTGCCCGCGGTGCGCTTCGGCAAGGGCCTCGGCGATCGCGAGACCGATCCGGAGCGTCTCGCGCACGCTCGGCTTCTCGGTCTCGATGCGCGCCCGTAGGCTCTGGCCCTCCAGGTACTCGAGCGCAACGTAGGGCTGACCGAGGTGCTCTCCGACGTCGAACACCGTGACGATGTGAGGATGAGCGAACCGCGCGGTGACCCGGGCCTCGAAGAGGAATCGCTCGACGGCGTCGCGATCGGTGAACGCATCGCCCCGGATGAGCTTGAGGGCGACCTTGCGCCCGAGGCGCGTGTCGCGCGCCAAGTAGACCTCGCCCATGCCGCCGCGGCCGACCATCCGCAGGACCTTGAAGTGGTCCACGAGGCTTCCCTCTGCGAGAGCCTGATTCGAGACCGAAAGCGCGTCCATCTACGTCCCCTTCGACCGTCTTGGGCCGGTCTCCCCATGGTACACGCGGTCGCGGGCCTTGGCGCGTCCTCGAACCACTCCCAGGTTGAACAACTCTCGTCGCCCCGATCCGGAGCGAAGCGACGGGCTGCCAGAGCAACCTCTGGATCTTGCTCTGCGAATGGCGAGGGGGCTTGCCACCTACGAGGTGGGTGGCGCGTGAAAGGGCTCCTTCCCCCGAGTCGGGGGAAGGCTGGGATGGGGGCCTGAGCTGGGACCGCAAGGGTGACTCGGGTAGCACGCGCCATGCCTCCGGATCTGGGCGTCGCCCGCTCCCTTGAACCACGCCCGCCCCTTCGATAACCTTTCGAACAATGCTCCGCGTGGTGTGCTCGGTGGGTGGGATCGGATTCCTGGCGGCTCTCGCGCTGGGATGCGGGGACGCGGCATCGGGCGACGCCTCGAACGCGAGGGACATGGACGCAGGCTCCGACTCGGCCCCCTGTGCGCCCAAGACCTGCGTGCAGCTCGGCGCGAATTGCGGGGCGGCCCTCGACGGCTGTGGGGACACCTTGGATTGCGGCGGGTGCGCGACAGGGCAAACCTGTGGCGCGGCGGGGCCGAACAAGTGCGGGAGCGGCACGTGCACGCCGAAGACGTGCGTGCAGCTTGGCGCATCCTGCGGTGTGGCCTCGGACACCTGCTCGGACTTGATCTCGTGCGGCTCATGCGAGGACAACGAGGTGTGCGGGGGCGGCGGAGTCCCCAATCAGTGCGCGTGCGTTCCCGAAGTGTCGTGCGCTTCCGCGGGCGCAGACTGCGGCTCGCTCGTGGACGACTGCGGGAACACGTTGGCGTGTGGAAGCTGCGGCCCCGGAAACGTTTGCGGCGCCGCAGGCACCAATCGCTGCGGCCCGGAACCCTGCGATCCTGTTGGCTGCTCGAACTACGGTTACGTGTGCGGCGTGATCGACGACGGCTGCGGAGGGGCAGTGAGCTGCGGCAGCTGCCAGGCGGGCATCGAGGTGTGTCACGAGCATGCCTGCTGCGACGCGGCCGTCAGCCAGCCGTGCACCAACCCCTGCCAGCAGCTGCAACAGACCGTGCGCGGATACTCTCAGTTCGAGTCTGTGTGGTGCAGCAGTGAGAACCAGTCGGTGGCGAGCGTGGTGAACTGCTCGGCCCCGGACCCTGACCCCTGCACGACCCACGGACAGCCCCCCGGGTGTGGCCTGGTGCCGGGCTTCAGCTGGTGCGACGTGACCTGCTATCGCCTCACGGACTGTCCGGGAACGACGCAGTGCGACGGGTCTTGTGGGTGATCACTCGACGCCCGAACCCTTTCTGTGGTCGCTACGTCCTCTGTGGTTCTCCGGGCTCGGTTCTTAGGTGACTAGGGACTGAAGTACCGCCCGATCTGCTCCCGGTACTCCTCTGGAATCTCCGAGCGCTCCACGCCCCCGACTTCGCCAGGCGCCGCCTCCCCGATGCCTTCGATCCCCCGCACGTTCGCTGACTCCCCCGGCCGTCCCTTGCCCCGTCCCGTCACGACGCCAGGCATGGGCGCCCCCGGGTTCAGCTTGCCTCCCGCACGCGCACGAAATCCATCTCCCTCGACCTCGGCCGTCTTGCCCGCGTGATCCCCACGCCCCGTGTCGTGATGGCTCCCCGGTCCCGGATTGCCATTCGCGTCACCCGGTTTGCCCGTGCCGTCGCCAGGCTGGTTGCCCTTGCCGTCGCACCCGCCCTTGCACCCCGGCTTGTTGCACCCCGGCTTGCCACACCCCTTCGACGGTGCCCCCGGGATCGGAACCGGCGCCCCGAGCTCACGCTCCGCTTCTCCCAGGCCCTTCTCCGCCTCTCCCAGCGCCTTGTCTCGCTCCGCCTCGTCACTCTCCGGCGGCTCGTTTGCCATCTTGCGCAGCATCTCCTCGAGCGCCTTCTGCCCCTCCGGCGTGTCGAGGTTGTCGGCCATCTCCTCGAGCTGCTCCTTCGTCATCGGATCCATCTGCTCGCCACTCTCGCCCTTCATCTGCTCCTTCAGGCGCTCCGCGAGCCGCTTGCGCTCCTCCGGCGTCAGGTTCTTCAGCGCGTCCGCCATCCGATCGGCCAAGCGGCTCCCGCTCTCGTCGCTCCCGTCCTTGCGAAACTCCTCGAGCTGCTCCTTCATCTCCGGCGGCATGTCGTCGCCGAACGCGTCCGCAAACTGACGCAGCGCTTCGTCCCGCTTGGCCCGCTCCTCGAGCAACTTCTTCTGCTCCTCGAGCAGCTTCGCCACGTCCTTCGCGTTCTTCTTGCGGGCTTCCTCCGCCGCCTCCTCCAGCGCCTTCTTGGCTGTCTCCCGGTCCTGCTTCTCCAGCTGGTTCGCCAGCTTCTGCATCTCCTCGTCGAACCGCGTGAGGTCCCGGTCCCCCAGCGCCTTAGCCGCTTCCTTGAGCATCTTCTCCTGCGCCAGTCGACCGTGCGCCGCCTCGAGCCCCGCCCGCTGCTCCGCACTGCTCATGCGCGCACGCTCCGCCGCGATCTCGTCCCGCAGCCGCGCAATCTCGCTCTGCGCTTCCCGTCGCTCCATCCCCTTGGCGAGCTGCTCCTTGAGCTTCTGCGCGTCCTGGGCGATCTTCTTCAACCGCTCGCGCTGTTCCGGGTCCGGCGTCTCGAGCCTGCCTAGCTCCGCTGCCTTCTCCAGCGCCTCGACATCCGCGATGCGCACGACATCAGCTCCGGGCTCGACAGGCACCACCGGAAGAGGCGGCAGATCCATGAGGCTCACCAGCACCAACGCCGCCGCCCCCACGGGGATCAACGCGTGATAGGCGCTGAGCAGGGCAGGGCGCGCATGCTTCGGATTGCCCTTCTCCAGCACCTCTGCCGCCTTCGTGACCACCACCGCCCGCGCAACCTCGTCCTCCTCCGCCTCGTTGCGCAACTCCACCGCCGTCGTGATCGTCTCCTTCGAATCCAGACGCCCATCCAGGTACAGCGCCACCTCCACGTCCGTCCATCGGCGCCGGATCGCAAACCCGGCCCCGACTACCAACCCGACCAGGCCAGCCGCCCCCATGTAGGGCCGCGCCGGTCCTTGGCGAAGCTTCCAAGCCACCGCGGCCGCTACCGCCCCGATTACCAACCCGATGGCAAGCCCCGTCAAAGCCCGGCGAATCGTCATGCGCGCACGCACACGCCGAGCCCAGCTCTCGAACAGCCTGTGGAATCGACCTGGCTCTGCTGACATGCTGCTATTCCTAGCGTCCCGATGGGCTCGGGGCAACGCGCGACAGCGGGATCCTTCCCAAACCGCCAACCGTAGCATACGCCGAACCCGTCGCCGCCCTTCCTCCAGGGGAGAATCCCCCTTATCCGGTGCGAAGCGGTCTGCCACCCATCCGGCAGGGCTCCTTCCCCATCCTGCGGGGATGTCCGGGATGGGGAACGCCGGGGGGGAGTACCGGGATCGCACCCCAGAGAACCGCAGAGGACGCAGAAGGCACAGAAGGCGAGAGGGTTGGTGCGGAGGTAGGCCGCGCGAATTACCCTCAGGCCATTCCCTATTCTCTGTCCGAATTCCGCGTTCTCAGCTCGTAGTTGATCTCCGTCATCCGTTCATCGTCGTAGCCGGGCCTCGACCCGGTAGGGACTTCGGGCACTAGCGTTTTCCGCCGGGGCTGCTAGGGGTGGGGGGCTGCTAGGGTTGGGGGCTTGCGGCCAACACCCTTCGGCCCCACCCAAGCGCTCCACTTCACTCCACTCGTCTATCCGACCCGCTCATGAACGATACCTTGCTCCTTCGAGGTCTTCCCGTCTGGGCCAACGCCATCGTCGTGGTCGTCACCATCCTGATCATCGCCCTCGGCGCCGCATGGGTCGTCGAATCCGCGTCCAGGATTGCGAAACGACTGGGCATCTCCGAGCTGATCATCGGGCTGACCGTGATCGCCTTCGGAACCTCGGCCCCGGAATTCGCCGTCACCACGATCGCCGCGATCCGGCACCAAGGCGACATCTCCGTGGGCAACATCGTCGGCTCCAACATCTTCAACCTCGGGTTCATCCTCGGCGGGTGCGCCCTCGTTCGCGCCATCCCCACCTCCAAGACCCTGCTCAAGCGCGACGGCGCCGTGCTGGCCGTCACCACCGTCGTGCTCTTCGTCCTGCTTGGGTTGGACCTGCGCCTGGACTGGTACGACGGCGCCCTGCTGTTCGCATCGCTGCTCGTCTACCTGGGTTATCTGTTCAACCAGCGGAAGGCCGGGGTTATCCCCGACGATGAGGACGAGGGTCCGGTGGAGGAGTCCAAGTCCCTCGTGCGGGATGGCCTGCGCCTTCTGGGCGGGCTCGTATTTGTCGTGGGCGGGTCGCACTTGCTCGTGGACGCCGCGACGGTGATCGCGCGTACCTATGGCGTGAGCGATTGGGTGATCGCCGTGACGGTGGTGGCAGCGGGGACCTCCGCGCCGGAGTTCGCCACGAGCCTGATGGCGGTCATCAAGGGCAAGTACGCCATCAGTGTGGGCAACGTGATCGGGAGTGACATCTTCAACATTCTGGGCGTCCTCGGGGTGGCCGGGCTGCTCGGCGGCATGCAGGTAGACCCGGCCGCGCGCGCCTCCCTCGCCGCTCTGTCGGGTATGGTGTTCGTGACCCTGCTGTTCATGCGGACAGGATGGCGCCTGTCCCGTCTCGAGGGGCTCGCTCTGATCCTCATCGGCGCGGCACGATGGGGCATGGACTTCGCCAGCCGCGCAGCCCCGTGAAAGCCGTGGCAGCACGCTCCCCACGCCACGATCACTCCTTCGGACAGGACCGGAAACGTCCGGGAGAGCGACGCACGATCTTCGTGATCGCGCTGACCGCCGTCACGATGGTCGTCGAGATCGTGGCGGGCCTGCTGTTCGGGTCCATGGCGCTGCTCGCCGACGGGTTGCACATGGCTTCGCACGCCGCGGCTCTCACGATCACCGCCATGGCGTACGTCTACGCACGACGGCACGCGGCAGACCCTCGCTACAGCTTCGGAACAGGCAAGGTCAATGCGCTCGCAGGGTTCACGGGTGCCGTAATCTTGGCGCTGTTTGCAGGCGTCATGGTGGTCGAAAGCGTCGGCCGGATGGTGTCGCCAGTCGAAATCATTTTCGACCACGCCTTGCTCGTTGCCGTTGTTGGATTGCTCGTCAACGCGGGTTCCGTCGTGCTCCTACACGGAGGGGAGCACGACCACCATGAACATGACCATGAACATGAGCCCCATGACGCTCACGCTCAGGACCACAACCTCCGGTCCGCTTACCTCCACGTTCTTGCAGACGCCCTGACGTCCGTCGCGGCTATCGTCGCGCTGCTCGCAGGAAAGTTCTTCGGGTTGGTCTGGATGGATCCCGCCATGGGGATCGTCGGAGCCGCGCTGGTGGGACGCTGGTCCTGGGGGCTTCTTCGAGACACGGCAGCCGTCTTGCTGGACCGGCAGGCGCCAGCGTCGACCCTCGACCCCGTGCGACAGGCCGTCGAGCCATCCGCAACGGTGCTGGACCTGCACGTGTGGTCCATCGGTCCTGGGATCTACGCTTGCGTGCTGGCGGTGGAGGGGAGAGGGGACCCTGCCGACTACGCTGCGCTGATCCCGGACGACCTAGGCATCGTGCACGTGACCGTGGAGGTTCGCGGCAAGGGGGGCTGACGCCTCGGAGGACCGTCAGTCGGCTGCGTCGTCGGTGGGCGGAGCGTCGTCCTGTACCGTGGCGCGCGCTTCGGCCACCAGGGCAGCGAGCTCGGCCATGACAGGCTGCGTGTTTTCGCCCGTCGCGGCGCTGATCAGCTCGAGGCGAACCCCGCGTTCCGCGAAAAGGCTTCGCAGTGCCGGATAGGCCTCGCGCACGTCCGTGAGGTCGCCCTTGGAGAGCGCGACGATCTCGGGCTTCGCGGCAAGCCCCTCGTCGAAGCGCGCAAGCTCTTCGCGGAGGGCCACGTAATCGTTCCAGGGGTCGCGGTCTTCGGCGTGGTCGATCGTCACGAGGTGCAGCAGCACGCGGGTGCGTTCCAGGTGCTTGAGGAATCGGATTCCCAGGCCGGCCCCCTCGCTGGCTCCCGGGATCAGCCCCGGGATGTCCGCCATCGCGAACTGCGTCGGGTCCGGGCCACCGCCCACCGACACGATGCCCAGGTGCGGCCGAAGGGTCGTGAAGGGAAAGTCGTCCACCCGCGGACGCGCCCGGGAAACAGCGCGAATGAGCGTGCTCTTGCCCACGTTGGGGAAGCCGAGCAAGCCCACGTCCGCCATGACGACGAGGCTGAGCTTCAGCTTGCGAACCTCTCCCGGCACACCAGCTTCGGCACGACGCGGTGCGCGATCGTACGGGGTCGAGAAGTGGATGTTCCCTCGGCCCCCTGTCCCACCCTTCGCGGCGACGATCCGCTGCCCGTGCGTCAGGACTTCCCCGATCAACTCACCCGTCCCCAGGTCCGTCACGCGCGTCCCCACCGGCACCCGCAACACGACGCCTTCGCCCGCGCGCCCGTAGCAGTCCTTGCCCTGCCCGTGCTCGCCGCGCTTCGCCCGGATGTCATGGGAATAGGTGAGATCCAGCAACGTCGACAGACCCTCGGCGCCCTCGAGGATCACGTCGCCGCCCCTGCCGCCATCGCCGCCAGAAGGCCCGCCATGGGGAACGTACTTTTCCCGTCGAAAGGCAACGCAACCGTTGCCGCCGTCGCCGGCGTGTACCGTGACTTCGCACTCGTCCACAAACTTCATGAGGTCATCCCCTAGGGGCGTTGGATCGCGAGGCGACATCCTCGCGACCGTGGGGCTACTTTCTGGGTGCTGGTGGCCGCATGGGCAGCGGCGGAGGGCTCGAGCCTGCGGCAAGGGGCTGCATGCCTGCTCCCTGTCGCTGGCCCGACTCGAGTGTGGCGAGTGCTTGCAGCACGTGATCCATGCCGTAGGAGAGTGCGGCCTCTTCCTGGAAAACCTCGACCACGCGCGCGAGTCGCATCGACGTGGTCTTGCCGAGATCGACTTCGCGGTCGAGGAAGGCCTCGAAGGAGCCGAACCCGCGTACCTCGTAGAGCTTGTTTTCGCGGATCTCGCGAAGCAGTCGTCCGATCGCGTAGAAGTGGCGCGCGAGGTTCTTCCGGAGGGTCTTGATCTCCAAAAGGATGTTGTGCAGATGGACGATGCGCACCTTGATCTCCTCCGCGCCCGTGGGGACGCGAAGGGTCGCGCGGGCTGAACCCGGGGGAGGGGGTTCGGCGGCCCGGGCCCGGGCCTCCGCGGCATGCTTCGCCGCGTGGCGGGCAGCCCAGGGCGCAGCGCCGCGGATCCCGAGACGACGAGGCTCGTCCGGGTCCAGGTCGGCTTCGGCGGCTTTTTTCCCGGCTGAGGGCTTGCCCTTGTCCGGCTTCGCGGACTTCCCGGCCGTCGCCTTGCCCGCTTGCGGGCCGCGCGCCGAGCCGCCCGCCTTCGACGGCTTCTTGCCCTTAGTAGGCGGCTTCTTCGGTTTCGTAGCCATTTCTCTGCCCAATCTCGTCCGGCACTCCTTCCGCGCGGTCATCGCGAGCCTGTCATCCCGGGAGGAAAGGTGTCGAAGAGGGCTTCCATCCTCTTCACGCTCGCCTTAGCAATTCAAACCCCGTGCGTCCAGCAAGTTGCATTCCCGGCACGCTCGCCGCGTGCTAGAGCGCTGCCATGTCCTCCGACGCCGGGCCGGAAACCAAGAGCCGTCCGAACACGCCCTCCCTGCCGCCCCCCAACGAACGGGTGGCCGTCGTGGTCAACGGTAACGCGAAGAACGTGACCCGCGAAGTCGTCGAGACCCTGGACCAGATCCTGCTCGGCGGCGACTTGTTTGTCTCCCGGCGCCTCGAGGAAGGCCCCCACATCGCCAGCACGATCGCGGAGCGAGGCTACGGCACGGTCTTGACCGGCGGCGGCGACGGCACCTTCACGGTCATGGTCACCGAGGTGGTGCGGGCCTGCCGTAGGCTCGGCAAGAAACCTCCTCGCTTCGGTCTGCTCAAGCTCGGGACCGGCAATTCCCTCGCGTGGGTCGTGGGCGCCAGCAAGGCCAAGGGCCGCGGGCTCGCCGCCGACATCCTTCGCCTGCGACAGGAAGCCGGAAGTCGGACCATGCGCCTCATCGAAGTCGACGACTTCCTCGCCCCGTTCTGCGGCTTCGGCGTCGATGCCGTCGTCCTCCAGCACAAGGAAGCCACCAAGGCGTGGATGCTCAACCTCCCCGTCGTCGGAAAGTACGTCACGGGCGAGATGATCTACGCCATGTCCACCTTCACCCGCACCATCCCGTACTACTTGGTTCGGCCCATGCCGCACTGCCGCGTGATCAACGAAGGCGCCGACGCCTACCACGTAGGCTACAACGGCTCCATCATCGGCGCCCCCATCCCCAAGGGAAGCGTCATCTTCGAAGGCAAGGCCAAGATCGCGTGCTGCTCGACGATCCCCTACTACGGGTTCGGGTTTCGCATCTTCCCGTACGCCGAGGAGCGTGAGGATCGCATGAGCCTGCGCGTGTCCACGGTCCCCGTCCCCACGTTCCTGCGCAACTTCCCCACCATCTGGCGTGGCGATTACCACAACCCCAAAATCATCGAGGACTTCCTCGTCGAGGACGTCACCATCGAGATCGACCCTCCGACCCCGTTCCAGATCGGTGGCGACCCCCACGGCACGAGAGAGCGGGCCCGCATGCGACTGTCCCCGGATCCGGTTGAGCTGGTCGACTTCTACGCCCCGCCCCGCGGCTAGGTTCGTGACTGCGGAAAACCACAGAGGTCGCAGAAGGCACAGAAGATGATGCGGAGGTGGTCGCACGTGTTGCGGCCGGATCTGCCCATTCCTGGTTCTCAGTTCCGTGTTCCGTGTTCTCCGCTCCTAGTTGATGTCATTCCTCCGCCCATGGTCGTGGTCGAGCCTCAACCCGGCAATTCCCTGTTCACCGGTTTGAAGATCCCACCCAAAGCCTCTCCAACTCCGGCGGCAGGTCCCCCTCGACCCCTTCATGACTCGCACTCGAAAGCGTGTGCCAGTACAGGACCTCTCCATGCGCGCCGGCATCCACCAGTCGCAACGCATGGGAACAAGCCTTCGCCGTGTACGTCGCTTCCAGCTCCAGCCCCGCCCCACGGCCGCGGGCCATCGCCTCCTCCCCCCAGCTCGTCGCATACCCGTAGCCCCGCCCTAGACGGTCCTCCACCAACACCAGTCGCTTGCGCAGCGCAGACACGGACGCAGCCTTCCCCCGACGCCGCGCCACCGTGCGCGCGAGCGCGATCACCGAAGCGCCGCTGACCATGGGCCACGGCACGACGCGAACCGCATGCACCGGACAGCGCAAGGTCGTCTCCTCCAGTCCCGCCAAGAGCCCGGCCACCGTCCCGCCCGACCCGAGCGCCACCACGATCACGTCCGGTTCCGGCAACTCACCGTCGCGCACCTGACGCGCAAGCTCGACCGCAGCGTCCGCGTAGCCCGCCGACCCCGTCGCGCTGCTACCTCCGGGCGGCACGAGGTAGTCACGTCGACGATGCGTGCGGGCAAGCGTGAACGGCAGCGCCGCGAGGGACGGGCAGGCGTAGGCCGTGAGACCGGCTTGCAGGGCCCACCGGACGTTGCCTCGCGCGTGCTCGCTGAAGGGCAGGGGAGTGAGCAGGGCGGCCACCTCGAAGCCCGCTGCCACGCCATGCACCGCGGTCGCGAGCACATGGTGGCTGCCCACCGCCCCGAACGTCACGATCCTGCGCGCTCCGACCCGAGAGGCGTCCGCGAGCAGGTACTCCAGCTTGCGAACCTTGTTGCCGCCGTACCGGGGGTTCGTGGCATCGTCATGCTTCACCCAGAGATTCGACCCGGTACCGCAGAGCGATTCCAGTCGGTCGACCCTCGTAGGGTAGCTCCCAAGCTCCAAGACTTGCATTGAACCCTTGCGTTCCGTCGCCATCCGTACGACCTGATCGGCTCCACCGGGGAGTGTCGCATGAAAAAGGTCGAAGCGATCATCAAGCCGTTCAAGCTCGAGGATGTGAAGGACGTTCTGGCCGAGGTGGGCATCGCCGGCATGACCGTGACCGAAGTCAAAGGCTTCGGCCGAACCGGCGGCAAGCAGGAGACCTACCGGGGCTCGGCCTACGTCGTCGACTTCGTCCCCAAGGTCAAGATCGAGGTCGTGGTGCCCGACGACCTCGTCCCCAGCGTCGTCGACGCGATCGAGCGGGTGGCGAAGTCAGGACGAATCGGCGACGGCAAGATCTTCGTGCTCCCCGTCGAGGAGGCGGTCCGCATCCGCACCGGAGAGCGGGGGGAAGACGCCATCTGAGCGCGATGGAATGTGTCAGGACAGTAACGAACAAAAGAGTCACTCGCCACTTGCGCGCGCGAGCCAACTGCACGATGACCCCGCGAGCGCTGCAAGGGGCAGCGCGCAGCGGAATCGCCAAGGAGAGCCTGAAGCATGAAGCCGAAAGACGTTCTTGACCTCGCCAAGCAAGCCGGCGCGGTCATGGTTGATTTGCGGTTCATCGACCTTCCCGGGGTGTGGCAGCACACGTCGGTCCCCATCCACCGCCTCACGGAGGACTCGTTCGAAGACGGCTTCGGGTTCGATGGCTCCTCCATCCGGGGCTACCAGCCCATCCACGCCTCCGACATGCTCGTCGTCCCGGACCCAGGCTCGGCTCGTGTCGACCCGTTCCTCGAGCGGCCGACCCTCGCGCTCACCTGCTCCGTGATCGACCCCATCACCCGCCAGCCCTACTCGCGCGACCCGCGCTACATCGCACGCAAAGCCGAGGCCTACCTCAAGCAAACGGGTATCGGTGACACCTGCTACATCGGGCCCGAGGCCGAGTTCTTCGTCTTCGACGACATCCGGTTCGACCAGACACGCAACGGCGGCTTCTACGAGATCGACTCCATCGAGGCTGCCTGGAACACGGGCCGCGAGGAGTTCCCCAACCGCGGGTACAAGGTCCGCCACAAGCAGGGCTACTTCCCCGTTCCCCCCACCGACACCCTGATGGACCTGCGCACCAAGATGGTGGAGCACCTCCACAGCGTCGGTATCCTCGTCGAGGTCAGCCATCACGAGGTCGCCTCCGCAGGCCAGTGCGAGATCGACATGACCTACTCGCCGCTGCTCGACATGGCCGACAAGCTCATGTGGTTCAAGCACGTGGTGAAGAACACCGCGTGGGCCGCCGGCAAAACCGCCACCTTCATGCCCAAGCCCCTGTTCGAGGACAACGGCAGCGGGATGCATGTCCACATCTCGATCTGGAAGGGCGGCAAACCCCTGTTCGCGGGCGACAACTACGCGCAGATGAGCGACATGGCGCTCCACTTCCTCGGCGGCATCATGAAGCACTCGCGCGCCCTCGCCGCCCTCACCAACCCCACGACCAACAGCTATCGAAGGCTCGTCCCCGGCTTCGAGGCCCCCGTCAACATCGCCTACTCGAGCCGCAATCGCTCCGCAGCGATCCGCATTCCCATGTACGACATCTCCCCGAAGGCCAAGCGCATCGAAGTGCGCTACCCGGACCCGTCGTGCAACCCCTACCTCGTGTTCTCAGCGCTGCTGATGGCAGGGCTCGACGGCATCCAGAACAAGATGGACCCCGGCGATCCGCTCGACAAGGACATCTACTCCCTGTCCCCGGAGGAGCTTTCGGGCGTGCCGCAGATGCCGGGATCGCTCGAGGAAGCGCTGGCCGAGCTCCAGGCTGACCACGAGTTCCTGCTCAGGGGCGACGTGTTCACGAAGGACGTGCTCGACACGTGGGTCGAGTACAAACGCGAGCACGAGCTGAACCCGGTCCGGATGCGACCGGTGCCCTACGAGTTCTTCCTCTACTACGACATCTGACCCTACGGCGTCGGGTCCTGCGCCTTCTTGGTGAAGTCGACCTTTCGCTCCATCGTCACCGAGTCCTTGCTCTGCCAGCCCGTGACGAAGATCCCTTCGAACGCACGCTCGACGCAATCACCAATGGCCGTGTCCTTGTGCGGGGCGGCCAGATCGATCACCGAGACACGCCCGTTGCGCGTGAACGTCACGTTGACGTAGGCGATGCTCCGAGGCCCCGCGTTGGCGTCGACGGCGCACTTGGCGGCCTGGTCGGCGCTGCGGCGGAGCATGTCTTTGATGAAGTCGAGGTCCGGCTCCTTCGAGTTCTTGGGCGGAGGCGCCTCGTTGACCGAGGCCGCGTTCGGATCGATGGTCGTACCCGCGAACGGGTCTTCCTCGTCGTCCGGCGCGTTGACTTTCGGGGAGTAGCAGCCTGCGGTCAGGCAGACCAGAGCTGCCGTGAGGAGATCTCCATGGGCGAGTCGCATGCCCGGAGCTTACCCGATGAAGTTCGGTAGGGAAAGATAGGAGAGAAGGGCACGACCTGGCGCGCAGGGCATGCCCCAATCGAGAAGGTGTAGCGAATGGTTACTTGACGCTGCCGACGATGCTGCCGCTCACCTGAACGGACACGCCAATGTCGCTCACAGCGCCGTCGATCGCACGGGCGACGGCCGGGAGGCAGGCGGCCTTGATTTCGACGAGGCCGTCCACGTTGCCGGACAGGGTGCCCGAGATGTCGACCAGGGCCTTGACCTTGGCCTCGGCGCCGTAGATGAAGCCGAGGTTGGCTTCGAGAGTGGCCTTGAGCTTGTTGAGCTTGGCGTCCGCCGCGCCCTGGAACTCGATCGCCACGGACGGGGGCTTGCACTCGGCCTTCGCCTTGACGCTCGCGTCGCAGTTGGCTTCGCACTTCGCGTCCACCTGGCAGCCGCCCTTGAGCTCGCCGCCGGTGCACTTCAGCGGCTCGTAGTCCGCCTTGCACTCGCCGTCGCACTTGACGGAGGCCTCGGCCGTGCCGGTGCAGGAGCCCTTGCACTCGCCCTTGCAGGAGCCGCTGCAGGTGGCGCCGGGGGCGGTCACTTCGCAGGTGCCCTTGCAAGTGCCCTTGCAGGTGCCGTCAGCCTGGATGCCGTCGTTCGTTCCGCCGCTCGCCTCGCAGGTGCCGTCGCACTTGCCGGCGCACTCGACGCCGCCGGTCGCTTCGCACGAGCCGGTGCATTCCGCGCTGCAGGAGCCTTCGCACTTGAGGGTGGCGCCGGCCTTCGCCGTGCACTCGCCCTTGCAGGCGACTTCCAGGCTGCCGCCCTCGCAGGTCGGGGGGTTGGCCTTGATGTCGCAGCTTCCTTCCGCGGAGCAGCTTCCCTGGCAGGAAGCCTTGGCGGAGATGTTGGCCTCGCACACGGGCGGCTGGACGTTGATCGTGAGCTTCGCGCTGCCCTTGAAGCTGCCGATCTGGCCGACCGCGAGCTCGCACCAGGCCTTGACCTTGTCGCGCTTGTCGGTCTTCGCCTCGGCCGCGTCCTGCTTGTCCTTCGGCGCGTCGAGGTCCTGCGCGATGTTGCGGCAGGCCACCGTGAGGTCGTCGATCATGACGCTTGCCACGCCAGCGAGGTCCGCGATCGCCTGGACCGCGACCTGCGCCTGGGCGCCGCCGCCGATGTCCGCGGTGATCGTTCCGCCGACCTGGAAGTCGTTCGCGTCGCAGCATACGGCGCTCTGGGCTTCCTCGATCTTGTCGCATGCCGACCCTGGGATCATCATCGCCCCAAGAGCAAGCAAGGGCAGGCTCGACATGATCACGCTTCGTTTGATTCCGGTATTCATCATAATAAGCACTCCTTTTTCAGTCTCGTCCCAACCGCCGCTGCAGGCGGGCTTGGGGCCCCGTTCCCACGAACGGTCAGCCCATCCTCCGTGGAATAGCACCGTAGGAATACCCCGGCCGCCGGGACGTGTCACGACGATTCGGCCGATTTGGGTTCGAAAGCTGAACGAATGCCTAGCGCGCGCGTCCTGTTCGAGCGGGTTGCCACCCGCACGGAGCCCCGGTACAAGGGCCTCCTCAACCGCGTCCCGTGTGGGGTTGGGCGCACGACCAGGGAGCCAGGCGACATGAATTTCGATCTCACCGAAGAGCAGAAGATGATGCGTGACACCGCCCGCGAGTTCGCCACGCGGGAAGTGGAACCCAAGGCCGCCATGCTCGACGAAAAAGGCCTCTGGCCTACCGAGTTCGTCCAGAAGATGGGCGAGCTGGGCTTCATGGGCGTCGCCATCCCCGACGAGTGGGGCGGCTCCGGCATGGACACCGTCAGCTACGTCCTCGCCATGGAAGAAATCAGCCGCGCCTGCGCCTCCACCGGCGTCATCATGAGCGTCAACAACTCCCTGTTCTGTGACCCCGTCCTCAAGTTCGGCACCGAGCAGCAAAAGCGCGACTACCTCGTCCCTTGCGCCTCCGGCGCCAAGCTCGGCTCCTTCGCCCTCACCGAGCCCATGAGCGGCTCCGATGCCCAGACCATGGTCACCGCCGTCGAGACCCACGGCGACGAGCTCATCCTCAACGGCTCCAAGAACTTCATCACGTGCGGCAACCACGCCGACTTCACCATCGTGTTCGCCGTCAGCGCGCGCGACGGCAAGAAGCTGATGCACGACGCGCTGCTGTTCCCCACGGACCTGCCCGGCGTGACCAAGTCTCCCCCGGACGAGAAGCTCGGCATCCACGCGGCCCATTCCTGCACGCTGTACTTCGAGAACGTGAAGCTCACCAAGGCGAACCTCCTCGGCCCGGAACACAAAGGGTTCAAGGTCGCGATGGCCACCCTCGACGGCGGCCGCATCGGCATCGCCGCCCAGGCCCTCGGCATCGCCCGCGCCTCCCTCGAGAAGTCCATCGCCTACTCCAAGGATCGCAAAGCCTTCGGCGGACCCATCGCCAACCTGCAGGCCATCCAGTTCATGATCGCCGACATGGCCACGCAGCTCGACGCCGCGCGCTTGCTCACCCTGCGCGCCGCCTGGATGAAGGACCAGGGCCTCCGCAACTCCAGCGAGTCCGCCATGGCCAAGCTCTTCGCCAGCGAGGCCGCCACCTTCATCACCCACAAAGGCATCCAGATCCACGGCGGCTACGGCTACACCCGCGAGTACGGCCTCGAACGACACTACCGCGACGCCCGCATCACCGAGATCTACGAAGGCACCAGCGAGATCCAGCGCGTCGTCATCGCCGCCAACGAGCTCCGCGACTGACGACCTGCCCCTCACCAGCTACACGACATGCGCACCTACGCTCTGCTTCCCATCGTCACGCTCTCCCTGGCGTGCGGCTCCGCGCCGCCCCCCGTCGCCCCCGAGCCGCCCCCCGAGCCGCCTCCCGAGAAACCCGGACTCATGATGCACGGTGAGCTCGGCGTGCTCAACGAGGCCGAGGTCCGCTCCACCTTCGAGCGCGTCTGGCGCGACGCCATGACCGACTGCCAGAAGAAGGGCGGCGAAATGATCTCCGGCCACACCCTCGCGCGCGTCCGCGTCAATCACAGCGGCGGCGTCAAGTGGGCCTACCTCAAAGAGACCAACCTCGGCGACCGGTCCGTCGAAAAGTGCATGCTCGACGCCATCCGGGACACCACCTGGCCGATCCCCGAAGGCGGCGACGACGGCATCGCCGAACAAGAGCTCCCCTTCGCCGACTACGCCGACCGGCCCCCCGTCGAGTGGTCTTCCGACAAAACCCGCGACGTCGTTTCCAAGAACGCCCCCGCGTTGTCCGCCTGCCGCAAGGGGGCAACCGGCACCTTCGTCGCCACCATGATCGTCCACAAGGACGGCTCCGTCGCCTCCGTCGGTATGCAGCAGCCCGACGAGACCGCGGACGCCGCGGCCGACTGCATGGTCGACGTGATCCGCGAGCTCAAATTTCCGAAGACAGGAAGCTGGCCCGCCAAGGTCTCCTTCGACGTCCCCTGACCCGAGCCCCACCATGACCACCGTCAGCGAACCCCAGGCACGACGCGACATCGTGCAGGTGTGCCGTCGTGTCTACGCGCGCGGTTGGCTCGCCGCCACCGACGGGAACGTCTCGGTGCTGCTCGACGACGGGCGCATCGTGGCGACGCCGACAGGCGTGCACAAGGGGTACATGGAGGAGCGCGAGCTCATCGTCATCGACCGCAAGGGGCGCGTGCTGCACGGTGAGCTGCCGCCATCGAGCGAGATCGAGATGCACCTTGCGGTGTACGAGGAGCGTCCCGACGTGCGGGCCGTGCTGCACGCGCACCCGACGAACTGTATCGCGCTGTCGGTCGCAGGCGTGCGGTTGGAGCAGTGCTTGCTCCCTGAGGTGGTGTTCACGTTCGGGTCGATCCCGACGGCCGCCTACACCACGCCGACGACGCAGGAAGTTCCGCGAGAGGTGCGTCGGTGGGTTCGTGAGTTCGACGCGTTGATCCTCGATCGCCACGGGTCTCTGACGATCGGCAAGGACGTGTTCGACGCCTACAACAAGCTGGAGCGCATGGAGCACGTGGCGGAGATCACGTTCCGGGCGAGGTTGCTCGGGAGCGTGCAGCCGCTTACCTGCGAGCAAGTGACGAAACTGCAGAGCGTGGGGCGCGACCTGGGGTTGCCCGAGCGCAAGCTGCTGGACTCGCCGTGTGAGCGACGGGCGTGCGACGCGCCCGTGGAAGACGTGGACGCGATGGACGAGATGGTGCGTCGGGTGCGCAGCAAGCTTGCGAAGATGTGAAGCTGGGGGACGTCACATCCCGCGCAAAAGCTCCACCTGCGCCATCAGCGCCACGCACGCTGTCTCGACGCGAAGCGGGGTCGGTCCCATGCGAACCGGTTCGAACCCGTGCTGCTCCAGCGCATCCACTTCGTACGGCAGCAACCCGCCCTCGGGCCCGATCACGCCGACGACGCGATCCTGCGGACCGACCCGCAACTGCGCCATCGACCGCTCCACCCCGGGGTGCGCGACGATCCTGTGCGTGGCGTTCGCGAACAGTGCGTCCAGACGGTCCTCGACGAAGGGCTTGAAGAGAGGCTCGAACAGCACCTGCGGTTCGCGCGTGTGGCGTCCCTGCATCATCCCTTCGTGTAACAACGGGCGGTATTCGTCGGGATGCAACACGGTAGCGCTCAGAAAGGGCTTCGCCACGCGCCATGTTCGCAGCAGCACGATCCTGTCCACCCCGAACGCCGTGACCTCCGGGAGCAGCTTGCGCAGGGACTTGGGCCGAGGAACCGCGAGGATCAGGTCGAAGAGCGGTCGCTGCGGCGTCTCCGGCTCGAAGACACACCGCAAGCACACCTGCTGCTCCGATACCTCCAGCACTTCGCCCGTGCCGTGCGGCCCTTCGAGCAGGCCGACCCGGATCTGCTTACCGGGCGCGGCTTGCAGAACTTCTCGAACGTGCGCAGCACGGACGCCACGCAGTACGTACACATCCGGGTCGTCGCCGACCCGGTCGGTGGGCTCGAGCAAGACGAGATTCATGACGGCAGGACTCTACCTCGTCTCGTCCTCGAACATCGCCTTGGACCACGGGGCAGGCTTGGTCCCCGGGACAAGGGCATAACGATCCAGGTCGGTGATCCCCGCCCAAGCCAGAACCTCCTCGTCGTAGAGCGTCAGGCCCGTCTTGTCCCCCGGGGGCGTGCACACGAGCTCCAGTGTCGCGTCGGCGAGCACCTCCGCCTTCCGCCACTGCTCCTCGGTCCCGAAGGCGAAGTGGCGCGTGGCCTCGCTCTCCACCGCCGTCACTGGCCACAGCGCATTCACGCTGATCTTTCGGTCGCGAAGCTCCTCCGCCAGCCCGATGGCCACCAGCGACATGCCCACCTTCGAGAGCCCATAGGCCACCTTGCCCTTGAGCGCCTGGGGCGCCACCGGCGGGGACATCATCACGATGTGGCCGCCTTCCTTCATGTGAGGGATCACCGCGCGCGAGCAGAGAAACGACGCCCGTGCGTTCACTCCCATCACCAAGTCGAACTTCTTTGCCGTCGTCGACGCCACGTCCGCGATGAAGATGGCCCCCGCGTTGTTGACCAGAATGTCCACGCGGCCGTAGGCAGCCACCGCTTCCTGGACCATGCGGTCGATCGAAGCGTCGTCCCGCACGTTGGCCTGCACAGCCATGGCCACCCCGCCTGCCTCCCGGATTTCACGCACCGTGTCATGGATCGTCCCCGGCAAGGTAGGGTGGGGATCCGCCGTCTTCGCAGCCACCACCACCTTGGCCCCTTCTCGGGCGAACGTTCGGCAAATCTCCTTGCCGATGCCCCGGCTTCCCCCCGTCACGATGGCGACCTTGCCGTCGAGCCTGCTCATGGGGAGTCTTGTTGATCCACGTGTCCTCATCGTCAAGCGCACGCTGGCCCTTCTCGGATCGCTCGGGAGGACGAGAAGTTCGCTTGGATTCGGGATTGACGTACTATGATGAGACCAAGTGAACCTTTCGCCGGGAACCAAGATCGCCGGACTCTACCGGGCTGACCGTCGCATCGGCGTCGGTGGGATGGGTGAGGTCTGGGCCGGGGTTCGGCTCGGCGACAATACGGCCGTCGCGATCAAAGTACTGCTCGCACACGACACGGACGCCAACGAGGTCCACGCGCGGTTTCGGCGCGAGGCGCAGGTGCTGGCCCGCGTGCGCAGCGAGTACGTCGCGCAAGTGCTCGACTTCTTGACGGAGGAAGATGGCCTGGTCCTCGTGATGGAGCTCATCCCGGGGGACTCGCTGCACGCCGTCCTGTCCTACGATCAGGCGCTGACCGTCGAAGCCACGCTCGACATCGTCTCGGACGTGCTCCGAGGTCTGCGGGACCTGCACAGCTCCAACATCGTGCACAGGGATTTGAAGCCCGGGAACATCGTGCTGCGTCCGCGTCCGGGGTTGCGTCCGCGCGCCACGCTGATCGACTTCGGCGTGAGCCGCATCATGTCCGCACCGGAGGACGACGAGGAGATCACGGCCATCACGCGGGGGGACCGCGTGCTCGGGACCCTCGAATACATGGCGCCGGAGCAAATCCTGGGGTCGCGGTCGGTGACCGGGACGGCGGACCTGTACGCGGTGGGCGCGATGATGTTCCGCGCGATCACGGGGCATCACGTGTTTGGCGACCTGCAGGAGGGCCACCTCGCGGTGGCCAAGCTCAACAAGGACGCACCTCGCCTCGACATCGACCGCACGGACGAGATCGCCGAACGCACCCAGGTCCTCGTGTCTCGTCTTCTCTCGCGCAGGCTCCGCGACCGGTTCAAGAGTGCCGAGGAGGCGCTGGCGGAGGTCGACTCCATTCGGTTGTTGATCCCGGGACGGGTCCCCGAAGACCGAAGCTTCATCGGGGACGACGACCCCACGCTGGACAAGCCCTGGCAAGTCATGACGGCCGAGTCGTCGAAGTCGGGGCCGCGGGTCGAGATCGTGAACATCCGCGCGGCGACCCCGATCGGCGACCTCGACGTTCCCGGTCCCCTCTCGGTCACCGAAGTGGACATGGCGCCGCCGGTGGCCATCCGCGATTCGCGCGTCTCTGTGATGTCCCAGCCATCCCTCGGGACGGTGGGGGGCGGTGTACACCCCTCCCAACCGCGGCAGCCGGCCGCGCAGATGACCTACCAGCCTGCGCAAATCGGACCCATGCCCTCCGCCGACACGCCGTCAGGGTCCGCTGTCCCCTACGCTGTCCAGCGACGACAGGAAGGCTACCCGCTACGGACCTTTGCCGTCGCGTCGCTGCTGTTCGTCTTCGGGTCGGTCGGCGGCGGTCTGTTTGGTGTGTCCTATGCGCGCGGGGGCCTCGCCTACCAGATCATCCATCGCGACGCGGCGATGCCGGTGCCGACTCCGTACACCGTCGTGGCCGAGGTTCCGCCACAACCTACCCCGGCCGAGCCTTCCGCCGTCGTTGCGCCCCCCGAGGCGGACGCGCCGAGCGAGGTCATCGCCGACGAGGCAGTGGCGACAGCCGATGCGACAGCCGACACGCCGAAGCCCGTCGCGGCTCCGATCTCTCCAGAACCTGTGGTGACGGCTTTGCCGTCGAGCCCGGAAGCAGGGGTCGCGAGCGCCGACCCCGAAACGAAGCCGCCGGCCCCGCCGCCGCCGCGCCGAGTGCCACGTGTGCCCCCGGCGCCGCCGAAGACCACAGCGACCGCCCCCCCGCCGCCGAAGCCCCCGGACGTGCTGCTGCCGGAAGAGCCTTGAGGGGATCCGCGTTCACGGTGCCTTGCACGTGAACGATCGCGTCTTGCCCGTGATCGGGATCGTTTCGATCACGCGCGACGAGGCTGCGTCCACGACCTCGATCGGGCCGAACGCGACTTGCTGCAACTGGGAGCGGATGGCGGCCAGATCCCCCGCGATGACGATCTGCATGTCGTCCGGATCCAGGTACCGCGCGGCTGCCGTCTGAACTTGTCCTGGCGTTACCCCCCCGAACCTTGCGGGCCGCTGGCGGAACTCGTCCGGGGGGAGCCCGTACAGGCCGAGGTCCGCCATCGCACGCGCGGTGGCTGCCACGGACTCGAACCGGCCTGGCAGGCTCTTGACTTGTCGTCCGAGAGCGAGGCTCAACTCCTCGGGCGTCGGTGGCGAGGCGCAGAACCGCTCGACCTCGTCGAGGATCTCCTTGAGAGCCGCGCCCGTGTTCGGTGTGTCGACCGCGGCCCCCGCCACGAAGGGGCCAGGCCCATGCCGCATGTCGAAGTAGCTGTACGCGCCATAGGTGAACGCGTGCTTCTCTCGCAGGTTCAGGTTCAGCCGGCTCGTGAACATTCCTCCGAGCACCGTGTTGCCCATCAGGACCGCGTCGAAGTCCTTCGTGGTCCGCGCCACGCCCACGGACGCCACGGCCACGTTCGATTGCTCCGCGCCCTTTCGGTCAATCACGCGGATCTTCCGGGTCTGCGGCGCGGGGGCTCGAACCTGCCGCCGCGGCGGGGCTGCCCCCTTCCAAGTCCCGAACGCTCCCTCGAGCGCGGCCTTCACGTCTTCCTGGGTCGTGTTGCCTACCACCACCACGAATGATTCTTGCGGCACCACCGTGCCGCGGTGCAGCGCCTTGAGCCCAGCGCTCGTGATGCGTGCGAGGGCGGCTTCCGTTCCGAGCAACGACTCGCCGTAAGGGTGTCCCGCGTAGAGCGTTCGCGCGACCGTGTTGTCCACAATGACGCGCGGCTGGTCCGCTTGCTGGCGAATCGACGCGAGGGTCTGGGACCGGACACGGTCTACCTCCGCCGGGGCGAAGGACGGATTGCGGAACACATCGGCAAGGATCTCGATGCCACGGTGCAGGTGCTGGGGGAGCACCTGGATCCATGCGTTCGTGCTGTCCCATTCGACCCAGGCGCCGTGATCGGCGCCAATGTCGAGGTAGGCGTCGGAGATCTCGAGGGCGCTTCGGGTGGCGGTTCCTTGTTCGAGCATCGCCCCGAGGAACGAGCCCATGCCCGGGTGCGGCTGCTGGTCCGCACCGCGCGGCGACACGACCTGCACGGCAACGATCGGCAGGGTGGGGCGGGGCACGAACAGCACGCGCATCCCGTTGGAGAGCTTCGTCTCGACCGCAACCGGTGCGTCCCAGGCCTTCTCCGACGACCCCTCGGGCGCTTGGTGGCGGAATGCCGCATCGGGCGTGGGCTGCCATCCGCCCGCCGGAGAGTCAGCCGACGACTCCACGCGCGGCGGAGGTGCAGAGGGCAGGGGGGTCAACGAAGGCGCGGCGCCACAGCCGACGGCCAGTGCCAGAAGTCCCCCCGTGACCCACGGGTTCACGTACGCGTGCCGTCCCATCACTTGGCTCCCTTCAGGCGACCGGAACGCGGCGCGTCCGCGGTCGGTTCGACGAACACCACCAACCGGTCGGTGGACGGCAGATAAGTCCGCGTCGCCTGGTGCAGGGAGGCGGGGGTGAGCGCACGGTACCGTGCGACGTCGCGCGCGAAGTAGTCCGGGGAACCGGCCAAGTGCGCGTAGGTGTTGAACATGTCCGCGCGGTGGCCGACCTCCTCGACGCGGAAAATCAGCGAGGACTCGAGGTTCGCCTTCGCGCGCTGCGTCTCCGCCTCCGTCGGTGCGACCTTGCGCAGGCGCTCCAGTTCCTCGTCGATGGCCTGGAGCAACGTGCGCGGGGCAATGCCAGGCTTCGCGGTCGCCACGATCTGAAAGCGCGACGCGAGCTGGTTGGAAGCCTGGTAGGCCCACACTTCCTTCGCGATCTGGAGGTCGTACACCAGGCGCTTGTACAAACGGCTCGTTTTGCCGTTGGACAGCACATGGGACAGCCCGTCGAGCTCTGCGTCACCCGGCGCGAAGAACGGAGGCGTTGCGTACGTGACGTAGACGCGCCCCAGCTCCACCGCGGCCTCCACCTCCACGACCTGCTCGCCTTGGATCGGTGCGGGGCTCGCCTGCGTGATCACGGATGGTTCCGGGGCTTTCGGGATCGGGCCGAAGTACTGCTCCACAAGCCGCTTCGTCTCGGCGGGATCGATGTCTCCCGCGATCACCAAGGTCGCGTTGTTCGGCACGTAAAACGCCTTGTAGAAGGTTTGCACGTCCGACAGCGTGGCCGCGTTCAGATCCTCCGGAGACCCGATCGTCAGGTTGTGGTACGGGTGCCCCGACGGGTACACCCGCTCCTGGATGAACTGCGGCACCATGCCGTAGGGGGCGTCGACGTAGTTCTGCCTTCGCTCGTTGAGCACCACGGAACGCTGGGACTCGAACGTCTTCTGGTCCACGTGGTCGAGCAGGAACCCCATGCGGTCGCTCTCGAGCCACAGCACCAGCTCGAGCTGGTTCGACGGGACCGTGGCGTAGTAGTTGGTCCGGTCGAGGCTCGTGGTGCCGTTGCGATCGCTGGCGCCCGCGCGCTCGAGGTACATGAAGAACTGGTCCTCGCCGACGTTCTTCGACCCCTGGAACATCAGGTGCTCGAACAGGTGCGCGAAGCCGTTGCGACGAGCCGGTTCGTCCTTGGAGCCCACGTGGTACCAGAGATTGACGGCGACGGTAGGGGTCGTCGAGTCCACGTGAAGGATGAGACGCAGGCCGTTGGACAGCGTCGTTTGCTGCACGCTCAGGGAGGGCAGGGCCTGGTCTTGGGCGGGGGTGTCGGGGGCGAGGAGCGTGGTCGCGACCGCGGTGGCCGCGGTGGCGAACGTCCGGATCCACGTGGTTGACATGGGTGGGTTGCTAGCTCCGGCGGGGTCGCGCGGCAAGGGGGCCCGGCCAGCGAGGCGTGGGAGAAGCTCAGGGACAGGGGAACAGTGCGTCGATCGTCTGTTGCGCGGCGGGGCGTCGAGATCCCATCGAGCGCGTCGAGACAATCATGCGCGGTAGGTGAAGCTGGCGAGCAAGCAGGCCGGCTGTCCGGCCGCATCCATCCCCCAGAAGAGTTGATGTGCCACGGCTTCCTCACCGACATAGGCGGCCACCAGCTTCTTGTCGTGCGTGGCTACGGCGTCGCCGTGAGCCACCTTGCTCTCGATGATCTCGTCGAGGGCGTCGCGGTCCTCGTCCTCGAGCTTGTCGAACGCGTTCTCGTCGCCCAGCACCAGGCCGACCAGGTCGCTCTCCAGCGCCTTGGGGATCTCTTCCCAACCCGCCACCTTGCCGTCACCAAAGCGCAGACAGAGGGCGTCGAGGCCGGCGGTGCTGCCCTCCACATCGTCGTTGTAGTGCACCAGCACTTGCGCGCTGCCTCTGGGCGCGGTCGGCGACAACATGCGTGGTTTGGCGTGACCGCTGGTCGCGACCATGAGGCTGCCGGAGGAGACCTTGATGCTCGCCGTCTTCTGGAGTTGGTCGAGCAAGTCGGTCAACCGGCGCGCCAGATCGAGGTCCAGCTCCTCTACGACGGGTGCAGCCGGTCCACCGCCGGCCAGCGCGGCGTAGGCCTCCGGCTGGAGCGGCATGTGGGCCAGGAGCTCTCGCGCCTTGGCGTCCCCGCCGCTCGCTCGGTAGTGCTTCTCGATCATCGGCAGCACTCGCGCGCCACAGGAAGCAAGGCTGCGCTCCACCCCACCGAAGGACACCCCCTTGGGATAGGTCACGTAGACACTTTCGGCGCCGCGCATCGAGAACATGAGCCCCACGATCTGATCCAGGGCTTCGTCGCTGACCCGATGCAACTGGCGGTGGAGCTCGAAGGGGTCCAGCCTGGCCCAGGCGAGGAAGTAGGCATCCCGGCGGGCCTGCGGCAGCAGGGTAACCGCCCGCTCCCAGGCCGACTTGTCGCGACACTTCCTCGGCTCGAAGTGCACGTCGTGCTCGGCGTCGAAAGGCTCTCCACTGGTCTCCGCGGCGTTCACCAGCAGCGTCTGGATGGCCAGGTGGTACTCGTCCTTCGAGGTGTCGCGCTCTTGCCGCTCGAGCAGGTCGGGAAGATGCTCGAGGCCCAGGCGGCCCACGTAGGCGGCCGCGTCGTGCAGATGGGGCCAGGTCAGACCGTCCAGGAGCTGCTTGGTCAACAGGGCGTCGGGATGAACGCCGAGCGCCACCGCTACCCGCACCGGCGCTGCCAGCGGCAGGTCATCGCTGGACTCGATGTTCTTCGGCTCCTTGGGCGGCTTGAGCAGCTCGCGGACGCGGGCATGCACCTGGTCCTTGGGCCAGCCGGCGAGGGCGCGGGAGTAGGCGTGGTTGAGCTGCGTCGGCGGCAGGTTGTCGAGGAACCAGAGGCAGCGGGCAAGCTCGGCGGGAATGGCTTTGCCAGCTTCGGCCAGCCGCGCGCCGGCCACCACGGCAACGGCCTCGCGCAACTGGTGGGCGTCGCGGTTGCCCCAGATCGACTTGCCCGGATCCATCGCCTTGACCACCTTGACCAGGTCGGCCGCCTCGTCCCCGCGGCTCTCGAGCCAGCGCAAAAGCGTGGCACCGTCGAGCTCGCCCGCGTTCATCAGCATCTCGGCGAGCTTGCCGACCGGCGCCGCGAGGAATACCGGTTCGGCACGCCAGGCCGCGCCACACTCCTGCTCGGAGGCCTTGGCCACCCGCTGATCCCAGTCACGGATGTCGAAGGTCGCCACAATGTACTCGCGGTAGTCCGCGTAGCTGGTGAAGTACCGGTCGGCCAGACACCGACCCTGCCGGTCGATCTGCCCGCCCACCGATCCGCCGCTGCCTCGCACGAAGGCCGCCGCCAGCCGGTCCGCCAACTCGTCGCCGAGTGGCTCGCCGGACAAGCCGAGACGACGGCGAACCAGCGGCGCCAGTCGCGCGGTGTTCGGAGGAAGCTCGCCGTCTCCAGCCGGCGCCAGCAGCGCCGGATCTGCAGTGCCCAGGCGCATGAGGGCCATCTCGGCCATGCCTTCGTCGAAGTCCGGCCGCTTGATCAGGCCGAGCAGGGTCTTCGGCCGCATGAAAGCCCAACCGTGCACGGCCTCGCGCAGCACCTCCGGGATCCGCTTCTCGGGCCACTGCCCGCGGTCGATCAGGATGGCAATGGCTGCGTCGGAGCGGTAGGCCCGGCGGCCCCATGTGCCGCCCTCGTCGGTGCCCACGACCTGTTCCGCGAGTTCGCTAGGCGAGCGCTTGCTCTTCTTGCCGATCTTGGCGATCAACTCCGCCAGCATGGCCTCCGTCAGCCATTCGGGCAGGTCCCCATCGGCGGCCTGCGGGGCAGGAGTGGGCGCCGGGGCCGCTCTGGCAGGCGCTTTCGCAGCAGGTGCCTTGGCAGCGGGCGCCTTGGCTGCTTTCGTCGCGGCCTCGGGTGCAGCTGTACTGCACAGACCGTAGCCCTTGCCGGTCTTCTCCTTCACCAGCTTGGCGGCAGCAGCTTGCGCCGCAGCGGGCGAATCGAACGACTTGACGGTCGATTGCCCCTTGGTGCCGGTGCGACCGTACTCGACCACGAGCTCGCTGCCTCGGACCTCGAATTGCCAGAACTTGGACGACGTTCCCTCGATCAACTCGTAGCGTTCCATTCGCTGAGCGTACGATGAACCGAAGCTCGCCCTCTATTTTTTCTTGCGAACGGGCTCCGCAGCAGACCGCAGCTCACGGGGGGCCCCGGCAGCGAGGCGCGGGAGAAGCTCAGGGGCAGGGGAACAGCGCGTCAATCGCCTGTTGCGCGGCGGTAACGTCGACATCCTCCGGCGACGCCGAGTCGAGTTGCCCGCGCAACTTGGCAGTCTGGGTGGCATCGCGCGCTTCCGCTTCTCGGTAGAGCACAGGACCAAGGATCCGGACGGTCTCCCAGGCGGCGGAACACGACAGGTTCTCGAGGCGCTGCCGCACGATGAGCGCCACGCCCCGCAACAACGCGCGGTCCAGCTGGTTGAGCGCCCGCGTCTGCATGGCCGTGTCTTCGGCCACGCCCGTGGGGTTGTCCAGGTCACGCCAGCAGCGGACCGCGAGGATCCCATCCCAGATCCGGTCGTGCGTCTGGGGACTTCGCGCGTCGACATATCGCGCCATCCCGACCGGAGTGACGCGGGACTCGCCGCCCGTGTAGTACGCGTAGCTGGAGTCGCAATCCTTCGGCACCTCGGCGCACGTCAACGCCTCCTTGTGAACCGACACATAGAGGAACCACAGCAAGGCTGCCTCGATACGCGCCGCGTTGCGCACCCGGTCCTCGCCCAGCGACCCTTGTTGGAATGCGTCGTTCAGGATGGGCCGAATCTTCGCGGGACCTACGCAACGATCTGCGTGCTGCATCTGCTCGGCCTCGGAGAGATCTCGGCAAGAGCTTGGCGCCGCAGGGTAGTGCTCGTCTTCCCGTCGCACCACCCGCGACTCCAACCCCTCCGCCTGCGTGTACACCACCCGTGCGTCGAGGAAGTCCTGCGCCGACGGTACGCGCGAGCCATCGAACGCCAGCAGAGTCGCGATCTCCTCGAACGCTCCGATGCGCGCGATCGTGCTGATGCTCGCTTCGAGCGGCTGGTACGTACCCTGGTCCGAGACGCAGGCCGGCCAGGAATCGTTCGCTGAAGCCTGGTCCCGCGGCTGGTAGTCGTCGGCCGAGGGGGCGCACGTCAGGTTGTCCTGCGTCGTGAGCCCCGCGTTCGGGTCGCACGGGTCCTCCACGCCGCCGTCCGTGTTCGGTGTCAGGGCTTCGGGATCGTCTTCCGCACAGCCAACCGTCCACCACGTCGTCGATACGACGGCGAGCAGCCAACCTATGTGAGCGAAGTCTCTCACGGTCATGTTCTACATCCCTGATTCGAAGTTCACGATCACGCCGCGCCCGGGACCGTTCACCGCCGACCCGTGGTAGCGATAGGCCGCGTCGCTGACGTTCTCGAACACCACGTTGAAGAGCATCTGCCGGCTCATTCGGTAACCGGCGAAAAGGTCTAGCACGGCAAAACCGGGCGTGCCTCCCTCGGGAATCCTGGCGTCGGAGAGGTCCGACGGCGCAAGCTGTGATTGCAGCAACGCCCATCGCATCCCTGCTCCGGCGTAGGGCCCGACCCTCGGGCGCCAACGAAGCTGAGCCGTTCCGTTTATTGGTGGGATGCGGGACAACGGCACCCGCTCCTCGTAGGCGATGGTCGGTTCCGAAGGACGCTGTTGCGGGTTGTCTGTTTGCCCTCGCGTGGCGGCGAAGGTGGCGAGCAACGCCACGTCTTGCAGCAGCGAGACCCTCCCTGAGAACTCCACGCCTTGCACCTCGGCTCCTCCCGGCGCGTTGACGAGCTGGAAGCGCGTCCACGACGCCTGGCACTGGGGTGTCGAAGCCGGACAAGCGGACGCATCGCGGGTGACGCGGGTAATCGCCCGGCGGACGTCGGAGTGAAAGACCCACGCTTCGGCCTCCACGTGGGCGGTCGACAGGCTCGCCCCCGCTTCGAGGGTGGTGGCCCACTCGGGCTCGAGGCTCGCGTTTTCGAACTGGAAACCGGGCCCTGCTTGCTGCCGTGACGTCAGGTCGTCCAGGTTCGGGGCGCGGAAAGATCGGTCCACGTTGCCGGACAAGGTGAACGAGCGTGCCGGGCGATAGGACAGACCAGCATGCCCCACCAGCGTGGACCATCCACGGTCCACGCCTGCCGTCCCGCTCTCCGGGTCGGACGGTGCGAACGCGCGAGCCCCCGCAACCCGGGCCCCCGCCCGCGCTTCCCACTTCTCCCCGAGCATCACGCGGGGATCGACGAAGACCCCTCCGTGCGTATAGTGCGAGCCGGCCAGGTAGAGCCCGCGGCTCGCCGGCACCACGGCGGGCAGGTCCGAGAACGACGTCCACGCCGCGGAGTCGACCCGGTCGTGATACAGGTCGGCGCCGTATCGCACGGCCGTTCGGGCCGATCCGTGCGAGAACGACTTCGTCTCGCCGTTCACGGACAGCCCGAACGTGTCTACGTCGTCCCTGCCCCCATTCTGCACGTACGACGCCGGGCGGTCGTTGGTTCGACGCTCGTGCTGCCTCTGGAAAGAGAGGCTCACACGCAGCCTTCTCGCCAGCGGTCCCTCGGAGGTTTCCAGCGTGGAGTAGGCGAGCGTTCGGAACTGCTCGTCGTAGCGAAGACACTCGGAGGCGGGGGCGTACGGGGGCGGGCACTGGTCGGTTCGCGGTGCGTCGTACTGCCGGTACACGTACGTGGCAGCGACGAGGCGCGTGGCCTCTCCCAGTTGCATGACGACCCGGCCGTCCCCTGTCACCTCGTCGAACCCCGTTCCGACTTGGGTTCGCCCGTCATCGTCAAGAGCCGGTACCTGGGGAATGCCTCCCGTGGTCGGACTGCGAACCGCCCCTCCGCCCGTCAGCTTCCCCACGCGACGATAACCTACACCGCCGAGCACTCGCAGGGATTGGTCCACCTGTGCGTCGAGCTGGAAACGCTCTCCAAACGCTTGATCGGCTGACGAGTACCCGATCATCGTGCGAGGTCGAACCATGGGAGCATCCAGAGTCAGGTCGAGACGGGGTTCGATGGGGTGCGCGTGCAAGACGCCACCGATGGCGTCCGACCCCCATCGCGTGGACGCCCCGCCACGCTCGACGTCGATGTGATGGACCGTGCGGGAATCCACGGTGAAGAAGTACTGGTTGGGGCCCTGGCGAAAGGTGCTCGTGTTGAGGCGGATGCCATCGAACAACAAAACGGTCTGCTGGCCCGTGCGGCCGCGGACGAAGGCGGACGCTTGTCCGTGGGCGGTCTGCTGGACGAACACGCCGGGCTCGTAGCGAAGCGCATCGGGTGCGGATCGGGGAAGCCGTTCCTCGAAGTCCCTTCGCGTGACACGGGTGCGCGGGGACGTACTCTCGGGGGAAGGTGCCTCGCCCTGAACCGTTACGTCGATGGCAGAGGCATCGGAAGCTCCCTCGGTCGTCGGCTCCGGTTGCGCCTGGGCCGCGGCGGTCACGCACGACAGTCCCACGACAAGGGTGGCCTGCCGAAGGACAGACCGGGAGCGGGGGTAGGGGAGCGCAGGCCGATGCATCGATGACAAGCTCAATCGATCCGTGCGCCCTGCGGCGCGTGGACCGCGCGGACGACGCCGCCCAACGTATCCGCCGACGGTCGCGGCGTCAAAGAGTCAGCTCGGTCCTGCTCCGCAAGTCATGAGGCCGCTTTCGCGCTCGCGCGCTTCTTCTTGCGTGCTTTTCGGGCGCGCACGCGGGCCTGTTCCCGCAAGCGCTCGGACGTTTCGGGGCTGACGCGCACCTCGACTTCGTCGACGAGCTCACGCAGGGCGAGGAACTGGTTGAGGGCCCGGGACCGCTCTCGTGCCCACTTCACGACAATCTCCAGCGGGGCGTAGCGAAGCACGACCGCACTACTCGTCTTGTTGACCTTCTGTCCCCCAGGACCGCTTGCGCGAACGTAGCTCGCCTCGATGACCTCCAGGTCGATCCCGAGCCTCTGAATCCGCTCCCGCAACTCTTGCTTCTTGCGGGGGGTCACGGGGGCTTGGTCCGGGAACCGCATGCGGCCAGGGTGCCGCAGAAAGGCCATGGACGCCAGCCAGCGCGACCTGCTTGCGTTCGGTGCCCGGCTATTGCATCACGAAGCATGGCTCGGGTCTTCGGGTGGATAACGCCCACGTGGCGTCGAGGGTCACTGCGCAGGGTGACCGTCACGTTGCACGCCGTCGTGGCGTGCATGATCGTTTCCGGTTGCTCGGACGAGGAGGCAAAGGACAGCGGCGCGTGGAGCTACCCCAGCGTGCCGTGGGTCGACCCGCCCGTGTGCGGGGCCGCGGTGTCGCGTCCCCCGAGCCTCATCGCGGGGTCGTCGGAAGCTGGGTTCGATAACGCCCTGGCGGCCAAAGCGCACGGCTTCGACCGCGCCTTTCACGTGTTCAACGCGACCGGCACCGGGGTCAACGCCGACGTCTCCGTGCCCCCCGAGTGGACCGAGCAGCGCGAAGCCATTCGCGCCTTCGTTCAGGATCAAACCGGCTGGGACTTCGAAGGCCACAGCGGCAAGACGGTTCGCGACGTGATCGGGCAGTGGCACAAGGTCGCGGGGGCCTACGCGGGCGTGGGCATCGCGGCGGACGCCTACTACTACGGAACCCTTCGGGACGAGGGAGCCCCCTGCGAAGACGTGGACCGCGCGCGGCAGTTCGTGCTCGCCAACCTCGACGCCCTGCACCTCGCCACCGCGATCACCGGTGTGCCCGGCGTCATCGCACGAGGCTTCGCCCGCCGGGACCTCCCAGGAAGCGAGTCGATCGTGACCGCTGCCCTGTTCGACGCGAACGGCAACCCCCTGCCCGAGGAGAAGAACAACGGGACCTGGCGGGAGGACAACGCTGGGCTGTACCCCGAGTACGTCTGGGAAGACTCGTGCTCGCGCGACATGCTCATCGGGTGGGTGATCGGCATGGCCGCCGTCTGGGAGGTAACCGCCCAAGATCCGACGATTCCGCAGGATCGCAAGGACAGGCTGCGGGACGACGCCTCCGCCATCGCCCGCTCCCTGATGCAAGTGGGTGACCGGGGCTACGACCTCGAGATCCACGACGCCGACGGTCGAATCACCTATCACGGGTACATCAACGAAAACGCACTGGATCGAGGCTATCTCGCCGGGGCCGCCAATGGCATGTACGGGATCATGGCCCTCGGCATCGTCGGCGGGCTGGCCTACGTGTCTCGGGAACCAGACGTCGCCCAGTACCTACGCCGCGACCTGATCGAACGCCGGGGACTGCACCTTCTCGCAAGGGACAACATGCTGCTCGACGCGGGCTTGCTGTCCAACTACTCGGGCTACAACATGGCCTTCCAGGGCGCTTGGCTCGCTTATCGATACCTGCCCGACGAGCCCGCGCGGGACGTGATCCGAGAGGCGATCGCGACGAGCCTGTACGCCCGCCCGGGTGGGTCGCGCCAGCCTGCCGAGCAGAAGCAGACCTTCTACGACTTCGTGCAGGCCGTGTCCGCGGGACGAGGCACGGCGTTCGGGCCCATGACGGGGCCGCCGGACGAGGGCGCCCGGGCTCGTGGGATGGAGACCCTCACCGAGTTCTGGGAGCCGCCCTATTTCGCGGAGGAAAGGACGAACTGCGACGAAGTAGAGATCGAGAGCGGGCAGTGCGTCGGTGTCGACGGCACCCCCATCCAGGTACTCGGGTACGTCGGGCGCAATGACGAGTTGGTGGCGTCCGAGCCGCTTCCCATGCGCATCCGTCCTGCGAGCAACTACTACTGGAGGTCGAACCCGTACGCGATCAACGGGGGGGACAACTCCGGGTTGTATGCCGCGAACGACTTCCGGTTCTGTTACTGGATGGCCAGGTGGGTGACGTCCGGCCCCTGATCCCTCGGCCGATGTTGAAAGTTGTTGCAAGTTGCGCCCTGTGGTGACTAACCGTGGGGCATGTCCTCGTCGGAGGAGTGGCTCACCACCCTCGAAGTCGCCGCCGTGCTCCGGGTCCATCCGAAGCATGTGTACCGGCTGCTGCGCCAGGGGCTTCCGGCCCGGCGAGTGGGCGGACAGTGGCGATTCTCCGCCGACGAAGTCCTCGGGTGGGCCGCGCAGGGGCGGGCCGTTGGGGTCGTGGATTCGGAACCCGTGGACACAGACGCCGGGCCTGCGTTGCTGGCGGTGGAGCCGGGTGTTCTGAACGACGCGTTGTGCGCGGTGCTGAGTGCGGACCCCGGACGGGTCGGGCAGGTGGCTGCGTCGCCGTCGGAGGTGCAGCGCCTGCTCGCGGAACGTGTGGTTCAGGGGGGCATTGTGCTCGGCGATGAGCCCATGGCGTTTCCGACCCTGCGGGTTCACCTGGCGGTGCTTCCGTACGGGTGGGTGGGCACGGTGCACGACGGCGACCCGGTTGCCTTGCCGGACCGGATGTCGGGGGCCGGTGTTGCGATGCGGCACGTGACCGGCCTTCCCGGCAGCGAGCCCTTCGGCTCCGAGGAGCAGTGCGTGTTCGCGGTGGCCGGCGGGCGGGTGTCGGCAGCCTTTGCCTGCGGTGTTTGGGCCGAACGGCTGGGTTTGCCTTTTCGTGCCCTCGTGTCGCTGCCTGTGGAGCTCGCGGTCCCGACGGACGGGACGGCCATGCGAAGGCTCGAGCCTCTGTTTGCCGCCTGCCAGAGAGCGCTGCGCCCCACACAGGCGCTCGGGCTCGCAGACACCCGACGCTGCGGCGAGATGCGGTACGTCGCTGCCCACGGGGCTGGACCTTTGGCCGCCCGACCTGACGCCCGGCACGGGACACGCTGGGTTCTGCTTGGACGCGAAGGGGCTGCATCGGCGGCGCGCGTCGTGGACCGCCTTCGCGAGCGTGGGCTGCGCGTGGGCGGTTTCCTGCAGGTCCCTTGCGGACCATCGGACCGCATCCTGGGCTACGACCTCGTCCGTCTCGGCAAGCCAGACCGCGTTCCGCTGGCCGATTGCCTTTTCGGGCCCGCCCCGACCACCGGCCAGCCGCACTGTCGTCTCGGCTTCCGCCCTGCTTCCCTTGCGTTGGCCTTTCGGTGGCTCAAGGACGACGCAAGCGACGCGGACGTGCTCGTGGTGGACGGTGTTGGCAAGCTGGAGGGCATGGGCCAGGGCCACTTTCCCGCTCTGCAGTGGGTGCGCGACCTCGCGCGACCCATGGTCGTCGTGCTGTCGGCGCGACAGGACGTCATTCCCGCGGTCCGCAGAAAGCTGAGCCTGTCGAGCAAGACACTCGAGACCGCGACCTGTGCGGACGACGGGTGGGTCACGCGTATCCGCGCCGTCCGAAAACCACGCCAAGGGGCGGCGTTGTGACGGCACCGTCGTGGCCCTCGATCCGCTGGTCTTCCGGTCTTGCCACCGGCAAGTCCGCTGCGTTGCGGGCCGAGCTACGCGCTCGCATGCGGGCGGGTCGTCGCCCGCTTCGCTACGTCTCGGCCACGTCCGACGTGGGCTTGCGGACGGAGCGCGTCCACGTGACCGACCCTGCCACCGCGCGCGTGCTCGGCTTGGAAGCCTTGCAGGGCCGTCTGGTCAGAACCCTGTCGTCCGGTGAGCGCCAGCGGGTTCGCCTGGCCCTCGCCCTGTCCCCCGACGCGGCGGATATCGCGCTGGACGAGGCCACTCGGCATCTCGACCCCGTGACCGTCACGGAGCTCGCTGCGCTGCTCGGCGAGCGACGGGCCTCGGGCGCAAGCTTGCTCGTCTGTGACGTGCGGCGCGCGCTGCCCTCGAAGCTCTTCGACCAGGATGGCGTGCCCGCCGACGTGCAGGCGTGCAAGTGCGATCGACCCGTGCCCGGGGGTGCGGAGATCGAAATTCCCATGGTTCTGGCTGGTGACCGCGTGCAGGGGCATCGCGTGCCGCAGCGTCTTGCGCTGGCGGAAGGGGCGCTCGCGTGCGTCGCCGGGCCCAACGGGGCTGGCAAGACCACGCTGCTCCAGGCCTTGCACATGGGAGCCGCGAAGCTCGGACTGCAGGTCGGTCTAGCCCGTCAGGACCTGGAGGTGCAGATCCTCGCGCCCTCGCCGCGGGCGGAGTTGCGAGCGGTGCTCCGCGACCGTCCTCTCGCACCCTGGCTGCATTCGGTGCTCGGAAACGGAGGCGATGGGCCCATCGAATCGCGCCTGTCCTCGTGGGTGGGGCTGGAGCCCTGGCTCGATACCCCCATGGGCGAGGTTCCTCTCGGGGCGCTCGCCCTGCTCGGTGTGGCCCTCGCCGCCACGCTCGGACAGGACCTCGTGTTGCTGGACGAGCCGACACAAGGGCTGGACGAACGTCTTGCACAAAAAGTTGCGTCGTGTCTTTGCGAAGCTGCCTCCGCAGGCGCCCGTCTGGTCGTGGCATCCCACGATCCGGCGCTGTGGCGCGTCTCGAGCGAACGATGGCAACTTAGCCACGGCGCCTTCGAACGCGTCCCGGTCGAAGACACCGACGCATGGAAAGCGGCTTCATGACCTCGGTGGAAGCTGCCGCTCGGTGGACGGACCGGAACGAGCTGTGGGGATATGCAGCAACGTTTGGTGCTGCGTGGGCCGCGGTGGAAGTCACGGTCGGGTCCTTCGCGCATGCGGTCAAGCTCCCGCTGGCGGGCGTGGTGCTCGCAGGGGTGGGGGCTGCCCTGCTCGTGGCGCTGCGGACCTTGTACCCGAAGCGCGGCGTGGTGCTTGCCGCCGGTGTCGTGTGCGCGGGCGTGAAGCTTCTCTCTCCGGCGGGGGCGGTGCTCGGTCCGATGGTTGCCATCCTGGTCGAGGCCGCCGTCGCCGAGATCGTGCTGCTGCCGTTCGGGGCGGGGATTCTCTCTGCGCCGCTGGTGGGTGTCCTCGCATGCTGGTACGCCGTCACCCAGAAGCTCCTCACCCAGTGGCTTCTGTTCGGCGCTCCGGTCGTGGAAATCTATCGCGGCATCCTGCAACGCGCGGAGTCGTGGATGGGTCTGCCGGCCCAAGGGGGCCTGAGCGTCGCGGTCGTGTTTCTCCTCGCGATCGGAGCCATTGGGGCATCGCTCGGCGCGACCGGGCTTCGCGTCGGACGGGTGGCGCGCCTTCACTTGCGGGGGGCGTCGTGACGCGCAAGGGCCCGGGTCGCCGCGGGGCGTGGTGGGTCGTACTGCCTCTTGGCCTGCTCGTGGCCTTGTGGCAGCTCCCTGCCGTGTGGCACTTGCCCCTGGGGCTCAGCGCTTGGGTCATCCTGCGCTGGCGCGCCCCGGACCTTGCCACCACCCTCGGACGACCGCGCTACTGGGCCGTCCTGCTCGCGGTCTTCGTCCTGCTCGGTGGGCTGCTCGGACCGGCCGATACCACCTTGGCCGGCATCGCATGCTCGACCAAGGGAGCTGCGGCCGCTACCACCATGATCGCCCGCGCTTGGGGCCTTCTGATGCTCGGGAGCGTCCTGGCCTCCGCTTTCCCCCTGCGGGCCTGGATCGACCGCTCCGGCAACCGGTACGTCCGACGCGTGGCCGGCGTCGTGTTGGTGGCTGCCAACTTCGTCCCCTCCCTCCTCCAATCCATCTCCGAGGCCCGACTCGCCCTGCGGGAGCGTCGCCCCGGGGCCCGATACATGCTGCTCCGCCTCGAGCTTCTCGCCGTGCACACCTGCGTGCGGGCCGCTCGCCTGGCAGAGGAGGTCGCGTTCGACATGACCCTGGCCGCTCACAACGGCCCCGAAGCCGCCTCCCGCGGCGAGGATCGACCATGAAGAAGCTGCTTGCTGCTCTCTCCTTTACCTCCGTGCTGTGCTCCCTGCTTGCGGGTTGCTCGGAGGACCAAGCCGTCGACCCGGGCACGAACACCGGGGACGCGAAGAGCGTCGACGTGGTTCACGGGGCCGACTCCGTCAAGGTGTCCCTCGGAACCCTCTCCACAGTGCAGTACAAGGAAGTGGACGTGGTGAGGCTTGGTGACGTCTGGACGGCGGCATTCCCTTCCACGGACCCGAACGGCTTGGCGTTCTCGTTCGTGTCGGCCTCTGGGTTCCGGCCCTCCGACAAGGACTGCGCCGACATGCCCGGACCGTTGCTGGGCAATGGGTACATCGAGCCGGTGAGCGGCAACCTGGTGTGGGACGAGTCTCTCGGTCTGCGAGGATGTTATTCCGTCCGCGAGACCGCACGAATGGAGGGCTTTCTGCCCGACGCGGGGATGCCGGACGTCACCGTGGTCGAGTGATGCCCCGCGCACACCTGCTGCTCGCGGCTTGTGCGCTCCTGGTCGCGTCGACCGCGCGCGCCGAGTCCCCGCCGGACGAACCCGAACCGCTCGAGGTGGTGGTGCAGGGGGCGCGGCCCTCCGGAAGGGGCACCTCCGTGCAAAAGGTCGACCGCGACCGATTCCGTCTGCTTGGGGCATCGACGGTCGCCGAGGCGGTGGCGACGTTGCCGTCCGCGCTCGATGCCGCGAACGTGAGAGGGGAGCGCATGCTGACTTTGCGCGGCTTCTCCCAGCGTCAGCTGCTCGTGATGATCGACGGCGTGCCGGTGTCTGTGCCGTACGACGGGCAGATCGACACAGGCAAGCTTCCGCTTGGCGTGGTCGAGCACGTGACGGTGGTCAAGGGCGCCGGCTCGCTGCTGTACGGCCCCAACGGGCTCGGGGGCGCGATCAACATCTCCACACGCAGGCCTGGGGAGGGGCCGCGGGTGCGTGTCTCGACGGAGGGTTCTGCTCTGTCGACGACGTCGTCCGCGGTGGTTACCGAGCGGGCAGGAGACCTGGCAGGCACGGTGGGGGCGACGTACGATCGGGGGCTCTCGTTCCCGCTCCCGGGGTCGTTCGTGCCGGGGCCCAACGAAGGCGGTGGGAGGCGCGACAACGCAGACCGCAGAAGCGTGGGGTGGGTGGGCAAGGTCTCGTGGCAGGCGGACGACGCGAACACCGTCGTGGCGACGGGCACCCACCTTGGGGGGGAGTTTGGCGTTCCGCCTGGGGTCTACGACCTGGCTCCCCGTTACTGGCGGTGGTCCGCGTGGGACGTTACAACGATGGCTGTGGCGCATGCCTATCGATCCGGGGGATGGGATCTGGACGAGACGGTGTACGCGAGCTGGGTTTCCAACACGCTCGACAGCTACGACGACGGCAGCTACCGCACGCAACGGCTTCCCCGGGCGTTCGAGAGCACGTACGAGGACGGGTCGGTGGGGGGCCATCTTCGCGGCGCGATGGGGTTGGGATCGGGATGGCGGGTTCGGGGGTGGTTGGGGGGCAAGCGCGACGGGCACCGGGAGCCGGGTGCTTCCGGCGTGATTCGAGCGGACACGTTGCTGTGGACGGGCGCCGGCCAGGTGGAAGGGAAGCTATCCGCGGTCGACGTGCTTGCGGGCGTGCAGGTGGACGGCGAGTTGCCCGGAGAAGGGGGAGAGAGTGAGCGGCCGGGGGCGAGCCTCGGCGTGGGGCCGATGATCCGGGCGGGCGTTTGGATGACGAAGTGGCTGGCCGTTTCTGCGACCGCGGCGGAGCGAACCCGCTTTCCGACGTTGCGGGAGCGATTCAGCGAGGCGTTTGGCGCGCGGGCTCCGAACCCGGACCTTGGTCCTGAGCGAGCCACCCATCTGTCCCTCGACGCCGAGGCGGTCGGGCGCCATGGGCGCGCGGCCGTGGGACTGTTCGATGCGGAGGTGCGCGACCTGATCATCCCTGTCGTGACGCAGCCCCAGATCGAGCAGTTTCAAAACACGGGGCGGGCGAGGTTGCTCGGCGTGGAGGCGGAAGCCACGGTGACGCCCTCGTGGTGGCTCCAGGCGCAGTTGGGTTGGGCGGCGCTGCACGCACGGCGCTTGGATCTCGCTCCGCCCGAGGACGTGATCCCGTACCAACCGGAACACAACGGGTTGCTGGCGGTCACCGTTCGTCCGTGGGGCTGGGCGTCCCTCACGTTGGCGGCACGGTACGTGGGGGCCCAGCGGTTCCAGAACCCCGACACGCTTGCATGGGGTGAGTTGGGCGGGTCGCGTCGCTTCGATGCTCGCGCCGAGGTGCGGCCGATGGCCCCGCTGCGCGTGTGGTTGCGGGCGTCGAACCTGACGGATGCGAGGATACTGAGGACCTATTCGTACCCGGAGCCTGGGCGTCAGGTGTTTGCCGGCGCGGAGGTGGAGCTGTGAGCTCCAGGCAGGGCCGAGAGCGCGCTGGAGGGTAGAACGGATTCGACCCCTACGGGGCGACGCGGCCGACGAGAAGGCGGGCGCGGTGGACGGCGACGGTTTCGGTCGCCTGGATGTTGGCGTCGCAGGTGGAGCAGGCGGGCGTCTGGAGGGCTTGCACGATCGTGCCTCCGTTGGCGCCGCCGACCTCGACCGCAGCCGCGTGCACGTGAGCGGGCAGCGCGGTCACGGGAACACCGCCCAGGGCGGCGGGCAGGTCGACAGTTGCTTCCACGAGGGCGCCAGCCACTTCGGAGGAGCAAGACGAGGCGGTGACGGCACTCCAGTTGGTCTGGCCCGGCAGGATGTACCGGACCTCACAGTAGCCGTTCGACTCTTCCTGGATGAGGGCGAGCAGCAGACCTCCTGCCATGGGTTCGGCCACCGTGCCAGCCTTGGACCACGGCATCGGGACGACTTGGGCCGTGTGAGGCGTACCGATCCAGACGAAGACCATCCTGTCGCCCTGTCCCTGGGTGACGCGGCCGGTGGCCAAGTACAAGGCGCCTTCGTCATTGGCCGATACGTGGATGGGCATGGGGGATGCCGCGAGCTGCCACGGCGTGGCAGGAACTCCGGACAGCGTGTCGAGTGCTGCATCGGTAACGTCGAAGGGCTCGTGGGCGGTGATGTCGAAGTCGTCGACGTACACGGTGGCCGTGGTGAAAGACGACCCGACGTCGTAGAACCGGGCGCCGCCGCGGACGTACGCTGTCTCCGCGTCGGCGGTCAGCCTGTGCGTGAGGTTTCGCCAGGTGCCGGAGTCCACGGAGTTCGAGCCGTAGTTGCCGGAGTCCGGGGTGATGCGAGTGAAGGTGGCATCGTAGAACCAAAGGAACGGGGCGGTTCTCCCGGCGGTGTCATTGTCGTGAACCCACAAGTGAACCGTGTAGTCGGCGGCAGCGGACGCGACGCCGTACATGGCGGAGACAATTTCGCGGTTGCTCTGGGTGGTCCAGGTTGCGTTGCACGAGGATGCCCCGTCATTGACCTGGGTGGTCTCCTGGGAGAGAGAGAAGTCCGAGACCGCCGACTTGAGGAAGTCCACGGGCGGGTCCGAGTAGCTCCAGTCCTCGAAGTCCCAGTTCTGGTCGCTAGGCGCGGTGCATGCCGTCCCGATGCCGTGATAAGGCCAGTCGCAGGTGCAGACCGCCTGTCCGTTTTCGACGGTGCAGGTGGCGTTCGCGTCGCAGTTGGCGGTCGAGCACGGGTCGACCGCGCCGCCGGCCCCTGCCGCGCCGCCGCCGCCTGCTGCTCCGCCTGCCGCGCCGCCGGCGCCCCCGGCCCCTGCGGATCCAGCGGATCCAGCGGCCCCACCGGCGCCTGCCGACCCTGCGGCACCTGCGGAGCCTGCCGACCCTGCGGTCCCACCGGCGCCTGCCGATCCAGAGGCCCCTGCGGTTCCAGCGGCTCCAGCGGCTCCGGACGCGCCAGCAGAGCCCGAGGCACCGCCAGCGCCAGCCTCGCCCGCTGTTCCCGCTGTCCCCGCGCTACCTGCGGAACCACCCGCACCTGCCATTCCAGCCGAGCCCGCCTCGCCCGCCGAGCCCGCGGCGCCCCCGGTTCCCCCTTCGCCCGCAAAGCCGCCCGTGCCCCCTGTGTTGGTGCCGCCGGTGCCGCCCGTGCCCCCTGTGTTGGTGCCGCCGGTGCCGCCCGTGCCCCCTGTGTTGGTGCCCCCCGTTCCCCCGGTACCCCCGCCCGTTCCGCCCTTGCCAGCGGAGCCAGCGCTCGACGAGGTCGGGTCGTCGTCGTCACTTCCGCAGCCCACGGCGACGAGCATCAACCCCACGGCCCCGAGTCCAACAAGCTTACGAACATTCATTGAAATTCCCTCCCATCGGAAGCCTCGGCCCCGTGGGTCGGGACCGAGAAAGCGATAGGTGCAGCGTAGCACCGAATGCCTGCTCGCGAAGCAGGTCTTGTCGTGGCTGGTCCCGCCCGGAAATGGGGCTGGGGGACTGGGGACGCGTCTTCGGACGTAGTGGATGCGGGCAAACCGGCGTCGCCGGTTCGGGCGGTGGTGAGGTGGCCTGCTACCGGGGCGGTCAGCATGGGTCGCTTCGGACGCACACCCCGTCGCCACGCAGCTACCCACATCCGCACAAGCAACAATACCATCTGCGGTTCTCTGCGGAATCGGCGGCCAACTCCGATGCCGCCGGGTCTGAGTTTGGCCCTGATCCGGAGCGAAGCGACGGACCGCGGGGGCAACCTCTGGATCTTGCTGTACGAATGGCAAGGCGGCTCGCCACCAACAAGGTGGGCGGCGCGTGAGAGGGCTCCTTCCCCCGAGGCGGGGGAAGGCTGGGATGGGGGCCCTAGCCGAGGCAGCACGGGGATTGTGGCTCGGGTAGCACGCTCCGCAACGCCCGG
>Ga0209575_10000056_pt1 | contig 143786 bp, 126 predicted proteins | sample Medcelwee11metaG_FD_187172 | JGI IMG/M metagenome (GOLD analysis project Ga0209575, IMG submission 187172) | Freshwater pond sediment microbial communities from the University of Edinburgh, under environmental carbon perturbations - Medium... | ecosystem: Environmental > Aquatic > Freshwater... | reverse complement strand
CGACCTGGGGACCGCCTACGGCGGACGTTTCAAGGACGCCAACGATTTCGTCTATTTCGGCGCCGACTACCAGGCCAACGACCGGCTGCTCCTGCGGGCGCACCACGGCCGGCTCGACGATGTCTGGAACCAGTTGTTCCTCGGCTTCGACTTGAAGCAGCCGCTGCGCGAGGGACTGACCGCCAGGGCCGGCGTCAAGTACTACCGCACCCGCGACACCGGCCAGTCGCTGATGGGCGACATCAACAACGACTCCTGGAGCGCCCATGTCGGCCTCGATGTCGGCGCCCACCGCTTCACCGTGGCGCGCACCGAGATCCACGGCGACACGCCCTTCGACTACGTGTGGAACACCTGGGACTTCTACCTGGACACCTTCTCCCAGTCCTCCGACTTCAACAGCCCCAACGAGCGGGTGTGGATGGGCCGCTACGACTACGATTTCGCCGGCCTCGGGATTCCCGGCCTGACCTTCACCACCCGCTACATGCGCGGCACCAAGATCGACGGCACCGATGCCGGGTCGCACTACGCCGCCTACCAGAACACCAGCCACGGCCGCGAGTGGGAGAACGACATCTGGGTCGGCTACGTGGTGCAGAACGGTCCGGCCAAGGATCTCAACTTTCGCGTCTGGCACGCCACCCACCGGGTCGGCGGCGACAACACCGCTTCGGCCAACCTCAACGAGCTGCGCCTGATCTTCGAATACCCCCTCGACTTCAACCTGCTCTGAGCAGGCCCTTGCTCCTGCCGGCTCATCCCTGCAGGAGACTTTTTCCCCAGGACTGCCGTTCGACCGAGCGGAGCCAGGGCCTGGGCATCGGCTCCATTCCGTCCCTGCTTTGGGCGCGTGAAGTTTTCGGTATCGCCAGGCTTGCCAATCCCTTTTTCTGGGCTAAGTTGAAATCAGAGGGTTTGCCCCGTGTAGGGGGAATCCCATGTGCAAGTTAGATATGGAGATCTAAGCCATGCGCAATCTTTACCAGCCCGGAAGCGATTCAATCTCTGACGAAGAGCACGGATTTCAAGTCGAGGAGGAAGAGGAGGTGGAGGACGACCTCTTCTATCCCGACCTCGACTGTATAGCAAGGCTTAGCGATAACTAGAAAAGAAGGCCGCTTTTAGCGGCCTTCTTCATTGTTGTTACCCGCGTTTTCGAGGCACCTTCCGGGGCGGTAAGCGTTCGCGGCCCCTCGCGTCGCCGGCATTCGCTCCGGCGATCCCATCGAACATCCCATGTGGCCGACACAGCGACGAGAAGCCGGGTGGCTCCGCTTGAGTCAATCAGCCGCACGGCCCGGCGGCGTCCCGTTCCCTCTATCATTCCGACTTGGAATCGTATCCCGCGTCGAGGGAGAGGACTGCTGCCACCATGAAAAACATCCGGATCACCTGTCTTGCCCTGTTCGGCGGCCTCAGCCTGCTCTGGCTGCTGGCCGACAACCTGCTGGGCGCCCCCTACGAATTCTTCGCCCTGCGTCGCGCGCTGGTGAACTACACCGGCATTCTGGCGGTGGGCGCGATGAGCGTCGGGATCTTCCTGGCGATCCGCCCGGGGTTTCTGGAGTCCTTCCTCGGCGGGCTGGACAAGGGCTACCGCCTGCACAAGTGGCTGGGTATCTCGGCGCTGGCGCTGTCCGTCGCCCATTGGCTGTGGGTCAAGGTGCCGAAGTGGATGGTCGGCTGGGGCTGGCTGGAGCGGCCGGCGCGCAAGGCGGCCGGCAGCGAGGACGTGGGCGTGCTGGTGGGCTTTCTGCGCAGCCAGCGCGGGCTGGCCGAGCAGGTCGGCGAGTGGGCCTTCTACGCCGCCGTGGTGCTGATCCTGCTGGCCCTGTTCAAGCGCTTTCCCTACCGCTATTTTTTCAAGACCCACCGCCTGCTGGCCGTCGTCTATCTGACGCTGGTCTTCCACTCGGTGGTGCTGATGAACACGGCCTACTGGGCGTCGCCGCTCGGCGCCGCGATGGCCGCGCTGCTGCTCGCCGGCACCCTGGCCGCCGGCGTCTCCCTGCTGCGCCGGGTTGGCGATAGCCGCCGCGCGCTCGGCCACATCGAGGCGCTGGAGCTGCACCGCGACAACCGGGTGCTGGGCGTCGACGTCCGCCTGCAGGATCGCTGGGCAGGCCACCAGGCCGGGCAATTCGCCTTCGTCACCTTCGATCCGGCCGAAGGGCCGCATCCTTTCACCATCTCCTCCGCCTGGCAGGGCGACGGCCGCCTGCGCTTCCACATCAAGGGCATCGGCGACTACACCGAAACCCTGCCGCAGACCCTCAAGGTCGGCGATCCGCTCACCGTGGAGGGGCCCTACGGGCGTTTCGACTTCGCCGGCGGAAAAACGCGGCAGATCTGGGTCGCCGGCGGTATCGGCATCACCCCGTTCATCGCCCGCCTGCAGGCCCTGGCGCGCCAGCCGGACAGCCGCAGCATCGACCTGTTCTACAGCACCGCAGCGCCGGACCAGACGTTCATCGAACGCCTGCAGCAACTGGCCGGGCAGGCCGGGGTGCGCCTGCATGTGCTGGTCAGCGGCCGCGACGAGCGCCTGAGCGGCGAGCGCTTGCGCGAGCGGATGCCCGAATGGCACGCGGCCGATGTCTGGTTCTGCGGCCCGGCGGGCTTCGGCCGGGCGCTACGCGAGAGCCTGATCGGCAGCGGCCTGGCGGCGGCGGACTTCCACCAGGAGCTGTTCGAGATGCGTTAGTGGCCCGTGCGGTTGGTTGACTCATCGAACCGATCAAACAGGCCACTCACGAGACAGGCATCGGGACACGCGGGGCGTCCGTCGAGACAGGGCGTCTCAGCGTCTCGCGGGTGCGTCCGGCCGGGCGAGACGCAACGTCTCGCCGGCATTTCCGGCAACCCCTCGCAATTTTCCGCAAACCGCTCTGCAGCGGGCGTTTCGTCCCTCGTCGGGACTCTGGCACCGACCTTGCTCTGGCTCGATGGCAGGGCGGCAGACCTCGCCAGCCCCCGCCAATAACAACAAGCAGAGGTGCGAAATGTTCGCGTCATTCCTTTCCGAATTCTTCCTGTCCGCAAGCGCTGTCTGGAATGCCGGCGACGGGTCCGGGCCCGGCGGCGTTCTGCGCTAGCCGCCGGACGCGGTCGGGTCGACAGCCGGGATCGACGATCCCGGCCACCGCGTCCCGCCCGCCCGGACTGGGCCGCCACGCCAGCAGCGTCGGCGCCTCCGCCCAAGACCTCGATCAGCACCTGCCGTGCAGCCACCGCAGGAGGCGGCCGCACTCTGCCCGTGCGCCGCCCGGCCGACGCCAGGGATGGTCGTCATGCTCCAGCAACGGGAATGAATCCATGCGTTTCGACAACAAGAAGAATCCAGCCTGTATCGCGTCCTTGTCCGCCCTCCTGGCCTTGCCGCTCGCCGCCCTTGGCGAGGAAGGCTTTCTCGAGGGCTCCCGCTTCCAGGTGCTCAACCGCAACTTCTATTTCAGCCAAGATTTTCGCAACGGCGACCGCGCCACCAACCCGCAGACCGGCGAGAAGAAGGGCATCCGCTCCGAATGGGCGCACGGGCTGATCGCCACCTTCGAGTCCGGCTTCACCCCGGGCGCGGTCGGTTTCGGCCTGGACGTGCGCGGCCTCTACGGCATCAAGCTGGACGGCGGCGACGGCCGGGTCGGCGACGGCAACGGCGGTCCCGGCCTGATCCCGCGGCGCGGCTACAACTTCGACGGCAAGCCCAAGGACGAGTTCGGCCGGGTCGACGTCGAGCTGAAGATGCGCCTGTTCGACGACACCGAGTTGCGCTACGGCGACGTCCGCCCCCTCAGCCCGGTGCTCAACACCAGCGACATCCGCCTGCTGCCGCAGAGCTTTCGCGGTACGACGGTCAAGAACACCTCGATCAAGGGCCTCTCCGTGCAGGGCGGCAAGCTGGACTCCAGTGCCGACCGCACCGCCACCGCCCACGGAGGCGACCTGGGTACCGCCTACGGTGGGCGTTTCAAGGAGGCCGACGATTTCATCTATGCTGGCGCCGACTACAACCTCGACGACCGATTCTTCTTCCGCCTGCACCATGGCCGGCTCGATGACGTGTGGAATCAGTCGGCCTTCTATGCCGACTGGAAGCAGCCGCTGGGCGAGGGGCTGAGCTTCAATGCCGCCTTCCGCTACTACCGCACCCGCGACACCGGCCAGTCGCTGCTCGGCGATCTCCACAACGACTCCTGGAGCCTCCAGACCGGCCTCACCGTCGGCGCCCACGCCTTCACCGTGGCCCACACCCGGATCGACGACGATTCGCCCTTCGACTACGTGTGGCACACCTGGGACTTTTTCCTGAACACCAACTCGCAGGTCTCCGACTTCAACAATCCCAACGAGCGGGTGTGGATGGCGCGCTACGACTACGACTTCGCTGCCTTGGGGATTCCCGGCTTGGCGCTGATCACCCGCTACGTGCGCGGCACCGACATCGACGGCAGCAAGGTCGGGCCGGGCTATGCCGCCTACCAGGGCATCCGCGACGGCCGCCACTGGGAGCGCGACTTCTGGATCAGCTACGTGGTGCAGAACGGGCCGGCCCGGGACCTGAGCTTCCGGCTCCTGCAGGCCACCCACCGGGTGAACGGCGACCACACCGCCGAGTCCGACATCGACGAGCTGCGGGTAATTCTCGAGTTTCCTCTCGACCTGCGCATGTTCTGAGCAGGCGTTGCCCCTGCGGTACTGACCGTCTCTTGCAGGGGCTTTTTTATTCCAGGGCGGCTGCTCAAGGCAGCCGCCCCTTTCCCGCCGTACCTTGCCCGTTCAGCCGAAGGCTGCCGTCCGGCACTCTCCGGCGCGGGTCCCGGCTAAGGCATCGGCCTCGCGGATGGCCCGGTAGACGTCGTCCGGCGCGACGGCGAAGGGCATGTTGCCCATGCTGTCGTGCTTCGCGCAGGCCCGTTCCGCGACCCGCCGCCACTGGGCTTCGGCAAAGGCCTTGACGCCGAGGTCCTGCAGGGTCAGCGGCAGGCCGACCGCCTGGATGAAGTCGAGCACCATCGCGATTTCCTCGGCTGGCGCCTTTTCCATCGCCAGCTGGGCGAGCAGGGCGAAGGCCATCTTCTCGCCGTGGCGGGCGTGCTGCAGGGCGGGCACCGCGAGCATGCCGTTGTGGATGGCGTGGGCCGCGGCGCGGCCGCCGCTGTCGGCGCTCACCCCGCTGAGGTAGACGACCGCCTCCAGCACCGCCTCCAGCGCCGGCGTGGAGCGCTGGCGCTCCAGGTCGAGGCGGGCTTGGGCGGCGTTCTCGAGCAGGCTGTCGAGGCAGCGGCGAGCGGTGGCCAGGGCGATCCGCGCGGCGCGGGTCGGCGCCCCGCGGTCGGCCTTCGCCCGGTAGCAGGCGCGCACCTCGAAATAGGTCGCCAGGGCCTTGCCGATGCCGGCGACGAACAGCCGTACCGGCGCCGCGGCGAGGATTTCGGTGTCGGCGAGGACGATCTCCGGGCTGCTGGTCAGCAGCATGCAGCTGTCGAACTCGCTGTTCAGGGTGTAGATCAGCGCGCGGGCGGTGCAGGCCGCGTCGCTGGAGGCGGTGGTCGGGACGGTCAGCACCGGCAGCCGCTCCTGGCAGGCCACCGCCTTGGCGGTGTCGAGGGTCTTGCCGCCGCCGATGCCGACGATCAGATCGGCCTTGACGCTGCGCGCCAGCTCGCGGTTGCGGTTGATCTCGATGCGCGTGCATTCGTGGCGGAATTTGCTGAACACCGCCTTGCCGCGGTCCTCGAACGACGGGCCGGCCTCGGCGATCGCCCGCTCGAGGATGAACTTGTCGCAGATCACGTAGGCGCTGCTGCCGAAGGCCTGCGCATAGCTGCCCAGGTCGGCGAGCAGGCCCTTGCCGATGAAGAACTTGCCTGGGGGGGTGATGGAGATGGCGCCGTTCGGCATGCTGGGTAGCCCTTCTTGTCGGATCTTGTAGGCGGGTGGCGCACGCCGGGTCCCGGGCCGGAGAGGGGAGTCATCCAGGGCGAAGCGGGTGCGGAGGCTACGGTAGGGAAAGGCCGGGAGTCGGAATAACTACCCGGATGGGGGGCGCGGACGGGTGGGATAGGGCATTATCCTTGGCGGGCGACGAGTCGCGCGGCTTCCGGCCCGTTCCGGGCACTGCACGGGCTGCGTCGGTGACAACAAGAACAGGTCGGAACAGACCGGCTTCGAGGTATGAAAGATGGATCGACGCCATTCCGAGCGCCGCTTCGCGCCCGTCTACAGCCAGGGCACCTGCGGCCTGCCGCTGATCGCCACCAAATTCGTCCCGCCGCGCTCGCCCGGCGTGCTGCTGGTCCGCCCGCGCCTGCTGGCGCGCCTCGAGCCGCTGGCCGAGCGCAGCCTGGCGCTGGTTTGCGCCGGCGCCGGGTTCGGCAAGACCACGCTGCTCGCCCAGTGGCGCAGCCAGCTCCAGGAGCGCGGCGAAGCCGTCGCCTGGCTGAGCCTGGACGAAGGCGACGACGTCCCCGAGTACTTCTGCCACTACCTGCTCGACGCCCTGCTGCCGCTGCACCCCGGCCTCGGCTGGCGGCTGGGCTTTCTCGCCGCCGGTCTGCCGTCCATCGACCGGGTGTTCGGCCACCTGATCAACGCGGTGCAGGCGGTGGAGGCGCCGCTCTACCTGATCGTCGACGACTACCACGCGATCCGCGACCCGGCGATCCACCGCGCCTTCGCCTACCTGCTCGAACACGCGCCGGCCAACTTCCACGTGCTGCTCGGCAGCCGCAGCCTGCCGCCGCTGCCGCTGAGCCGCCTGCGCTCGCGCCACCAACTGATCGAGGTCGATACCAACGACCTGCGCTTCAACCTCTGCGAGGCGCGCCACTATTTCGCCGACTCCGCCGCCCTGGCCCTGAGCAACGCCCAGACCCAGCGCCTGCTGGAAGTGACCGAGGGCTGGATCACCGGCATGCAGATGGCCACCCTGTCGCCGTCGATCAAGGACAACCCGGCGCAGGTCATCGACAGCCTGAGCCACGGCGGCCGGCTGGTCGGCCGCTACCTCGAGGACGTGGTGTTCGAGCCGCTGCCGGCGGCGGTCGACGATTTTTTGATGCGCACCTCGATCCTCGACCGTTTCTGCGCCGAGCTGTGCGACGCGGTCACCGGGCGCCACGACGGCCACGCCATGCTCGACTGGATCGAGCGGCACAACCTGTTCGTCGCCGCGCTGGACGACCACGGCCAGTGGTTCCGCTACCACCACCTGTTCGCCGAGACCCTGCAGACCCGCCTGCGCCGGCGCGCCGACCTGGACATCGCGACCCTCCACGAGCGCGCCGGCAACTGGTTCGCCGGGCAGAGCCTGTGGGCCGAAGCGACCCGCCACGCGCTGGCCGCCGGCAAGGTGGAGAGCGCGCCGGGCCGCGCCGGCCTGGGCGCCCAGTCGCTGGCCGAGCGCGGCGACATCGACACCCTGCTGGGCTGGCTGCAGCAGCTGCCGATCACCGCCGACGAGCACCGCATCAGCCTGCAGCTCAACCTCGCCTGGGCGCTGGCCCACCGCTTCCGCTTCGACGAGTCGCGGCGCCTGCTCGGCGAGCTGCGCCGCTGGTTCGCCGTGAGCCCGGCGCGCCGCGACCTGCGGGTCAAGCTGGATGCGGTGGCGGCGATCTGCGAGGCCTTCGCCGAGAACGTCCAGACCGGCATCGCCCTGGCCGAGCCGCTGCTGGCGCAGATTCCCTGCGGCGACAGCTGGGTCGACGGCCTGGTCTGCAACGTCCTCAGCTACTGCCATCTGGTCCTCGGCCAGCACGAGCAGGCACAGGCCGTGCAGCGCCACACCCTCTATCCGGGCGCGCCCACCGAGAACCTCTTCGTCACCGTCCACCGCGCCTTCATCCTCGGCCAGAGCCACCTGCGCCAGGGCGATTTGCGCACCGCCGAGGCCTGTTTCCTGCAGGCGATGGAGTCCGCCGACCGGCTCACCGGGCCGCAGTCCAGCGGCAGCGCCACCCTCGCCGCGTCGCTGGCCGAACTGGCCTACGAGCGCGGCGACTGGGAGCGGCTGGATGCGCTGGTCCGCCAGCGCGGTCTGCAGATCGACCGCGTGGCGCCCCTCGACGGTGTGCTGGCGGTCTACCGCGCGCTGTGCCGGCGTGCGCTGGCCGAGGACGACGGGGTGCAGGCGCGCCTGCTGCTCCAGCACGCCCAGGAGATCGCCGGCCAGCGCCGCTGGAACCGCCTGCAGGCGGCACTGCTCGCCGAACAGGTGCGCCTGCAACTGCAGCGCGACGACCTGGCCGGCGCCGAGCACATGCTGCGCCGCATCGAGCTGCTGAAGAACGACGAGGGCGCGATTCCGGGCTGCCGCCACTACGCGCGGATCGCCCGCGCCCGGCTGCTGCTCGCCCAGGGGCTGGGCCTGGCGGCGGCCGACTGCCTGGCCGGGGTGGTGGCCGAGTTCGAGGCGCGCGGCCAGCTGCTCGAAGCCGCGCGCCTGCGCCCGCTGTGGGCCATCGCCCTCTGGCAGGGCGACGAGCGCGAGGCCGCTGCCGACGCCTTGCTGCCGGCCCTGCAGCTGGGCCTGCGGGAGAACCTGCTGTGCAGCCTGACCGACGCCGGCCCCGCGCTGCTGCCGCTGCTGACCCGCTGCGCCGCAGTGGAGGCGGGTAGCGGCGACCTGCCGGGCTACATCGCCCTCCTGCGCGAACGCCTCGGCGGCGAAGACTGCGTCGAACCGCCGTTCAGCCTCAGCGAACGGGAAAGCCAGACCCTGCGCCTGGTCGCCGCCGGCCAGTCCAACAAGGAAATCGCCCGCAGCCTGGACATCTCCGTGGAAACGGTGAAATGGCACCTGAAGAACCTCTACGGCAAGCTCCAGGTCACCAGCCGGACGCGGGCGATGAGCCGGGCGCGGGAGTTGAGTTTGCTGGAGTGAGAGGCCGGGCCCGCCCGCAAGGCGGAAAACCGCAGCATTTTCCGCCGAAGCTCCACTGCGGAAGACGGGCCCTTGCGCTGTCGGCCTGCACTCGCTGGGTACCTTTCTTCCCGCCCTGCTTGCGGTCGGGCAGATGGAGGGCCGCTTGCCCTATACGGGCGGGCGGTGCAGCAGATCGACGCGCATCGGTATGACAAAACGTGCCCCCTCGGGGCCCATGAAACCCTCGAATTTTTCGCACGCGCTCCGCAGCAGTTCCGGGCTCAGACGCTGCTGCGTGTGGGGGACGCCAAGGATGCGGCGTTCGACTTCGGAGAAGTCCTCGAAGCGATTGCGGGGGTTGAATAAATCCCGCCAATTCCAGCACACCCTGCGCGACTGCTTTTGTACGCAGGCGGCTCTTACCTTGTAACGTGTTGGAGCCAATTATTGTGAGCCTGGAGAAAACCTTGGAGTCTTGGAGCGAAACGGCTTCCGCGGACTGGCGGCCCGTTACGGGGGCGGCGGTTATTGGATTGGCCTTATTGGTCGGCTATATCGTTTGGCAGCATTGCTTCACACCCGACCGGTGGGTGTTTCTGCTCGATAACACCAACCTGGCCATCCATGAGGCGGGGCATCCCATCGTTGGCATGTTGGTGCCGGGGTGGGCGGTTTATGGCGGTACCCTTTTCCAGCTCCTGTTCCCGGCGATGTTTGCCGGTCATTTCTGGCGACAACGGCATGGCCTGGGCTGGTCGGTGGTACTGGCGTGGTTCGGCGAGAGCCTGCTGAACGTCGGGCGTTACATGGCTGACGCCCGCGCCCATGAGTTGCCACTGGTCGGCGGTGGCGATCACGACTGGACGGAGATTTTCAATCGTTGGGGGGTGTTGAGTGGGGATACCGGCATCGCCGGGGCGACCCGGCTGGTCGGGCTTTGCGTGATGCTCTACGCCCTGTTCTGGTTGTGGAAACGCTGGCGCAGCGCTCGTGCTCCCTCGACAGCACGATTGATCCGTAGGTCTGGCGGCAGGTCCTGAGCGCATGGGGGCGTTATCCCCGGATCTTGTCGCCGCCCTCTCTGTCGGCCGGAGCGGATCGGCAAGACCGGGGTGCCCGACTTCGGTCGTGGGTTCCGGGGGCTTTTTCACAGCGTCAGGGTAAACCGCCCCAGCAATGCTCCCGGCAGTGTCCGGGAGCCGCTCTGCCGCGCGCCGTAGGTTCCTGCTGGCAGGATCGTCTCGGGCTCGCGGGTAAGGGCTTCCAGGTGCGGGCCGAGGAAGCTGAACACCGAGTCGTCGAAGCGCATGGTGTTGACCGGGGCCTGGAGGCGGCCGTTTTCCACCCAGAAGGTGGCGAAGCGGGTCATGCCGGTCAGGCGGCCGGCCGGGCGGTCGGAGAAGTTGAGGTACCAGAGGTTGCCGATGTACAGGCCGGTGTCCAGGCGGCTGAGGATGTCGCCCTCGTCCAGGTCGCCGCCCGCCATCACCGGGGACAGCGGGTGTTCGTGAGCCCCCGCACCGTTGGCGGTCAGGCCGTATTCGGCAGCGCTGCGCGAGCCGACCAGCCGCTCGCCCGGAAGGCCTCCTGCGAGCAGGCGCAGATCCTGGCGCGGTCCTTCGCCGGTGAAGGCCGGGGCCAGGCCGCCGGCGATCCGCTCGTCGAGGGTCAGCAGCGGGCTGAGCCGGGCCGAACCGGCGAACAGGCGCTGCAGGGGACTGGCGCCGCTGGCCAGGGCCTGGGCCGAGAAGCTGCCGCTGAGCAGGTCGAGGATTTCGTCCAGCGCCGCCGGGGCCAGGTAGGCCCGGTAGTCGCCCGGCGCCAGGGTCAGCGCCGGACGGCCGAGGTATTCCAGCTGCTCGCGCGCCGAGGCCATGCGCCGGGCGAAAGTCGAGGCGTCCCAGTGCTGGCCGGCATAGGCGCTCTTGACCGCCTGGCCGTTGGCGTGGAACAGGCTCCAGTCGACGTTGAAGCTGCTCGCCGCGTGCCAGCCAAGGGCACCCCAGGAACTGGCGAATCCCTGGTATTGCGGACCGGCGGCGTAGATCCCGACCAGATCGAGGCCCGCGCCGGCGTCGACGATCTGCCCGATGACGACCGTGTTGTCCGGCATCGTTCCCGGCTCGGCGCTCTCGCTTCGCCAGGGCTCGCGGTTGAGGCGCAGGTAGGGATCGGGGGCGAGCGCCGGCACCACCGCGCGCAGCCGTTCCAGCGCATGGCACAGGCGGGCGCGGTCTTCCCCGGCCGTGCCGGTCAGGCTCAGCTCGAAGCGGGCGTGGCGCTCGCCGAGGTAAAGGGCGAGGGTGGCGAAGATCTGCCGCACCTGCCCAGCCTGGCGCACCTGCGCCCGGTTGAAGCGCACGAACTCCGAGTCCTCGGCGCGGTAGTCGAGGGTGAAGCCTTCGTCGGCGCGCAGCAGTGGCCGCAGGCTGTCGAGCAGGGCGTGGAAATGCTCGCGGGCGTCCATCAGGCGGCCCCTCCGAATACGTCGATATTCTTGAATACGCAGGCCGGCGAGGCGTGGCCGACGCGCACCGCCTGGTTCGGCTCGCCCTTGCCGCAATAGGGCGTGCCGAGCACCTCGACGGTACTCGCGTCGCCCACCGCGGCGAGGTTGCGCCAGAAGTGCGCGGAAATCCCGCGGTAGTTGGGGTTCTTCACCACACCCTTGAGTTCGCCGTTCTCGATCAGTTGCCCCCATTCGCAGCCGAACTGGAACTTGTTGCGGGCATCGTCGATCGACCAGGAGCGGTTGGTACTCATCAGGATGCCGCGCTCGATGCCGCCGATCAGTTGCGCGAGGCTCCGGTCGCCCGGTTCGACGTTGAGGTTGGCCATGCGGTCGATGGGCGCGCGGTTCCAGCTGCAGGCGCGGCTGTTGGCCACCCCCGGCAGGCCGCTGCGCAGCTGCGACAGGGCACCGCCCAGCGGGCGCTGCAGGATGCCGCGGCGGATCAGGTATTCGCGCTGCGCCGGGGTGCCATCGTCGTCGTGGCGGTAGCTGGCCAGCTCCTCGGGGCGGCCGGGGTCGAAGGTGACGTCGAGCAGCGGCGAGCCGTACTGGTAGCGGCCGAAGTCCTCCAGGCGGACGAAGCTGGTGCCGGCATAGTTGCGCTCGTCGCCGAGGATGCGGTCCAGCTCCAGCGGATGGCCGATGGATTCGTGAATCTGCAGCACCATCTGGTCGGGCATCAGCAGCAGGTCGAGGGGGCCGCTGGGGGTGTTGGGGGCGAGCAGCAACTGCAGCGCTTCGTCCGCGATGCGCGGGGCCGCCCCTACCAGACCGAGGCGGTCGACGACCTCGGCACCGCCCTGCTGGCCGAAGTTGAAGCCGCCGAGGCTGCGGGTCTGGCTGTCGTGGCCGTCGCTGGCGGTCACGCTCAGGGCCGGATAGACGAAGCGCTGGGCCCGCCGCAGGCAGGCGCCGGCGCTGTTCAGGTAGATCTGCTCCACACAATGGACGCCGAGTCCGGCGCTCCAGTCCACCAGCCGCGCATCCCGGGGTACCCGCGTCGACTCGGCGCCCAGCACTTCGAACCAGTGCGCCGGGCCGTCCAGCGGCCGCTCGTAGCCGGGCGCCACGTCGTCCGCCGCGCCGGTCGGCACCGGCAACTCCCGCACCTCCAACAGCGCGTGCCCGGCCAGGGCACGGGCCAGATGCTCGGCCCGCTCCAGGGCCGCCTGCAGCCCGGCCTGGGTCAGATCGCTGGTGGCCGCATAGGCTTCGACGCCGGCGATGCGCGCCGTCAGCATGGCGCCGCTGTCGTCCCCGAAGGCGGGCGGAAGGGCGACGCTGCGGCGTACCCGGTAATGCTCGCCGAGTTCGCGGACATGCCGCAGCGACCAGAAGTCGGCGCGGCTGCGCAGGGCGGCGAAGTGGTGCGACAGCTCGGAGGCGGATTCGAACATGCCAAGGGTCCTGTCTGGGCGGAGGGTAGCCGGATTGTAACGAGCCGCAGCCGCAAACCGGACGCCGCTGAGCCTATCGAAGGAAGCCTCCGGCTCCGAGCGATCAGCGGCTGAACTTCCCGATGAAGATCGCCGGATCGACCCGCGCGTCGTTGAGGCTGACGTTCCAGTGCAGGTGCGGTCCGGTGGCCCGGCCGGTGGCGCCGACCCGGCCGAGCACGGCGCCGCGGGGCAGTTCGTCGCCGGTTTTCACCTCGACCCTGGAGAGGTGGCAGAACATGCTCACCAGGCCCTGGCCGTGGTCGACGAACACCGTTTGGCCGTTGAAGAAATAGTCGCCGACCAAGGTCACCTTGCCGGCCGCCGGGGTCTTGACCGGGGTGCCGGCCGGCACGGCGAAGTCCAGCCCGGAGTGGGGGTTGCGCTCCTCGCCGTTGAAGAAGCGGCGCAGGCCGAAGGGGCTGGAGAGGGGGCCGGCGACCGGCTTGTCGAACAGCAGGTTGCTCGGCGGGCGCGGCTTGAAGCGCCGGTAGGCGTCGGTCTGTTCGGCCAGTTCGCGTTCGATGCGTTTGAGGTCGTCCGGGTTCGGGTCGACCTGGCGCTGGTTCTTCAGGGTGATGCGCTGCTCGCGGTAGTGGCGGGGCTCGACCCGGAAGGCGAGGCTGCGGCCGTCCGCCTCGATGTGCTGCTCGCCCGGCTTGACCGTCAGTGGGATGCCGACGATGGCGAGCCAGCGCTTGCCGTCCTCGCGGACCGTCAGCAGCGGCTTGTCCTGGTAGGTCGCCTTGGGCGGCGTGGGGCCGTCGCCGAGATCGACGACCGCCACGCCGCCGGGCACCGGCTTGTCCAGCAGGCGGGAGATGAAGCCCTCGGCGTGGACGGGCAGGGCGAGGAGCAGGGCGCAGCAGGCGGCGAACAGGCGTGACATGGCGGATTCCGGCGGTCGGGTTCAGGTCGGGCGGGCGAAGCGTTCGGCCAGTTGCTGCTGCCACAGGCCTTCGAGGCTGGGCGGTGCGGTCGGGCCGTAGAGCGCCGCCGGCTGGCCGCGATACCAGGCCCACAGCTGGTCGCCATAGTCGTAGTGCCACCACTCGCTCGGCAGGTTGCTGAAGCCGGCCGCGAGCATGGCGTTATGCAGCAGCCGGCGGCGGTCACGGATCGCCAGCGCGGCGCCGTCGCCGGCGGCCGCGGTTTCGTAGTGGGCGCTGAACGAGCGCGGGCCGACTTCGTCGAAGCGCGAGCCCATGTCCAGCCAGCGGCCCTGGGCGTCGCAGAGGGTCACGTCCACCGCGCCGCCGGTCAGGTGTGGGCTCGGCGCCTGCGGATCGGTACTGGGCGGCGAGACGAACTGGCGGGTCAGGCGCTGCAGGGTCGCCGCGTCGGCCTGCGGATGGTGCCGGGCCATGGCCGCTTCCAGGGTGCGGTACAGGTGCTGCTGCACGGCGATCGGCCGCCAGCCGTCGAGCACCACCAGCACCAGGCCGGCGGGCAGGCACTCGGCGGCGCGCAAGAGACGTTCGAAGACCTCCTGGCGCACCTGGCAGTCGTCGACCGCCTCGGGGATGCCGAGGTGGCGGTAGGCCGGATAGACCCGCAGCGCGGGGGCCAGGCGCAGGCTGCTCAGCACCTCGCCGCATTCGGCCACGGGGATGCGGGCGACCTGCGCCCAGTCGGGTTCGGCAAAGGCCGGGATCGCCCGGTTCGGCTCGTTCATCGGTTCAGTCCGGCGGTGGCAGGGAGGAGGAGACGGCCTCGACCCGCAGCACCAGCCCGCCCTCGGCGAGACGCGCGTGCAGGCGCTGGCCGGGCTGGGTCTGGGCGGCGGCGCGGATCGCCCGGCCCTGCTCGTCGAGGAGGATCGCGTAGCCGCGGCCGAGGGTAGCCAGCGGGCTGACCGCCTGCAGGGTCTGCGCGGCGGCTTCGAGACGCTGGTGCCGCTCGCGCAGGATGGTCTGCATGGCGCGCGGCAGGCGCTCGCCGAGGTGCGCGAGGCGCTGGCGCAGGAGGCCGAGCAGGCGCTCGGGATGCCGGGCGGCGAGGCGGGTGTCGAGGCGCGCCAGGCGTTCGCTGCCGTCCTGCAGACGGCGCTGCATGGCGCGCCTGAGGCGCAGCTCCAGGTCGTCGAGGCGCTGGGCCTGCTGCTGCAGGCGCTCGCCGGGATGGCGCAGGCGCCGGCGCAGGCCGTCGAGTTGCAGATGGCGGGCGGCGAGCAGGTGCTGCATGCGCAGCTGCAGGCGGCGCTGCAGGCTCTCGAGGCGGCGTGCGAGGTCGCTGCTGTCGGGGGCCAGCAGTTCGGCGGCGGCCGAGGGGGTCGGCGCGCGCAGGTCGGCGACGAAGTCGGCAATGGTCACGTCGGTCTCGTGGCCGACGGCGCTGACCAGCGGCGTCACGCAGGCGGCGACGGCGCGGGCCACGGCTTCCTCGTTGAAGCACCAGAGGTCTTCCAGCGAGCCGCCGCCGCGGGCCAGGATCAGCGCGTCGAAACCCTGGCGGTCGGCCAGTTCGAGGGCATGGACGATCTGCGCGACCGCCTCGCGGCCCTGTACCGCGGTGGGCAGCAGGGTCAGCTCGACCTGCGGCGCGCGGCGGCGGAACACCGAGACGATGTCGCGGATCACCGCGCCGGTCGGCGAGCTGACGATGCCGATGCGCTGCGGGTGGGCCGGCAGCGCCCGCTTGCGCTCGGCGGCGAACAGGCCTTCGGCGGCGAGCCGTTCCTTGAGCGCCTCGAAGGCCAGGCGCAGAGCGCCGTCGCCGGCCGGCTCGAGCAGGTCGAGGATCAGCTGGAAGTCGCCGCGGCCCTCGTACAGCGAGACCTTGCCGCGCACCCGCACCGCCAGCCCGTCGCGCAGGGCCTCGCGCACGCGCAGGGCGTTCTGCCGGAACAGCGCGCAGCGCACCTGGGCCTGGCGGTCCTTGAGGGTGAAATAAAGGTGGCCGGAGGCCGGGCGGGCGAGGTTGGAGATCTCGCCCTCGACCCAGATCTGGGCGAACACGTCCTCCAGCAGCACGCGGGCGCGGCCGTTGAGCTGGCTGACGGTGAGGATTTCCCGGTCGAGGCCGAGACGCTGGAAGGGATCGTTGAGCATGGCCGGCATGATAAGCCGCCACGGCGGCGGCGGGAACCGCGCTGGCACTGGCGTTCAGGCCGGGCCGCGGCCTCACTCGAGGTCGTCGGCCCGCGGGGCGTGCCGGCTCAGGCGGGCGGAAAGCAGCGTGGCCAGCAGGATCAGCGCGCCGCCGGCGAGCATCCGCAGTCCGGGCCGCTCGTCGAACAGCCACCAAGCGAAGCCGATGCCGTAGACCGGCTCCAGGGCGAACACCACCGAGGCGCTGCGTGCGTTGAGCACGCGCAGGCTGGCGACGAACAGGCTGTGCGCCAGGGCCGTGCAGAGCAGGCCGAGCAGGGCGATCCACAGCCAGTCGAGGGCGCGCACGGCGGGCAGTTGCGACCAGGCCAGCGGCAAGGTGCAGGCGAGGATGGCGAGGTTCTGCCAGAGCGCGGCCTGCGCCGGCTTCACGCCCGGGGTGGTGGCCCGGTTGGACACCGACACCAGGGCGAACAGCAGGCCCGAGAGCACCGCCCAGGCGAGGCCGAGAGTGGCCTGGCTGCCAAGATCCAGGCTCGGGCTGACCAGCACCAGGCCGAGGCTGACCAGCGCGACCACGCCCCATTCGGCCGCGCGCACCCGCTCGCGGAACAGCAGCCCCTCGAGCAGCACGGTGAAGGCCGGGAAGCTGGCGAAGCCCAGGGTGGCCACCGCCACGCCGGACACCTTCACCGCGACGAAGAGGCTCCACCAGTGCCCGCCCAGCAGCAGGCCGGCGCCGGCCAGCGCCAGGCGGCGGCGCCAACTGGGGCGCAGCCAGTTTCCGTCCGTGCGGGCGAAGGGGAGCAGGGTGGCCACGGCGAACAGCGCGCGGCCGAACACGATCGCCAGCGGCGCGGCCAGGGCCAGCTTGGCGAAGATGCCGGACAGGCCGAAGCACAGGGCGCCCAGGTGCAGGGCGAGCAGGGCGGAGCGGTGTCGCATGGGGATTCCAGATGAGAGGGGGCAGGGATGATGGGTCTGCGCAGAGCGTCGGCTTCTCTCTGTCACGACAGAAGCCGGGCCGATCTTTTTAGTGGTCTGCCAGCACCTGCGGATTGGCCAGATTGAGTGGCTGGCCGGCGAAGAACGCCAGCAGGTTGTCGAAGGCGTCGCCGAAATACAGCTCGTAGCCGTGCTTCTCGACGTAGCCCAGGTGCGGGGTGCAGAGCAGCCGCGGATGGTTCAGCAGCGGGTGGGCGGGATCGAGGATCGGCTCCTGCTCGAACACGTCGAGGGCGGCGCAGCCGGGACGGCCGGCGTCCAGGGCGCGGAGCAGGGCGCCGGGGGCGATCAGTTCGGCGCGGCTGACGTTGACCAAGAGGGCGTCGGGCTTCATCCGCGCCAGGTCGTCGAAGCCGACGATGTGCCGGGTGGCGGGCGCCAGGCGCAGGTTGAGGCTGAGCACGTCGGCCTCGGCGAAGAAGGCTTCGCGCGATTCGGCGGCGCGGTGGCCGTGGGCGACGGCGGCCTGGCGCGAGGTCTCGCTGCCCCAGACCAGCACCGGCATCTCGAAGGCCTCGGCGTAGCGGGCCAGGCGCTGGCCGATCTTGCCGTAGCCCCAGATGCTCAGGGTCAGCCCGGCCAGGCGTTCGCCGAGGTTGGTCTGCCAGCGGCCCTGGTGGAACGCGGCGATGGCCGGCAACAGCCGGCGGCGGGCGTTGAGGATCAGCGCCCAGGCCAGTTCCGCCGGGGCGATCGGCGAGCCGCCGCCCTCGGCCACGGCGACGCCGTGGCGGGTGCAGGCGTCGAGGTCTAGGTGGCCGGCGATCTTGCCGGTCTGGCTGATCAGCTTGAGCCGGGGTAGGCGGGCCAGCAGGGCGTCGTCGATGCGCGTGCGCTCGCGGGTCAGCACCAGCGCGTCGGCGTCGGCGAAGCGCTCGGCGAGGCGTTGCGGATCGCTCTCGGCGTCGTGGAGGATCTCGACGCTGTGGCCGGAGTCGCGCAGCCGGGCGAAGCAGTCGAGGGTACGGATGACGTCCTGGTAATCGTCGGGGATGACGATGTGCATGGCGGTGGTTCCTTGGTGGGGGGGCCGATTTCTAGCAGAGATCGGCCGGGCCCGTCACGGTTGGGATGGCGTTCTGGCCGGCTCGAGCCCCGTGTTGAAGTGAGACGGTCGTGCGGAAAATCCTCTACCATTCGCGACCCCCGTCCTGCTTCGCCAGGGCGGCATTCGTCGCAACTGGACACCGGGAGCCCTCATGGCCGTACTCATTCCGCCGCTCGGCACCTGTCTTTCCCGCATGACGGCGGGGCAGCGGCGGGTCGCCCACGTGCTGCAGGATTGTCTGGAGGACGACTGCCTGGTCTGGTTCGACCTGCTCCCCGGCAGGATGCGCCGCCATCCCGACTTCATCGTCCTGCATCCCGAGCGCGGCCTGCTGTTCCTCGAGGTGCGCGGCTGGACGGCGGGCAGCCTCAAGCGGATCTCCCTCGCCACCTGCACCCTGGAAACCGCCGAGGGCCGCCGGGAGGTCGAGCATCCCCTGGCGCAGGCGCGGCAGTTCGCCGGGCAGGCGGCGCAGGAGCTGTTGCGCCTGGACGCCGCCGGCCGGCCGGTCTGCCCGGTTGGCTGGGGCGTGGTCTTCAGCGGCATCGGTCGCGCCCAGATGGAGCAGGGCATGCCGCCCGAGGTGCGCGAGCGGCTGTTGCCGGAGGAGCGGGTGCTCTACCGGGACGATTTGCACGAGACCGAGCCGGAGGCCTTCCGCCAGCGCCTGTGGCGGATGGCCGAACTGGGCTTGCCCGGCCGGCTGACGCGAGCGCAGATCGACGGCATCCGCTGGCAGCTGTTTCCCGAGCTGCGCATCGGCGACGACGGCCTGACCGCACTGCCCGGACAGGCGGCGGCCGGTGCGCCGCTGCCGGGGGGTGTGCGGGTCATGGACCTGCGCCAGGAGGTCCTCGCCCGCAGCCTGGGCGGGGGGCACCGGGTCATCCACGGGGCGGCCGGCTCGGGCAAGACGCTGATCCTCGGCTACCGCTGCCTGCAACTGGCCGGGACGTTGGAGAAGCCGATCCAGGTGCTGTGTTTCAACGCCACCCTGGCGGCCGAGCTGCGCCGCTTCGTCGCCTCGCGCGGCATCGGCGGGCGGGTGCAGGTCCAGCATTTCCACGCCTGGTGCGAGCAGCAGCTCGAAACCTGGGAGCTCGAGGTGCTGGAGGGCGAGGACGAGTACTACTGGCGCGTCGCCGACTCGGTGATCGCCGGGCTGGCGCACGGGCAGATTCCCGGCGGCCAGTACGGCGCGCTGCTGATCGACGAGGGCCACGACTTCGAGCCGGAATGGCTGCGCCTGCTCACTCGGCTGGTCGATCCCGAGAGCGGTTCGCTGTTGCTGCTCTACGACGACGCCCAATCGATCTACAAGAAGCGCTCGGCGCTGGGCTTCAGCCTGGCCAGCGTGGGCATCCAGGCCCGCGGCCGCAGCAGCGTGCTCCGTCGCAACTACCGCAACAGCCGGGCAATCCTCGAATTCGCCGCTCGTCTGGCCGGGGAGCATCTGCAGGCCGGCGAGGGCGACATTCCGCTGGTCGAGCCGCAGGCCGCGGGCGGTTCGGGGCCGCTGCCGATGCTGCGCCGTTTCGAGCGGCTGGCCGGCGAGCTGGCCCATGCCGCCGAGTGTCTGCAGCAATGGCATGCCGAAGGCATGTCCTGGAAGGAGATGGCCGTGCTCTACCCGGCGGGTGGTGCCGGCCAGGCGATGGCCGAGACCTTGGCCGGGTTGGGCATTCCCCACCTCTGGCTGGACGAGCGCGCGGTCCGCGAGTGCTACTGCGCCGAGACGGATCAGGTGGCGATCATGCCCATCCAGGGCAGCAAGGGGCTGGAGTTTTCGGCGGTGGTGCTGCTCGACGCCTCCTTCGTGGCACCGGGCGAGGTGGCGGAAAGCGCGCTGCCCGAGCGGGTGCGGCTGCTCCATGTCGGCATCACCCGGGCGCGGCAGCGCTTGCTGATCGGCTTCCACCGCAACAACGCGGTTGCCCGGGCGCTGAGCGGAGACGATCTGCGTCCTTACGCTCATTGAGCCGGGGAGGCTGGCTGGGTATAATGTCGCGCTTCCATTTTTTCCCGCCTGGGAGCCCCCGCCATGCTGCGTATCAGTCAAGAAGCCCTGACTTTTGACGACGTTCTTCTCATCCCTGGATATTCCGACGTACTGCCCAAGGATGTCAGCCTCAAGACGCGCCTGACCCGCGGCATCGAGCTCAACATTCCGCTGGTGTCCGCTGCCATGGACACCGTCACCGAGGCCCGCCTGGCCATCGCCATGGCCCAGGAAGGCGGCATCGGCATCATCCACAAGAACATGACCATCGAGCAGCAGGCCGCCGAGGTGCGCAAGGTCAAGCGCTTCGAGGCCGGGGTGGTCAAGGACCCGATCACCATCGACGCCGACGCCACCGTCCGCGACCTCTTCGAGCTGACCCGCCAGCACAACATCTCCGGTGTGCCGGTGCTCTCCCAGGGCGACCTGGTGGGCATCGTCACCTCCCGCGACGTGCGCTTCGAGAGCCGCCTGGATGCCCGGGTGCGCGAGGTGATGACGCCGAAGGAGCGCCTGGTCACCGTCCGCGAGGGCGCCGACAAGGACGAAGCCCGCCTGCTGCTGCACAAGCACCGCATCGAGCGCGTGCTGATCGTCGACGAGGCCTTCCGCCTGAAGGGCATGATGACCGTCAACGACATCGAGAAGGCCAAGGCCTACCCGCTGGCCAGCAAGGACGATCAGGGCCGCCTGCGCGTCGGCGCCGCGGTGGGCACCGGCGCCGAGACGCCGGACCGGGTGGCCGCGCTGGTCGCCGCCGGGGTCGACGTGGTGGTGGTGGACACCGCCCACGGCCACTCCAAGGGGGTGATCGAGCGGGTGCGCTGGGTCAAGCAGAACTTCCCCGAGGTCCAGGTGATCGGCGGCAACATCGCCACCGGCGAGGCCGCCAAGGCGCTGGCCGAGGCCGGCGCGGACGGCGTCAAGGTGGGCATCGGGCCGGGCTCGATCTGCACCACCCGGATCGTCGCCGGGGTCGGCGTGCCGCAGATCAGCGCCATCGCCAACGTCGCCGCGGCGCTGGAGGGCAGCGGCGTGCCGCTGATCGCCGACGGCGGCATCCGCTTCTCCGGCGACCTCTCCAAGGCCATCGTCGCCGGTGCCTACTGCGTGATGATGGGCTCGATGTTCGCCGGCACCGAGGAGGCGCCGGGCGAGGTCGAGCTGTTCCAGGGCCGCTCCTACAAGGCCTACCGCGGCATGGGCTCGCTGGGCGCCATGGCGCAGAGCCAGGGCTCGTCCGACCGCTACTTCCAGGACTCCTCGGCCGGCGCCGAGAAGCTGGTGCCGGAAGGCATCGAAGGGCGCGTGCCGTACAAGGGCGCGCTGGCGGCGATCATCCACCAGCTGATGGGCGGCCTGCGTGCCTCCATGGGCTATACCGGCAGCGCCGACATCGGGACGATGCGCACCAAGCCGGAGTTCGTGCGCATCACCGGCGCCGGCATGGCCGAGTCGCACGTGCATGACGTGCAGATCACCAAGGAAGCGCCGAACTACCGGGTAGGTTGATTCCGCGCTTCGATCCTCGACACGGGGCTGCTGCTGTTGCGAAAAAACGGGGCAGCCCCGCGTCGTTTGTGAATTCCGTTACGAGAGACGGCCATGGCCCACCAAGACATTCACGCCCACCGCATCCTGATTCTGGATTTCGGTTCCCAGTACACCCAGCTGATCGCCCGCCGGGTGCGCGAGATCGGTGTCTATTGCGAGCTGCACCCGTTCGACATGAGCAGCGAGGACATCCGTGCCTTCGCTCCGCGCGGCATCATCCTCGCCGGCGGGCCGGAGTCGGTGCACGAGGCCGATAGTCCGCGCGCGCCGCAGGCGGTGTTCGACCTCGGCGTGCCGCTTTTCGGCATCTGCTACGGCATGCAGACCATGGCCGAGCAGCTCGGCGGCAAGGTGCAGGGCTCGGACCTGCGCGAGTTCGGCTACGCCCGCGTCGACGTGGTCGGCAAGGCGCGCCTGCTCGACGGCATCGAGGACCACGTGGACGACGACGGCGTGTTCGGCCTCGACGTGTGGATGAGCCATGGCGACAAGGTCACCGAGATTCCCCTGGGCTTCCATGTGCTGGCCAGCACCCCGAGCTGCCCGATCGCCGCGATGGCCGACGACAAGCGCGGCTACTACGGCGTGCAGTTCCACCCGGAAGTGACCCACACCAAGCAGGGCGGGCGCATCCTCACCCGCTTCGTGCGCGAGATCTGCGGCTGCGAGGCGCTGTGGACGCCCTCCAACATCGTCGACGACGCCATCGCCCAGGTGCGCGCCCAGGTCGGCGGCGCCAACGTGCTGCTCGGCCTCTCCGGCGGCGTCGACTCCTCGGTGGTCGCGGCGCTCTTGCACCGCGCCATCGGCGACCGGTTGACCTGCGTGTTCGTCGACAACGGTTTGCTGCGCCTGCACGAGGGCGACCAGGTGATGGCGATGTTCGCCGAGAACATGGGCGTCAAGGTGATCCGTGCCGACGCCGAGGCGCAGTTCCTCGACAACCTGGCCGGCGTTTCCGACCCGGAGCAGAAGCGCAAGATCATCGGCCGCACCTTCATCGAGGTGTTCGACGCCGAGGCCGCCAAGCTCGAGAACATCAAGTTCCTCGCCCAGGGCACCATCTACCCGGACGTGATCGAATCGGCCGGCGCCAAGACCGGCAAGGCCCACGTGATCAAGTCCCACCACAACGTCGGCGGTCTGCCCGAGGACATGAACCTCAAGCTGGTCGAGCCGCTGCGCGAGCTGTTCAAGGACGAGGTGCGCAAGATCGGCCTGGAGCTGGGCCTGCCCTACGACATGGTCTACCGCCACCCGTTCCCCGGCCCGGGCCTCGGGGTGCGCATTCTCGGCGAAGTGAAGAAGGAGTACGCCGACCTGCTGCGTCGCGCCGACCATATTTTCATCGAGGAGCTGCGCAACTTCGACTGGTACCACAAGACCAGTCAGGCCTTCGTGGTGTTCCAGCCGGTCAAGTCGGTCGGCGTGGTCGGCGACGGCCGCCGCTACGCCTGGGTGGTCGCCCTGCGTGCGGTGGAAACCGTCGACTTCATGACCGCACGCTGGGCGCACCTGCCCTACGAGATGCTGGAGAAGGTCTCCAACCGGATCATCAACGAGATCGACGGCATCTCCCGCGTCACCTATGACGTGTCGAGCAAGCCGCCGGCGACCATCGAGTGGGAGTGAGGCGTCGGCCCGTGTGGCCGACGTCTGCCTGCTTCCCGTGCACTTTGCGCCATCCCGCCGCCGACCTCCTTCCGGACGTCGGCGGTGTTTTTTCGCACCCTCCCGCTCCGCCGGCCGGCGGTTTCTTGTCGTTCGGAAAAGCCGGCCGGGCCGGCTTGCGTTTCTCCGGAGTAGTCGACATCGCGGGATGATGATGTTCGATATATCGTTCTCATTTGAGAACTTGATGCAAGTAAGAAGTGTGTAGGAAGTTCCGCCGAGTCAGATGCAAGTTTATTTTGATGTCTTGCTAATGATTTGGGTGGAAACTTTTCCGAAACTTTCTCGTGATTAAAATCATTGTGTTGGTGGAGTTTCGTAAGTACTATCGTCCTCACAGTCCCACCGTAAGGGGTTGTCTCTACAGGGCTTTACAACTTCGCAAAGTTGCTGTTTGTTGTCCGTGCATATTTGCAGTTATTGCGATATAGGCACGCGAGTTGGTCTGGTAATTAATTACAGAAAGGATTTTTGTATGGCTACGATCTATTTCTCCTCGCCGCTCATGCCGCACAACAAGAAAGTCGAAGCAGTTGCCGGCAAGCGTTCGACATTGCTGGGAGTGGCTCAGGAAAGCGGCGTCAAGATTCCTTTCGAGTGTCAGGATGGCAATTGTGGCTCCTGTCTGGTCAAGATCACCCACCTCGATGGCGAGCGTATCAAGGCCATGATGCTGACCGACAAGGAGCGGAACGTGCTCAAGTCCGTCGGCAAGCTGCCGAAGTCCGAAGAGGAGCGCGCCAACGTGCGCGATATCCCGCCGACCTACCGTCTGGCCTGCCAGACCATCGTCACCGACGAAGACCTGCTGGTCGAGTTCACTGGAGAGCCGGGCGGCGCCTGATCGCCACCGCTTTCGCCAACACCCCGCAACCCCATGGCCACGACGGCCATGGGGTTTTCGTTTTTCTGTCGGCCCCGGTTTCGTCAGTCGGTGCGGGTTGTTCGCCGTTGCCCCGCCGTGCATCCGGCTCGTTGCCGGAAACGTTGTTCGGCACGGAATGCTTGATGCGGCGATGGTTGATCCCGATGGATAATGAGAAAATATTTCATTGATGGCGGGATGCCGTTCCGACGATCGACCGCCCGATGGCTGTGCCATGGGCAGGAGACTGACTCCATGAATATTACCCGCAGACAGATCCTTGCCGGCCTGGCCGGCGTTTCCGTGCTCGGCCTGGGCGCCGGCGGTGCGCGCTATTGGCTGGGCCGGCCGGACGAGGCGAAAACCCACGACTACGAGTTGATCGCCGCGCCGTTGGACGTGGAGCTGGTGCCTGGGCATCGGACGTCCGTCTGGGCCTACGGCGGCCAGGCGCCGGGGCTGGAGCTGCGGGCGCGGCAGGGCGACTGGCTGCGGGTGCGTTTCGTCAACCACCTGCCCGAGCCGAGCACCATTCACTGGCACGGTATCCGTCTGCCGCTGGAGATGGACGGCGTGCCCTATGTGTCGCAGTTGCCGGTGTTGCCGGGCGAGTATTTCGACTACCGTTTCCGGGTGCCGGACGCCGGCAGCTTCTGGTACCACCCGCACACCGCCAGCGGTGAGCAGCTCGGCCGCGGGCTGGTCGGTCCGCTGATCGTCGAGGAGCGCGAGCCGACAGGGTTTCGGCACGAGCGTACGCTGGCCTTGAAGAGCTGGCATGTCGATGCGCAGGGTGTCTTCGGCGCGTTCAGCGTGCCGCGCGAAGCGGCCCGCGGCGGTACGCCGGGGCGGCTGACCACGGTCAACGGCGAGGCGGTGCCGACCCTCGAGCTGCCGGCCGGGCAGATCGTGCGCCTGCGAATTCTCAACCTCGACAATACCCTGACCTATCGCCTCGGTCTGCCGGACGCCGAAGCGCGTATCTACGCGCTGGACGGCCATCCCGTCGCGCCGCGTCCGCTGGGCGAGGAGTACTGGCTGGGGCCGGGCATGCGCCTCGAGCTGGGCCTGCGGGTGCCGGCGGCAGGGGCGGAACTGTCCTTGCGCAACGGCCCGCTGCGCCTGGCGCCCCTGAAGAGCGTGACCAGCGGCGAGGTGTCCGGCGACTGGCCGGCAGCCCTGCCGGCCAACTCCCTCGCCGAGCCCGATCTGGCGCAGGCCGAAACCCTGCGCTTCAACATCGAGTGGGCCGGGGCCCTGTCGGAGAGCGTGACGCAGGGGGGGGGCTTCAAGTTCTGGCAGATCAACGGCCAGGCCTGGGACATCGGCGACCGGAGCTGCGCCGAACGGCCCATCGCGACCCTGCGGCAGGGTCGCAGCTATGTCTTCGAGCTGCGCAACGTCAGTCAGTACCAGCACCCGATCCACCTGCACGGGATGGCCTTCAAGGTGCTGGACTCCAACCGCCGGACGATCGTCCCCTATTTCACCGACACCTACCTGCTGGGGCGCAACGAGACGGCGCGGGTCGCCCTGGTGGCGGACAATCCCGGGGTGTGGATGTTCCACTGCCATGTCGTCGACCACATGGAGACGGGGCTGATGGCGGCGATCAAGGTGGCATAGGGCGGCAGCCCCGGTTTTCTCATTCCCGACCCGATCCTTATCCATGAAGAACCTGCAGATCATCGACCGTAGCCAGGACGAACGTTTCATGCGCGAGGCACTGGTCCTGGCCGCCGAAGGGGCCGGACTGGGCGAGGTGCCGGTGGGCGCCGTGCTGGTGCAGGCGGGCGAGATCGTCGGGCGCGGCTTCAATTGCCCGATCTCCCGTCGCGATCCCAGCGCTCATGCCGAGATGGTGGCGATCCGCGCCGCCGCCGCCGCGCTGGACAACTACCGGCTGCCCGGCAGCACCCTGTACGTGACGCTGGAGCCCTGCAGCATGTGCGCGGGGCTGATCGTCCATGCGCGCATCGCCCGGGTGGTGTTCGGCGCCGCCGAGCCGCGTGCCGGGGTGGCGGTCAGTCGCGGGGAGTTCTTCGCCCAGGATTTTCTCAACCACCGGGCGCTGATCGAGGGCGGGCTGCTGGCGGAGGAGTGCGGGGCGATCCTCAAGGCCTTCTTCAAGGCGCGGCGCGGTTGAGGCGGGCGGGGACTACAGCTGCGGCTTGGCGGCCGGCGGCTCGCCCTTCGGCAGGCCGGGCACGTGCAGACCGCTTTCGGCGATGCGCGAGCCTTCCATCTGCGGCTGGGTCACCCAGGTGAGGATGTCGTAGTAGCGGCGGATGTTGGCGACGAAGTGCACGGGTTCGCCACCGCGGGCATAGCCGTAGCGAGTCTTGCCATACCATTTCTTTTCCGCCAGGCGCGGCAGCATCTTCTTCACGTCCAGCCACTTGTCGGGGTTCAGGCCTTCGGCCTTGGCCAGCTTGCGAGCATCGTCGAGATGGCCGTTGCCGACGTTGTAGGCGGCCAGGGCGAACCAGCTGCGGTCGGGTTCCTGGATGCTCTCCGGTAGGCTCTGGAGGACATGGATGAAGTACTTGGCGCCGCCGTGGATGCTCTGCTTGGGGTCCAGGCGGTTGGCCACGCCCATGGCCTCGGCCGTCCGCTGGGTGAGCATCATCAGGCCGCGGACCCCGGTCTTGGAGGTGACGCTGGCCTGCCACTGGGACTCCTGGTAGCCGATGGCGGCCAGCAGGCGCCAATCGACTCCCTGTTTCTTCGCCGCCTCGCGAAAGTGCTGTTCGTAGCGCGGCAGGCGCTGCTGCAGATGCTGGGCGAAGGTGTAGGCGCCGACATAGCCGAGCACCTCGACATGCCCGTAGTAGCGCTCCTTCAGCTGCTGCAGGATGCCCTTCTTCTGGGCCTGGGCGAGGAAGGTGTCGACCTTCTCCAGTAGGCTGCGGTCACTGCCGGCGGCCACTGCCCAGCTCAGCGCGCGGGCATCGCCCAGGTCGAAGGCCACGCGCACGTTGGGGAAATACACCTGGTTCATCGCCAGCTCGTTGGAGTCGACCAGAGTCAGGTCGATCTGGCCTTCGTCGACCATGTTCAGCAGGTCGGCGATCTCCAGTTCGGCGGTTTCCTCGTATTTCAGCTCCGGCAGCTGCTGTTTGATCTCCGCCAACTGGTCGGCATGGCTGCTGCCCTTGAGAACCAGGATACGCTTGCCGACCAAATCCTGCGGGCGGGTGGGGCGGCGTTGGCCGTTGCGGTAGACGACCTGGGGGGTGATCTCCATGTAGGGCCGGGAAAACAGCACCAAGCGACTCTGTGCCTTGCCGGGGATCAGGCCGGGAGTGGCCAGTTCCGGGCCCGTGGGCTGGTTGAGCAAAAGGAAGATGGCCTCGAGGTTGTCCGCGGTCTCGATCTGCAAGCCGACGCCCAGCTCGTCGGCGAAGCGCTTGACCAGTTCGTATTCGAAGCCGGTCTCGCCGTTGCGGTCCTGGAAATAGGTGGCCGGGCTGTTGCGGGTGACGACCCGCAACACGCCTTCCTCCTGGACGCGTTCGAGGGTCGACGGCCGGGGGGACTCGCTGCAACCCATGAGCGTCAGGAAAAGTAAGGTCGGCAGTAGCCGGTGGGCGCGGCGCCCGCGGAGCGCGGTTCGGTCGGTCATGGACGTAGTATACGCAAATCGGTAGGCGAATGGCGTGGCCGTCGGCGCGCGCTCCTGCGCGGCTTGCCGGCCTGGCGTCCTTAGCGTCCGGCGCCTCCATGGAGTAGAATGGACCGCTTCAATGCTCCCCCTTCGAGGCTGTTCCGACGATGTTGATCCTGCGCGGCGCTCCCGCCCTTTCCACCTTCCGTCACGGCAAGCTGCTCGATCGGTTGACCCAGAAGGTCCCCACCGTCAGCGGAGTGTATGCCGAGTTTGCCCACTTCGCCGAGGTGACTGCCGCCCTCGAGGGCGACGACGAGAAGGTGCTGGCCCGCCTGCTCCGGTACGGTCCCAGCGTGCCGGTGCAGGAACCCGTGGGGCGGCTGTTTCTGGTCCTGCCGCGCTTCGGCACCATCTCGCCCTGGTCGAGCAAGGCCACCGACATCGCCCGCAACTGCGGCCTGGATAAGATCCAGCGTCTGGAGCGCGGCATCGCCTACTACGTCGCCGGCGAGTTTTCCGAGACCGACGCCCAACTGATCGCCTCGCTGCTGCACGATCGCATGACCCAGCTGGTGCTGGACAGCCTGGAGCAGGCGGCCGGCCTGTTCAGCCATGCCCAGCCCAAGCCGCTGACCGTGGTCGACGTGCTGGGTGGCGGCCGCGCTGCGCTGGCAGCCGCCAACACCGGGCTGGGCCTGGCCCTGGCCGAGGACGAGATCGACTACCTGGTGAAGAGCTTCGGCGAGCTGGGGCGCAATCCCCACGACGTCGAGCTGATGATGTTTGCCCAGGCCAACTCCGAGCACTGCCGGCACAAGATCTTCAACGCCAGCTGGGACATCGACGGGCAGGCGCAGGAGAAGTCCCTCTTCGGCATGATCAAGAACACCTACGAGATGCACCGCGAAGGCGTATTGAGCGCCTACAAGGACAACGCCTCGGTGATCGAGGGTTTCACCGCCGGGCGCTTCTTCCCGCAGCCGGGTACCGGCGAGTACGCCGCCAGCCAGGAAGCGGTGCACATCCTGATGAAGGTGGAGACCCACAACCACCCGACCGCCATCGCCCCGTTCCCCGGCGCCTCCACCGGCTCCGGCGGCGAGATCCGCGACGAGGGCGCCACCGGGCGCGGCGCCAAGCCCAAGGCCGGACTGGTCGGCTTCACCGTCTCCAACCTGCAGATCCCTGGCTTCGAGCAGCCGTGGGAGAAGGCCTATGGCAAGCCCGAGCGGATCGTCAGCGCGCTGGACATCATGATCGAGGGTCCGCTGGGCGGCGCCGCGTTCAACAACGAGTTCGGCCGGCCGGCCCTGACCGGCTACTTCCGCACCTTTGAGCAGGCCATCGACACTCCGCGCGGCGAGGAAGTGCGCGGCTACCACAAGCCGATCATGCTCGCCGGCGGCCTCGGCAACATCCGTGCCGAGCACGTGCAGAAGGGCGAGATCTCGGTCGGCGCCAAACTGATCGTGCTCGGCGGCCCGGCGATGCTGATCGGCCTGGGCGGCGGTGCCGCCTCGTCGATGGCTACCGGCGCGAGTTCGGCCGATCTGGATTTCGCCTCGGTGCAGCGCGAGAACCCGGAAATGGAACGCCGCTGCCAGGAGGTCATCGATCGCTGCTGGCAGCTGGGCGAGCAGAACCCGATCAAGTTCATCCACGACGTCGGTGCCGGCGGCCTGTCCAATGCCCTGCCGGAGCTGATCAACGACGGCGGCCGCGGCGGTCGCTTCGAGCTGCGCAAGGTGCCCAACGACGAGCCGGGCATGAGCCCGCTGGAAATCTGGTGCAACGAGTCGCAGGAGCGCTATGTGCTTTCCGTCGACGCCGCCGACTTCGAGACCTTCAAGGCTATTTGCGAGCGCGAGCGCTGCCCGTTCGCGGTGGTCGGCGAGGCCACCGAGGAGCGTCAGCTCACCGTGGGCGACAGCCACTTCGGCAACAAGCCGGTGGACATGCCGCTCGAGGTGCTGCTCGGCAAGCCGCCGCGCATGCACCGTTCGGTGAGTCGCGAGACCGAGCTGGGCGACGACTTCAGCGCCGCCGGCCTCGCGCTGGACGAGGCGGTCGAGCGCGTGCTGCATCACCCGGCGGTGGCCAGCAAGAGCTTCCTGATCACCATTGGCGACCGTTCGATCACCGGCCTGGTGGCTCGCGACCAGTTCGTTGGCCCGTGGCAGGTGCCGGTGGCCGACTGCGCCGTGACTGCCACCAGCTTCGACGTCTACACCGGCGAAGCCATGGCGATGGGCGAGCGCACCCCGCTGGCCCTGCTGGATGCCCCGGCCTCCGGGCGCATGGCGATCGGCGAGACCCTCACCAACCTGGCGGCGGCGAGCATCGCGACGATCTCCGACATCAAGCTGTCGGCCAACTGGATGGCCGCCGCCGGCCACCCGGGCGAGGACGCTCGTCTGTACGACACCGTCAGGGCCGTGGGCATGGAGCTGTGCCCGGCGCTGGGCATCGCCATCCCGGTGGGCAAGGACTCCATGTCGATGAAGACCCGCTGGCAGGAGGCGGGCGAGGACAAGAGCGTCACCGCGCCGCTGTCGCTGATCGTCTCCGGCTTCGCCCCGGTGCAGGACATCCGTCAGACCCTGACCCCGCAGCTGCGGCTGGACAAGGGCGAGACCGACCTGATCCTGATCGACCTGGGGCGCGGCCGGAACCGCCTGGGCGGTTCGATCCTCGCCCAGGTGTACGGCAAGCTCGGTCGCGAGGTGCCGGACGTCGACGATGCCGAGGACCTCAAGGCCTTCTTTGCGGTGATCCAGGGGCTGAACGCCGATGGTCATCTGCTGGCCTACCACGACCGCTCCGACGGTGGCCTGCTGGCTACCGTGCTGGAGATGGCCTTCGCCGGTCACTGCGGTCTGGATCTCTGTCTCGATGCCCTGGCCGACGGCCGCGACGAGCTGGCCGGCGTGCTGTTCAGCGAGGAACTGGGGGCGGTGATCCAGGTACGCCAGGACGTCACCCCGGAAGTGCTGGCGCAGTTCAGCGCCGCCGGTCTGGGCGACTGCGTGGCGGCGATCGGCCGGCCGGTCAACGGTACCGAGGTGGCCATCGGCTTCGATGGCGAGACGGTGTTCGCCGCCGCGCGCCGCGTGCTGCAGCGCCACTGGAGCGAGACCAGCTACCAGATCCAGCGCCTGCGCGACAACGCCGAGTGCGCCGATCAGGAGTTCGATGTCCTCCTTGAGGAAGACAACCCCGGACTGTCGGTGAAACTCTCCTTCGACGTCGAGCAGGACATCGCCGCGCCCTATATCAAGAAGGGCGTTCGCCCTCAGGTGGCGATCCTCCGCGAGCAGGGCGTCAACGGCCAGGTGGAGATGGCGGCGGCCTTCGACCGTGCCGGCTTCGCCGCGGTCGACGTGCACATGAGCGACATCCTCGCAGGGCGCGTCGATCTCGCCGAGTTCAAGGGGCTGGCGGCCTGCGGCGGCTTCTCCTATGGCGATGTGCTCGGCGCCGGCGAGGGCTGGGCCAAGTCGATCCTGTTCAACGCCCGTGCCCGCGATGCCTTCCAGGCCTTCTTCGAGCGCAAGGACAGCTTCGCCCTTGGCGTGTGCAACGGCTGCCAGATGATGTCCAACCTCCACGAGCTGATCCCCGGCACCGAGTTCTGGCCGCACTTCGTGCGCAACCGCTCTGAGCAGTTCGAGGCACGGGTGGCCATGGTCCAGGTGCAGGAGTCCGCCTCGATCTTCCTGCAGGGCATGGCCGGCTCGCGCCTGCCGATCGCCATCGCCCACGGCGAGGGGTATGCCGAGTTCGAGAGCGAAGAGGCCCTGCTCGAAGCCGACCTGTCCGGCTGCGTGGCGCTGCGCTTCGTCGACAACCACGGCAAGGTCACCGAACGCTATCCGGTCAACCCCAATGGTTCGCCGCGGGGGATCACCGGGTTGTCCAGTCGCGACGGCCGGGTGACCATCATGATGCCGCACCCGGAGCGGGTGTTCCGCGCCGTGCAGAACTCCTGGCATCCGGAGGCCTGGCAGGAAGACGCCGGCTGGCTGCGGATGTTCCGCAACGCCCGGGTTTGGGTGGACTGACCGGGCGGCGACGCCGTTTTCCGGGGTGCGGTCGCTGAGCGCTGCACCTTTCAACCTGGGGGCAGTGCGCGAGACTGTGTCGGCAGCGGAGCCTGCCCCGCCTTCGGGAGATGCCGATGTACAAGCTGTGCTTTTTCGTACCGGAGAGTCATGTGGAAACGGTCAAGGATGCGGTGTTCGCCGTCGGAGGCGGGCGCATCGGGGCTTACGACCGTTGCTGTTGGCAGGCCTTGGGGCAGGGGCAGTATCGTCCGCTGGAGGGCAGCCAGCCGTATCAGGGGCAGGCCGGCGAGCTGGAGCAGGTGGAGGAGTGGAAAGTGGAAATGGTGGTCGCCGACGAGCGGATTCATGACGCCGTCAAGGCGCTGAAGAAGAGCCATCCCTACGAAACGCCGGCCTTCGAGGTGTGGCGGCTGTCCGACATGCAGTTCTGAGCCCCTTCCGGGCACGAACGAAGCCCCGGCTCGTCAGCGACGAGTCGGGGCTTGTCTTTTGTGCTCAGGGGCGGATTTCGATCAGGGTGCCGTCTCTGACCAGGCTCCAGACCTCGCGGATGTCGTCGTTGCGCATGGCGATACAGCCGTTGGTCCAGTCGAGTCCGCTGAAGTACCACTCGGGATACTGTTCATCCAGGGGCGTGCCATGGAGCATGATCATGCTGCCGGGCGGCACCCCCTCGGCCTCGGCGCGGGTCAGGTCGCGGATGTTGGGGTAGGAAATGTGCATGGACAGGTTGAACTTGTCGCTGGTCTTGCGCCAGTCGATCCAGTAGATCCCCTCCGGGGTGCGCAGGTCGCCTTCGCGCAGCTTGGGTCCCCTGGGCTGCTTGCCCAGGGACACCTTGTAGGATTTGAGAGGCTGCCCCTTGCTGAGCAGGAGCAGCTTGCGTTCGGATTTCACTACCAGCACCTTGTCGACGATTCGCTCGTCGCCGGCAGGGGGGACACTGGCCTGCGAGAGGCCGGCCAGAAACAGGCAAAGGAATGCAAGTAACCAGCGCATCGAAAGTTCCATATAAGTCAGCGGTCAGGTTTGTTTCAGGGGGGTTGTTGGGATTGCGCGCAAGGGCGCAAGTGGCTCGTTACGCACCGGGTAGAGCTGGTGGAGCCGATCCTTGAAGAAATATTCTAGGGTATGACCGACGGTCGGGAAAGCCAGCTCCGGCCAGGGTATTTCGGCTTCGTGAAACAGTTGCACCTCGAGGCTTTCCTCGCCGACGGCGAAGTTCGCGTCGACCATGCGGGCGCGGAAGAATACATGCACCTGATGGATGTGTGGCAGGTCGAACAGGGTGTACAGCTCGAGTCCTTCCACTCGCGCGCAGGCTTCCTCCAGGGTTTCCCGGGCCGCCGCCTGTTCCATGGTCTCGTCGTTCTCCATGAACCCGCCGGGCAGAGTCCAGAGGCCGCGGCGCGGTTCGATGGCGCGCCGGCACAGCAGGACCTGCTCGCCCCAGAGCGGCAGGCAGCCGGCGACTATCCTGGGGTTCTGATAATGCACGGTGTGGCAGGCCGGGCAGACGAAGCGCGGACGATGGTCGCCGCTGGGCGTTTGCCAGTTCACTGGATGGCCGCATTGGCTGCAGAATTTCATAGGTTTTCCCGGGTGTCGTTGCCGGCCCGTCGCCGTAGGCGGGACTGGGGTTGGGAGGGTTGTGCGGTTCGTGCCATGATGTTTTTATGGAGTAAAGTTAGAGAATGACGATGCAGGAAGACCTACTCCGACGCGTGCGCAACTATTCGCCCCGCCCCTTGGATGCCGGCGAACGCTTTCCCGAAGCCGCGGTGCTGGTGCCGATCACCCGCAGCGACGACCCCGAGCTGGTGCTGACCCTGCGGGCCAGCGGCTTGTCCACCCATGGCGGCGAAGTGGCTTTTCCCGGCGGGCGCCGCGATCCGGAGGATTCCGATCTGGTCCGTACCGCCCTGCGCGAAGCGGAGGAGGAGGTCGGTTTGCCGCCGGGGCTGGTCGAGGTGCTCGGCCCGCTCAGTCCGCTGGTGTCGCGCCACGGCATCCGGGTGACGCCCTACGTGGCGTTGGTGCCCGACGATGTCGAATACCGGCCCAACGACGGCGAGATCGCCGCAGTCTTCTCGGTACCCCTGGCATTCTTCTGCGAGGACCCGCGGGAAACCACCCATCGCATCGATCACGAGGGGCACAGCTACTATGTGCCCTGTTACCGCTATGGCCCGTACAAGATCTGGGGGCTGACGGCGATGATGGTGGTCGAGCTGGTGAATCTACTGTTCGATGCGGGGATCGAAACCGGGCGGCAACCGGCGAGCTTCGTCGAGCTGAGCTGAGGATATCGCGATGAAACACCCCCTGCCGGGCTCCCGGTGCGTGCGGAGTGTCCGGGATTTCGAGCCGGAAAATCGATGAGCGACGAATGGCCCGTCCCTTCGCCCTGCGTGCAGTTGTGCGCCTTGGATGACGACGATATCTGCCTCGCCTGCCAGCGTACGGCGGATGAAATCAGCCGCTGGCGACGATCGGACAATGCCGAGCGTCGCCGAATACTGGCATTGTGCGCCGAACGGGCCCGCGCCAAGGGCCTGCTCTCCTAGGCTGTCCCTGCTCGCGAATGCGGGCAGGCCCCTCATGTTGAAGGAAACCCCATGTCCCGTATTGGAACTCCGCTGTCGCCGAGTGCGACCCGTGTATTGCTGTGTGGCTCAGGCGAGCTGGGCAAGGAGGTGGTGATCGAGCTGCAGCGCTTCGGCGTGGAGGTGATCGCCGTGGATCGCTATGCCGACGCGCCGGCCATGCAGGTCGCCCACCGCAGCCATGTCATCAACATGCTCGATGGCGCCGCCCTGCGCGCGGTGATCGAGCGGGAGCAACCCCATTACATCGTGCCGGAAATCGAGGCCATCGCCACCGCGACCCTGGTCGAACTGGAGAGCGAAGGTTTCACGGTGATCCCCAGTGCGCGCGCTGCCCATCTGACCATGAACCGCGAGGGCATCCGCCGTCTGGCGGCGGAGGAGCTGGAGCTGCCGACCTCGCCTTACCGGTTCGCCGACAGTTTCGAGGAGTACCGTGCGGCGGCGGAGGCGCTCGGTTTTCCTTGTGTGGTCAAGCCGATCATGAGTTCCTCCGGCAAGGGGCAGAGTCTGGTCAAGGGGCCGGAGCAGCTGCAGGCTGCCTGGGACTATGCCCAGGAGGGCGGGCGTGCCGGCAAGGGGCGAGTGATCGTCGAGGGCTTCATCGACTTCGACTACGAAATCACCCTGCTCACCGTGCGCCACGCAGGCGGCACCACCTTCTGCGCACCCATCGGCCACCGCCAGGAGAAGGGCGACTATCAGGAGTCCTGGCAGCCGCAGGCGATGACCCCCGAGGCACAGGCCGAATCCGAGCGCATCGCCAGGACAGTCACCGAGGCGCTGGGCGGGCGCGGGCTGTTCGGCGTCGAGTTGTTCGTCAAGGGCGACCGGGTGTGGTTCAGCGAGGTCTCGCCGCGCCCCCACGATACCGGCCTGGTGACGCTGATTTCCCAGGATCTCTCCGAGTTCGCCCTGCATGCGCGGGCCATTCTCGGCCTGCCGATTCCGGCAGTTCGCCAGTTCGGCCCGGCCGCTTCGGCGGTGATCCTGGTCGAGGGCCACTCCCGTCAGGCGAGCTTCGCCAATCTGGATGGAGCGCTCGCCGAGCCGGACACCGCTCTGCGGCTGTTCGGCAAGCCGGGGGTGGCGGGGCAGCGGCGGATGGGGGTGGCCCTGGCGCGGGACGCCTCGGTGGAGGCCGCGCGGCAGAGAGCGACGCGTGCCGCGCAGGCCGTCGAGGTGCAGCTGTAATGACTGCGGCCGCTCGGCTCATTCGGCCGCCGGTGCCGTCGATGATCCGGGCGCCGTTTTCCGGCGGCTGGTTGTCCGTGCCGCGCACGGCAGCGGGAAGGCCAGCAGGTCCATCGGGAAAACGGGGACAGGTCTTTCGCGGGGAGCCTGGGGTCTGTCAGAGCAATGATGGGCGGGGCGCTTTGTCCTGCGGCCTTGCTTGGGGATGGGCGCTGTCCGCCCATGTCCGGACGATCTCGCGATCGGGGTTAGACATGCAGGATGAATTCGCGGACCAGTTTGCTGCCGAAGTAGGCGAGCATGAGCAGGCAGAAGCCGCTCAGGGTCCAGCGGACGGCGGTATGCCCGCGCCAGCCGAGCCGGTGGCGGCCGACCAGTAGGGCTGAAAAGACCAGCCAGGCCAGGCAGGCGAGCAGGGTCTTGTGTACCAGATGCTGGGCGAACAGGTCGTCGAGGAACAGCCAGCCGGAGAGCAGCGACAGCGAGAGCAGACCCCAGCCGGCCCAGAGAAAGCCGAACAGCAGGCTCTCCATGGTTTGGAGCGGCGGAAAGTTGCGGGTCAGGCCGGAAGGATGCTTGTGCTTCAGCTGATGGTCCTGCAGCAGGAGCAGCAGGGACTGGACCATGGCGATGGTGAGCATGCCGTAGGCAAGGATCGACAGCAGGATGTGGGCGAGAATTCCAGGCTCTTCGTCGATCCCGTGCAGGGTTCCGACTGGCATGAACTGGGCCAGCAGCACGGTGAGCGTGCTCAGCGGCAGCAATAGCAGCAGCAGGTTTTCCACCGGCATGTAGCAGCTGGCGAGCAGGGTCAGGGCCACCACCGCGGCAGCGATCAGGCTGGAGGCATTGAAGAAGTGCAGGGTCAGCCCGTTCGGGCCCAGCAGTTGCGGGACCAGGCTGAAGCCGTGGGCGACCAAGGCCAGGATGCCCAGCAGGATCAGCAGGCGCTTGTCCGGCAGGCTGCGTTTCGCCAGGCGCATGCCCTGGTAGAACGTGGCGGAGGCGTATAGACCGGCGGCGGCGAGGCTGGGCAGCAGTGGGTGCATGGGTCCGTGTCTGGCGGGGCCTAAAGCCCGGAGTTTGGCATATAACGGGCTTCTCACGAAAGTCTGCCGGCGGTGTCGGCTCGGGGCCCCTTCGTTTATAATCGGCGATCCGCTGCAAGCCCACCCTGGGTTCTCCAGAGCCTGAAAGGAACGCGCATGTTCGAAAACCTTACCGACCGTCTCTCCCAGACCCTTCGCCACGTCACCGGCAAGGCCCGGCTGACCGAGGACAACATCAAGGACACCCTGCGCGAGGTGCGCATGGCCCTGCTCGAGGCCGATGTCGCGTTGCCGGTGGTCAAGGAGTTCGTCAATCGGATCAAGGAGCGTGCCGTCGGCACCGAAGTCTCGAGGAGCCTGACCCCGGGGCAGGCCTTCGTGAAGATCGTCCGCACCGAGCTGGAAGAGCTGATGGGGGTGGCCAACGAGGATCTGGCGCTGAATGCGGCACCGCCGGCGGTGGTGCTGATGGCCGGTCTGCAGGGGGCGGGCAAGACCACCACGGTGGGCAAGCTGGCGCGCTTCCTCAAGGAGCGCCGGAAGAAGTCGGTCCTGGTGGTCTCCGCCGATATCTATCGTCCGGCGGCGATCAAGCAGCTGGAAACCCTGGCCGGGGAGGTCGGCGTCACCTTCTTCCCGTCCGATGCCAGCCAGAAGCCGGTGGATATTGCCCAGGCGGCGATCCGCGAAGCCCGACTCAAATTCATCGACGTGGTGTTGCTGGATACCGCCGGCCGCCTGCATGTCGACGCCGAGATGATGGAGGAGATCAGACTCCTGCATGCCGCCGCCAAGCCGGTCGAGACCCTGTTCGTGGTCGACGCGATGACCGGCCAGGATGCCGCCAACACCGCCAAGGCCTTCGGCGACGCCCTGCCGTTGACCGGCGTGGTGCTGACCAAGGTGGACGGCGATGCCCGCGGCGGCGCGGCCCTGTCGGTCCGCTACATCACCGGCAAGCCGATCAAGTTCATCGGCATGGGCGAGAAGAGCGAGGCGCTGGAGCCCTTCCATCCGGATCGCATGGCTTCGCGCATTCTCGGCATGGGCGACGTGCTCAGTCTGATCGAGGAAGCCGAGCACAAGCTCGACCGCGAGAAAGCCGAAAAGCTCAGCAGCAAGCTGAAGAAGGGCAAGGGCTTCGATCTGGAGGACTTTCGCGACCAGCTGCAGCAGATGAAGAGCATGGGCGGGCTGGGCGGGCTGATGGATAAACTGCCGGCTATCGGCGGCATCAACCTGGCGCAGATGGGCAGCGCCCAGGGTGTGGCGGAGAAGCAGCTGATGCAGATGGAGGCGATCATCAACTCCATGACCCCGGCCGAGCGCCGCGATCCGGAGCTGATCAGCGGCTCGCGCAAGCGCCGCATCGCGCTCGGCTCCGGCACCCAGGTGCAGGATGTCGGCCGGTTGATCAAGCAGCACAAGCAGATGCAGAAGATGATGAAGAAGTTCACCGCCAAGGGAGGCATGGCCAAGATGATGCGCGGCATGAGCGGCATGTTCCCGGGAGGGCGGACGCCCAAGCTCTGATGGCAGGTTTGGTCGGCTCGATCGAGCCGTCGGTCGCGCCGGCCATTGGGTGGCTCGGGGCGACGTTTGTCAAGCAGCGGCCGAAAAGCCGTTTGCAAAACGCCGCATAACCTTTAGAATATGCGGCCTTTCGGGCTATGAGCCCAGTGCGCAATCTGGTTTTGCAGCACACCGACTACAGGAACGATGTTCACATGGTAACCATCCGTCTTGCCCGTGGCGGCTCCAAGAAGCGCCCCTTCTACCACCTGACCGTGACCAACAGCCGCAACGCCCGTGACGGTCGTTTTGTCGAGCGTATCGGTTTCTTCAATCCGATCGCTTCGGGTGCTGAAGCGAAGCTGTCCGTGGATCAGGATCGTGCTGCCTACTGGCTGAGCCAGGGTGCCCAGCCGTCCGAGCGCGTTGCCCAACTGCTCAAGGAAGCTGCCAAGGCGACCGCCTGAGTCCGATATGAAAGCGACGCCAGCATCCGCCGATGAGCTGATCGTTCTCGGCAAAATCACCTCGGTGCATGGCGTTCGCGGAGACGTGAAGGTCTATTCCTTCACCGATCCGATCGACAATCTGCTGGAATATCGTCGCTGGACGCTCAGGCACGGCGATGAGCTGCGGCAGGTAGAGCTGGTCCGGGGACGCCTGCAGGGCAAGGTTCTGGTGGCCAAGCTGAAGGGGGTCGATGATCGCGACGAGGCGCGAGCCTTGGCGGACTACGAGATCTGTATCCCCCTTGCTCAACTGCCCGATCTAGAAGAGGGCGAGTACTACTGGCGTCAGCTGGAAGGCTTGCGAGTGATCGATCAGGTGGGCCGGTTGCTCGGCAGGATCGATCATCTGCTGGAGACCGGCGCGAACGATGTGCTGGTGGTCAAGCCTTGCAGCGGCAGTTTGGATGATCGCGAGCGCCTGTTGCCCTATACGGAGCAGTGCGTGTTGCAGGTCGATCTGGCGGCCGGCGAGATGCGGGTGGACTGGGATGCGGATTTCTGACCGTGCATGTCGAAGTCATCAGCATCTTTCCGGAAATGTTCGCCGCGATTCGCGATTACGGCATCACCAGCCGTGCGGTGAAGCAGGGGCGCCTCGAACTCAATTGCTGGAATCCGCGCAGTTTCACCGAGGACCGCCACCAGACGGTGGATGATCGTCCGTTCGGCGGCGGGCCCGGCATGGTGATGAAGATCCAGCCTCTGGAGCGTGCCTTGGCCGCCGCCAGGCAGGCAGCCGGGGGGCGGGCGAAGGTGATCTACCTGTCGCCCCAGGGCCGTCCGCTGACGCAGCAGGCGGTGCGCGAACTGGCCCGCGAGGAGGCGCTGATCCTCATCGCCGGCCGCTACGAGGGCATCGACGAGCGTTTCATCGAGGCCCACGTCGACGAGGAGTGGTCGATCGGCGACTACGTGCTTTCCGGCGGGGAACTGCCGGCGATGGTGCTGATCGATGCGGTGACGCGGTTGTTGCCTGGAGCGTTGGGGCACGCGGATTCCGCCGAGGAGGACTCGTTCAGCGACGGCCTGCTCGACTGCCCGCACTACACCCGCCCGGAGGTGTATGAGGGCAAAGGTGTTCCTGAGGTGCTGCTCAGCGGCAATCATGAACACATCCGGCGCTGGCGTTTGCAGCAGTCCCTTGGGCGGACCTGGGAGCGTCGCGCCGATCTTCTGGATAGCCGCTCGCTTTCTGGAGAAGAGCAAAAGCTGTTGGCGGAATATCTTCGCCAGCGGGACGATAGTTAACGTATCGATGGCAGGCCAGGAGCTTGCCTTAGGAGCATTCAGATGACCAACAAGATCATTCAGCAGCTCGAAGCCGAGCAGATGAGCAAAGAAATTCCGGCCTTCGCCCCAGGCGACACCGTGATCGTGCAGGTCAAGGTGAAGGAAGGCGATCGCCAGCGTCTGCAGGCTTTCGAGGGTGTGGTCATCGGCAAGCGCAACCGCGGCTTGAACAGCGCCTTTACCGTGCGCAAGATCTCCAGCGGCGTAGGCGTCGAGCGTACTTTCCAGACCTACAGCCCGCTGGTCGAGAGCATCTCCGTCAAGCGTCGCGGTGACGTGCGCAAGGCCAAGCTGTATTATCTCCGCGACCTGTCCGGCAAGGCGGCTCGTATCAAGGAAAAGCTTTCCTGATCGATGCTTTTCTCAACGAAAAAGCAGCCGCAAGGCTGCTTTTTCGTTTGTATGCCTATCGATGGGCAGGTTAGTTCTGCCTTGCAGCGCACAACAACAACATCCCGCCAGTGGCAGCCATCTATTCTTTCATCGGGAAGTAGTGGCATGACCCCTAGAGAGCAAGAAATCCAGCGTCGGATCGAGTTGTCCGAAACCCGCATCACCAAAGCGGTCTTTCCGTTCACCACCAACCACCATAACACCCTGTTCGGCGGCACCGCGCTGGGCTGGATGGACGAGATCTCGTTCATCACCGCAACGCGCTTCTGCCGGCTGCCGACCGTCACGGTTTCCTCGGACCGGGTCGATTTCAAACACCCGATCCCGGGCGGCTCGATCGTCGAACTGGTCGGCCGGGTGGTGAAGGTCGGCAACACCAGTTGCAAGGTCGAGGTGGAAATCTTCGTCGAGGGAATGTATTGCGGTACCCGCGAGAAGGCGATCACCGGCGTGTTCAGCTTCGTTGCCATCGACGAGGAAAAGCGGCCGCGGGCGATACTGCCCGACTTTCCCGTGGGAAGGGACGAGGCGGCCTGACCGGGCTACCGTCGCCAGCGGGTCGTTAGGCTTCGCGGGCGGCGCTCTTTCGTTCGTGTTTGCAAGGATCAGCATGCCTGCCGTCGAACATCCGCAGATCGAGTGTTTCCTCGAATCCCTCTGGCTGGAGAAGGGGCTTTCGGCGCATACCCGTGCGGCCTATCGCAGCGATCTCGAGCTGTTCAACGGTTGGCTGGGCGAGCGCAGTCTGGGGTTGGTCGAGGTGGGGCGCGAGCCGATCCTCGATCACTTGGCCTGGCGTGTCGATGCCGGCTACAAGGCCCGCTCCACGGCGCGCTTCCTCTCCGGCCTGCGTGGTTTCTTCCGCTACCTGCTGCGCGAGGGGGTGATCGCCAGCGATCCGACCTTGCAGGTGGATCTGCCGCAGCTGGGTCGGCCCCTGCCCAAATCCCTCTCCGAAGCCGATGTCGAAGCACTGCTGGCCGCGCCGGAAAGCAGCGATCCGCTCGGTCTGCGCGACCGGGCCATGCTCGAGGTGCTCTATGCCTGCGGGCTGCGCGTCAGCGAGCTGGTCGGCTTGCGCCTGGAGCAGCTGAACCTGCGCCAGGGGGTGGTGCGGGTGCTCGGCAAGGGCAGCAAGGAACGCCTGGTGCCGCTGGGCGAGGAGGCCATCGCCTGGCTTGAGCGGCATCTGGCCGGGGCTCGGCCGCTGCTGCTGGGGGGCAGGCCGAGCGATGTGCTTTTCCCCAGTCTGCGCGGCGAGCAGATGACCCGGCAGACCTTTTGGCACCGCATCAAGCATCATGCTCAAGTGGCGGGAATCGGCAAGAGCCTGTCGCCGCATACCCTGCGCCATGCTTTCGCCACTCACCTGCTCAACCATGGCGCCGACTTGCGCGTGGTGCAGATGCTCCTCGGCCATAGCGACCTGTCGACCACCCAGATCTACACCCATGTCGCCCGGGCACGCCTGCAGGAGCTGCACGCGCGGCATCATCCGCGCGGCTGAGGGGCCGTCCGCTAGGCCCTGCCTGTGATAGGCTCTGCCCATTCGCACCGTCCCTCCGGAGTACCCATGCGTGTTTCCTCCCTTTTCGCTGCCGCGGCGCTCGGCCTGGCAAGCACTCTGGCCCTGGCCGCCGACCCCGATCAGGCCATTCGCAAGGCCCTGCAGCAGATGCAGCCGGGACTGCCGATCGAGGCCATCGCCGAAAGTCCGATGGCGGGGCTCTACCAGGTTCAGCTGAAGGGCGGACGGATGCTCTATGCCAGTGCCGACGGTCAGTTCGTCATGCAGGGCTACCTGTATCAGTTCAAGGACGGCAAGCCGCTCAACCTCACCGAGCAGGCAGAAAGCCAGGCCGTGGCGAAGACCATCAACGGCATACCGACCAGCGAGATGGTGATCTTCGCGCCCCAGGAGCCGAAGACCCATATCACCGTCTTCACCGACACTGACTGTGGCTACTGCCAGAAGCTGCACAGCGAGGTGCCCGAGCTGAACAGGCTTGGTGTCGAGGTGCGCTATGTGGCCTTCCCGCGCCAGGGCGTCGGCTCCCATGGTTACGGGGATCTGGTCAGCGTCTGGTGCGCCAGGGACCGCCAGGCGGCGATGAACAAGGCCAAGGCGCGCGAGAAGGTGCCGACCGCCACCTGCGACAACCCGGTGGCCAGGCAGTTCGAGCTGGGCCAGATGATCGGCGTGCAGGGCACCCCTGCCGTGGTGCTGGCCAACGGGCAGATGATCCCCGGCTACCAGCCGGCGGCGCAGTTGGCCAAGCAGGCGCTGGCTGCCCAGGCGACCAACTGACCGGCCGGCCGCCAGGCCGCGATGCCGGTGCTCTGCGGGCGTCGCGCCAATTGACTAAAGTCTGAGCGCTTCGTAAGGTGCGGCTCTTTTCTCTGCGGCCGGGGTATGCTCGGCCGTTTTCTGCGGTGAAGATGGGGAGTTTCAGCGTGAAACCGGTCAAAGTAGGCATCTGTGGACTGGGTACCGTCGGTGGCGGCACCTTCAATGTGCTCAAACGCAATGCCGGGGAGATCGCCCGCCGCGCCGGGCGTGAAATCGAGATTGCCCAGATCGCCATGCGCAGCGCCAACCCGAAATGCGACATCGCCGGCACCCCCATCGCCGCCGACGTTTTCGAGCTGGTCGACAACCCGGAGATCGAGGTCGTCGTCGAGCTGATCGGTGGTTGCAGCCTGGCCCGCGAGCTGGTGCTCAAGGCCATCGGCAACGGCAAGCACGTGGTTACCGCGAACAAGGCGCTGATTGCCGTGCACGGCGACGAGATCTTCGCCAAGGCCCGAGAGAAGGGCGTGATCGTCGCCTTCGAGGCGGCGGTGGCTGGCGGCATTCCGGTGATCAAGGCGATCCGCGAGGGGCTGGCCGGCAACCGCATCAACTGGGTGGCCGGCATCATCAACGGCACCGGCAACTTCATCCTCAGCGAAATGCGCGAGAAGGGCCGGGCCTTCGCCGACGTCCTCAAGGAAGCTCAAGCGCTGGGCTACGCCGAGGCCGACCCGACTTTCGACGTGGAAGGCATCGATGCCGCCCACAAGCTGACCATCCTCGCCTCGATCGCCTTCGGCATCCCGCTGCAGTTCGACAAGGCCTACACCGAAGGCATCTCCCGGCTGACCAGCGCCGACGTCAACTATGCCGAGGCGCTGGGCTACCGCATCAAGCACCTGGGCATCGCGCGGCGCACCGCCGAGGGCTTCGAGCTGCGCGTGCATCCCACGCTGATCCCCGCCGACCGGCTGATCGCCAACGTCAACGGCGTGATGAACGCGGTGATGGTCAACGGCGATGCGGTGGGTTCGACCCTGTTCTGCGGCGCCGGTGCCGGCATGGAGCCGACCGCCTCGGCGGTGGTGGCCGATCTGGTGGACGTGGTCCGCGCGATGACCTCCGACCCGGAGAATCGCGTGCCGCACCTGGCCTTCCAGCCCGACTCGTTGTCCGCCCACCCAGTCCTGCCGATTGGCCAGTGCGAGAGCGCCTACTACTTGCGCATCCAGGCCCAGGACCATCCGGGCGTGCTGGCCCAGGTGGCGAGCATCCTGTCCGAGCGCGGGATCAACATCGAGTCCATCATGCAGAAGGAGGCCGAGGAGCAAGACGGTCTGGTGCCGATGATCCTGGTCACCCATCGGGTCCGGGAGTTCTGCATCGATGAGGCCATCGCTGCGATGGAAGCCCTCGAGGGCGTGGCCGGAAAGGTCGTCCGCATCCGCGTCGAACAGCTCAACTAAGTCAGCTACCAGCCGCCCGCCGCCCGCCGCAGGTATCCGAGTCGCTGCGGCCCGGGGCCTGCGGCTCGAACCGAAGGTTTGCACACATGCGCTACATCAGCACCCGCGGCCAGGCCCCGGCCCTGAATTTCGAAGACGTGCTGCTGGCGGGTCTTGCCAGCGACGGCGGCCTCTACGTGCCGGAGAACCTGCCGCGCTTCACCGTCGAGGAGATTGCCTCCTGGGCCGGCCTGCCGTACCACGAGTTGGCCTTCCGGGTGATGCGCCCGTTCGTCGCCGGCTCGATTGCCGACGCCGACTTCAAGGCGATCCTCGAGGACACCTACGGCGCTTTCGCCCACGGCGCGGTGGCACCGCTGCGCCAGCTGGACGGCAACGAGTGGGTGCTCGAGCTGTTCCACGGTCCGACCCTGGCGTTCAAGGACTTCGCCCTGCAACTGCTCGGCCGCCTGCTCGACCATGTGCTGACCAAGCGCGGCGAGCGCGTGGTGATCATGGGCGCCACCTCCGGCGACACCGGCTCGGCGGCCATCGAGGGTTGCCGCCGCTGCGAGAACGTCGACATCTTCATCCTCCATCCGCACCAGCGGGTATCCGAGGTGCAGCGCCGGCAGATGACGACTATCCTCGGCGAAAACATCCACAACATCGCCATCGAGGGCAACTTCGACGATTGCCAGGAGATGGTCAAGGCCAGCTTCGCCGACCAGGGCTTCCTCAAGGGCACCCGGCTGGTAGCGGTCAATTCGATCAACTGGGCGCGGATCATGGCCCAGATCGTCTACTACTTCCATGCCGCCATCCAGCTCGGCGCGCCGCATCGCTCGGTGGCTTTCTCGGTACCGACCGGCAACTTCGGCGACATTTTCGCCGGTTACCTGGCGCGCAACATGGGCCTGCCGGTCAACCAGTTGATCGTCGCCACCAACCGCAACGACATCCTGCACCGTTTCATGTCCGGCAACCGCTACGACAAGGACACCCTGCATCCGACCTTGTCGCCGTCCATGGATATCATGGTGTCGTCCAACTTCGAGCGCCTGCTGTTCGACCTGCACGGCCGCAACGGTGCCGCCGTCGCCGCGCTGCTCGACACCTTCAAGACGACCGGCACGCTGGCGGTGGAAGACGACCGCTGGACCGAGGCGCGCCGGCTGTTCGACTCCCTGGCGGTGGACGATGAGGCCACCTGCCGGACCATCGCCGAGGTGTACGGCCAGTGCGGCGAACTGCTCGATCCGCACACCGCCATCGGCGTGCGGGCGGCCCGCGAGTGCCGGCGCAGCCTGGCGATTCCCATGGTCATTCTCGGCACCGCCCATCCGGTCAAATTCCCCGAGGCCGTGGAGAAGGCCGGCGTCGCCCAAGCCCCGGTGCTGCCGGAGCACCTGGCCGACCTGTTCCAGCGTCCCGAGCGCTGCACGGTACTGGCCAACGACCTGAAGGCCGTGCAGGGCTTCGTCGGCCAGCACGGCAACCGCGGCAAGCCGCTGTGAGACGCGCCGCCGCGCTTTTCTAGAGCGCGCCGCCGGTCGGACCCATGAAGCCGCTTCCCGGTAGGGGAAGCGGCTTTTTTCATTCCGCCGCCGCCTGCCGGCGCATCGCCTGGCCGGTCATGGCCGCTCCATCGATTGTCATCTTTCTCCCCTCAATATGGGCGAAGCGGCTCGATGCCCGGTGTCCGGGCGGGCGGAAACTTTCCGTGCGCTGGCAAGTCATTTGCAGGCTGTAAGCAGCCTTCTCATCACCTGAGGTGTTTGGATATGGAGAGCACGCGTGCATTGCTGGTCGAGGCGCTGGCGCCTTACAAGATCGACATGGGAGCGGTTCGCCCGGATGGCAGTTGGTTGCTGAGGTTGCAGAACGGGGTCGGCGAGATCCTGATCGAGCGCCTGCTCCGTCCGGCGCAGTTGACGGACAAGTGGTTGCTCATCGATGTGGTGGATGGCATCCACCGCGACCTGCGGATCCTCGAGGGGCGTCTCTCGCCCAAGGTGATCGCGGCACTGGAGCGGGGGCAATGCGCCAGGCAGAGCGCCACGTTCTGATCGTCGGCGAACCACGAAAGGCCCTGCGCAAACCGCGGGGCCTTTTGTTTGGCGGCCCGCCGCAGGCGGCGCGGCGCCGGTGTCAGATCGCCCCGTTTTCGCGCAATGCGGCGATCCGCTCTGCACTGTAACCGAGCGCCTCCAGCAGCTCGGCGGTGTGCTCGCCCAGCGCCGGCCCCACCCAGTCCGCCGAACCGGGCGTCTCCGACAGCTTGGGCACGATGCCCGGCATCCTGAACGGCTTGCCGTCCGGCAGGCGGGCGGAAAGGAACATCTCGCGGGCGAGGAACTGCGGGTCGGCGACCATGTCCTCCACCGAATAGATGCGGCTGGCCGGCACCTCGGCGCGATTGAGCAGCGCCAGGGCCTGGTCCGCCGGCAGCGTCGCGGCCCAGCGGTCGATCACTCCGTAGAGTTCGTCGCGACGCGCGTCGCGGCCGGCGTTATCGGCGAGCGTCGGATCGTCGGCCAGGTCAAGACGGCCGATGGCCTGCATGAAGCGCCGGAAGATCGCGTCGCCGTTGGCGCCGATCTGCAGGTGGCGGCCGTCGGCGCAGGTGTGGATGGAGGAGGGGGTGATGCCGGGCATGATGTTGCCGCTGCGTTCGCGGATGAAACCGAACACGTCGAACTCCGGCACCAGGCTTTCCATCATGGCGAACACCGCCTCGTAGAGCGCCACGTCCACCATCTGGCCCTGGCCGCCGCCGACCTCGCGATGGCGCAGCGCCATGAGCGCGCCGATCACTCCCCAGAGCGCAGCGATGGAGTCGCCGATGGAGATGCCGGTGCGCACCGGCGGGCGATCCGGAAAGCCGGTGATGTAGCGCAGCCCGCCCATCGACTCGCCGACCGCGCCGAAGCCCGGCTGTTCCTTCAGCGGCCCGCTCTGGCCGAAGCCCGAGAGGCGCACCATCACCAGCTGGGGGTTGAGCGCATGCAGCGTTTCCCAGCCGAGGCCGAGCTTTTCCAGCACGCCGGGGCGGAAGTTCTCGATCAGGATGTCCGCCCCGGCGAGCAACTGCCTGAGGATCGCCAGACCGTCCGGGTGCTTGAGGTTGAGGGTGAGCGATTTCTTGTTGCGTGCCTGGACGAACCACCACAGCGAGGTGCCCTCGTAGAGCTTGCGCCACTTGCGCAGCGGATCGCCGCCGTCGGGCGACTCGACCTTGATCACCTCGGCGCCGAACTCCGCGCAGAGGCGCGCGGCGAAGGGGCCGGCGATCAGACTGCCGAGTTCGATCACCTTCAGGCCGGCGAGGGGTTTGGCTGGGCTGGGCATGGCGTGGCGTCCGTCGGACTGGCGATGGCGGCGACTCTAACCCGCAGTGCCGCCCCGGACCAGCCCAGGGGCGCTGCGAAAGGTGGCGGACCGTCACACGGCGCAGGTAGAGTGGATCATTCTGGATGTCCCTCCCTGCCCATGACCCTGCATCTGCCCACGCTCTTCCTGCTGGATATCTACATGCTCACCCTGCTGGGCGGTCTGATGCTGCATGCCTGGCGGCGCAGCAAGAGCGAGGCGACCCTCGGCTGCATGGCCGGCACGCTTCTGCTGGCGGCGCTGGGCGCGCTGGTCGTCGGCTTGCGCGGCATGGGGGTGGACACCCTGTCCATCCTGCTCGGCAATATGCTGCTGCAGCTGGCGAGCGGCGTGGGCTGGGCGGCCATGCGCGTATTCGTCGGCCGGCGGCTCTGCTGGCCAGGAGTCGCTGCCGGCGCGCTGCTGTGGGGGCTGCTCGGCCTGTGGCCGTACTTCATGAGCTCGGTCTCGTTGCGGGTGACGGTCAGCACCCTGCTGACCGTTCTCTACACCACGCTGACGGCATGGGAGCTGTGGCGCGTGCGCCGGCAGCTGGAGGTTGCCATCGCTCCGGCGCTGGCACTGCTGCTGGTGCACGCGCTCTTCTGCGCAGGCCTTCTGCTGGTGAGCCGCGGGCCGGCCATCGAGCGGATGTGGGACGGGCTGGACCACGGTTTCCTGACCTGGCGGTTGCTGGAAACCTTCCTGTTTGCCATCAGCATTGCCTTCGTCATCCTGGCCATGGTCCGCGAGCGGGCCGAGCTGCGCTACCGGGCTGCAGCCGAGCGCGACCCGCTGACCAACATCGGCAACCGCCGGGCCTTCACCGGCAATGCCGAGGCCCGGCTGGCCCGTTGCGTCGCCGAGGACCGCCCGGCGGCCCTGCTACTCTGCGACCTCGACCACTTCAAGCAACTGAACGACAGCCATGGCCACGCCACGGGCGATGCGGCGCTGGTCGCCTTCGGCCGCCTGCTGGCGTTGGGCATCCGCCAGCAGGATGTCTGCGGGCGCATCGGCGGCGAGGAGTTTGCCTGCCTGCTGCCTGCGGCCGACGAAGCGGTGGCGTTGCAGGTGGCCGAACGCATCCGCCAGGCATGCAGCGAGCTGCTGCTGGAGCCGGAGGTACGGGTCAGCGTCAGCATCGGCGTCGCCTCCACGGAGCAGGCCGGCTACGACCTGTCCCGCCTGCTGGCGCTGGCCGACCAGGCGCTGTACCGGGCCAAGGCCGGCGGCCGCGATCGGGTCGAGCGCTTTGCCGGCTGAGCGCTGACGCCCGGTGTTCGGATTCGGGGTACACTTGCCGCCCCTCGGATCGGACCGGACGCCTGCCATGGCCCTGCAAGCCACCCCCTACAAAGTCGAACTCAACCTCACCGACCTGGATCGCGGGGTCTACGAGAACCTGCGCTTCACCGTCGCCCGGCATCCCTCGGAGACCGAGGAGCGTCTGGCCGTGCGGCTGATCGCCTATGCCCTGTGGTATGACGAGCAACTGGCCTTCGGCCGCGGCCTGTCGGACGTCGACGAGCCGGCGCTGTGGCAGAAGAGTCTCGACGACCGCATCCTGCACTGGATCGAGGTCGGCCAGCCGGATGCCGAGCGCCTGACCTGGTGCTCGCGGCGCGCCGAGCGGACCAGCCTGCTGGCCTACGGCAGCCTGCGGGTGTGGCAGGGCAAGGTCGTCGACGCGGTGAAGGGCCTGAAGAACCTCTCCATCGCCGTCGTCGATGCCGAGGCGCTGGGCACGTTGGCTCGGGACCTGCCGCGCAGCATCCAGTGGAGCGTGATGATCAGCGACGGCGAACTGTTCGTCACCGACGAGCGCGGCCAGCACGAGGTTCCCCTGGAGTGGCTGCTCGGCGAGCGCTGATCGCCGTTTCTTCGCAGGAGCAAATTCATTTGCGATCGGCTTTGCTCCCAAATGCGCTTACCGCCATAGAATTTGAGTCCCTTCCCCCGTCATGCGTATCGAACCCCGCCCGCTGCCCGAACGACTGCCCGACCTGGGCGACCTGCCGCCGCTGCTGACCCGCCTCTATGCCGCCCGCGGCGTGCAGTCCGCCACCGAGCTGGACAAGGGGCTGGCGCGGTTGCTGCCCTACGGCCAGCTCAAGGGTATCGCGGCGGCGGTGGAGCTGCTGGTCGAGGCGTTGTGCGAGCGCCGGCGCATTCTCTTCGTTGGCGACTTCGACGCCGACGGCGCCACCGCCAGCACGGTCGGCGTGCTCGGTCTGCGCCTGCTCGGCGCAGCGCAGGTCGACTATCTGGTGCCGAACCGTTTCGAGTACGGCTACGGCCTGACCTCCGAAATCGTCGCCGTGGCCCTGGAGCGCCGGCCGGAACTCCTGGTGACGGTGGACAATGGCATCTCCAGCCTCGACGGCGTGGCCGCGGCCCGGGCCGCCGGGCTCAAGGTGCTGGTCACCGACCACCACCTGCCGGGCCTCGAGCTGCCGGCGGCGGACGCTATCGTCAATCCCAACCAGCCGGGCTGTGACTTCCCCAGTAAGGCGATGGCCGGGGTCGGGGTGATCTTCTACGTGCTGCTGGCGCTGCGCGCCCGGCTGCGCGAGCTGGGCTGGTTCGCGCGGGAAGGGCGGGCCGAGCCGAATCTGGCCGAGTTGCTCGACCTGGTCGCCCTAGGCAGCGTCGCCGACGTGGTGCCGCTGGATGCCAACAATCGCATCCTGGTCCACCAGGGGCTGGCGCGGATTCGCGCCGGGCGGGCGCGGCCGGGCCTGCGCGCGCTGCTCGAGGTGGCCGGGCGCGACCACCGGCGGATCACCGCCACCGATCTCGGCTTCATCCTCGGGCCGCGGCTGAACGCCGCCGGGCGGCTGGACGACATGTCCCTCGGCATCGAGTGCCTGCTCTGCGAGGACGAGGCGCTGGCCCGCGACATGGCGGTGCAGCTCGACCAGCTCAACCAGAACCGCAAGGCCATCGAGCAGGGCATGCAGCGCGAGGCGCTGGCCCAGCTCCGCGAGCTGCCGGAGCAGGAGCTGCCCTTCGGCCTCTGCCTGTTCGAGCCGGACTGGCACCAGGGAGTGATCGGCATCCTCGCCGCGCGCCTCAAGGAGCGCTACCACCGCCCGGCCATCGCCTTCGCCGATGCCGGCGACGGCCTGCTCAAGGGGTCGGCACGCTCGGTGCCGGGCTTCCATATCCGCGATGCGCTGGATGCGGTGGCGGCACGCCATCCGGGACTGATCGATAAATTCGGCGGGCACGCCATGGCTGCCGGACTGTCCCTGCCGCAGGAGAACCTCGGCGCCTTCGCCGCGGCCTTCGACGCCGAAGTGCGCCGCCAGCTCGGCGCCGACGATCTGACCGGGCGGCTGCTCTCCGACGGCCGGCTCGGTGTCGAGGAATTCCACCTCGAGCTGGCCCGCGCCCTGCGCCAGGCCGGCCCCTGGGGACAGCATTTTCCCGAGCCGTTGTTTCACGGGGTGTTCCAGATCGTCCAGCAGCGTCTGGTCGGCGAGCGCCACCTGAAGCTGATGGTGCGCAGCGAGTGCGGCGCCGTGCAGCTCGATGCCATCGCCTTCAACGTCGATCGCGAGCGCTGGCCGAACCCCACGGTGCGCTGGGCCGAGCTGGCCTACCGGCTGGACGTCAACGAGTACCGCGGGCAGGAAAGCCTGCAGCTGCTGGTGGTGTACATCGAGCCGCGCTGAACCACTGGCCTGGAAAGGGGCTTTAATGGAGGATGTCTCCGGTTTTTCTTCCATAGCAGACGAGGCCTTCCATGACCCAGCTTTTCCAGCCGTACACCCTGCGCCAGCTGACCCTGCCCAACCGCATCGTCGTCTCGCCCATGTGCCAGTATTCAGCAAAGGATGGGCTGGCCAACGACTGGCACCTGGTGCACCTGGGCAGTCGCGCGGTGGGCGGGGCCGGACTGGTGATCGTCGAGGCCACCGCGGTCGCTCCCGAGGGGCGGATCTCCGCCGAGGACCTCGGCCTCTGGTGCGACGAGCAGATCGAGCCGCTGCGCCGCATCACCGCCTTCATCGAGGCTCAGGGCTCGGTGGCCGGCGTCCAGCTGGCCCATGCCGGGCGCAAGGCGGGCGTCTGGCAGCCCTGGCTGGGCCGGCCGGGCAGCGTGCCGCTCGCAGAGGGCGGCTGGACCCCGGTCGGCCCTTCGGCGATTCCCTTCGATCCCCGCCACGCGGTGCCTGAGGCGCTCGACGAGGCGCGCATCGGCGAACTCGTCCGGTCCTTCGTGCGCGCCGCCGAGCGCGCCCTGGCCGCCGGCTTCAAGGTCGCCGAGCTGCATGCCGCCCATGGCTATCTGCTGCATCAGTTCCTCTCGCCGCTGTCCAACCAGCGGCGCGACCAGTATGGCGGCAGCTTCGACAACCGCACCCGCCTGCTGCTGGAGGTCACCGAGGCGGTGCGGGCGGTGTGGCCGCAGGCGCTGCCGCTGTTCGTCCGCCTGTCGGCCACCGACTGGGTGGAGGACGGCTGGAACCCGGAGGAGACGGTGGAGCTGGCGCGGCGTCTGAAAGAGCTGGGCGTCGATCTGATCGACGTGTCTTCCGGCGGCACCGCAGCGACGGCGGAAATTCCCATTGGGCCGGGCTACCAGACCCGCTTCGCCGAACAGGTGCGCCGCGAGGCGGGGATCGCCACCGGCGCGGTGGGCATGATCACCGAAGCGGCGCAGGCCGAGCACATCCTGCGCACCGGTCAGGCCGACCTGATCCTGCTGGCCCGCGAGCTGCTGCGCGATCCCTACTGGCCGTTGCACGCCGCCGATTTCCTCGGCGACAAGTCGGTGGCCTGGCCGGCGCAGTACGTCCGTGCGGCGCACCGCGACACGCCGATCCGCCCGCTGGCGGAGTGACGCTCCGTCTCCATTGCAGGCTGCCAGTAGCGGGCGACTCGGGTATACTCGCAGGCTTTTCCCAAGTTCCACCTGCGAGTGCCGCCAGCCATGGAAATCAATCCTATCCTGAACAGCATCAAGGACCTGTCCGAGCGCACCCAGACCATTCGGGGGTATCTTTGACTACGATCACAAGCGTGATCGTCTGACCGAGGTCGAGCGCGAGCTCGAGGACCCGAACGTCTGGAACAATCCGGAATACGCGCAGAACCTGGGCCGCGAGCGCGCTCAGCTGGCGCAGATCGTCGAGACCCTGGACGAAATGAGTAGCGGGCTGGCCGACTCCAGCGACCTGCTGGAAATGGCTGCCGAGGAGAACGACGAGGGTGCGGCGAACGACGTTGCCGTCGAGGTCGAGCGCCTGCGCGGGATTCTCGAGGGGCTCGAGTTCCGCCGCATGTTCAGCGGCGAGATGGATTCGCGCAACGCCTACCTGGACATCCAGGCCGGCTCCGGCGGCACCGAGGCCCAGGACTGGGCCAACATGCTGCTGCGCATGTACCTGCGCTGGGCCGACAAGCACGGCTTCGATGCCACCATCATGGAACTCTCCGAGGGCGAGGTCGCCGGCATCAAGGGCGCCACCGTGCACGTCAAGGGCGAATACGCCTTCGGCTGGCTGCGCACCGAGATCGGCGTGCACCGCCTGGTGCGCAAGAGCCCGTTCGACTCCGGCAACCGCCGGCATACCTCGTTCACCGCGGTGTTCGCCTCGCCGGAAATCGATGACAACATCGAGATCGAAATCAACCCGGCCGACCTGCGCATCGACACCTATCGCTCCTCCGGCGCCGGCGGCCAGCACGTGAACACCACCGACTCCGCGGTGCGGATCACCCACCTGCCGACCAATACCGTGGTGAGCTGCCAGAACGAGCGTTCCCAGCACGCCAACAAGGACACGGCGATGAAGATGCTGCGCGCCAAGCTCTACGAGCTGGAGGTGCAGAAGCGCAACGCCGCCGCCCAGGCCCTGGAGGACACCAAGTCCGACATCGGCTGGGGCCACCAGATCCGCTCCTACGTGCTCGACCAGTCGCGGATCAAGGATCTGCGCACCGGCATCGAGAACAGCAACTGCGACGCGGTACTGGACGGCGATCTCGACGAGTTCATCGAGGCCAGTCTCAAGCAGGGCCTGTAAGGCCGTCGCGCCGCGATGTTTTGACCCTCTCTCCCGCTGGCGGGAGAACTCGGGGGAGACGGTGCCGCAAGGCCGCTCCCCCCAACCCTTCCCCGGCGGGGCGAGGGGATGCAACCCACCAGGAACATGACACGACCATGAGCGAACAACCGCTGAACCAGCATGCCCTCCACGAGGAAGAAAACAAGCTGATCGCCCTGCGCAAGGAAAAGCTCGCCGCCGAGCGCGCCAAGGGCAATGCCTTCCCCAACGATTTTCGCCGCGACAGCTACTGCGCCGACCTGCAGAAGCGCTACGCCGAGGCGAGCAAGGAGGAGCTGGAAGCGGCCGCGATCCCGGTCAAGGTTGCCGGGCGCATCATGCTTAACCGCGGCGCCTTCATGGTCGTCCAGGACATGACCGGGCGTCTCCAGCTCTATGTCGACCGCAAGGGGCTACCGGAGAACACCCTGGAAGCCCTCAAGCACTGGGACCTGGGCGACATCATCGCCGCCGAGGGTACCCTGGCGCGCTCCGGCAAGGGCGACCTCTACGTGCACATGCAGAACGTGCGCCTGTTGACCAAGTCGCTGCGCCCGCTGCCGGACAAGCACCACGGCCTGACCGACACCGAGCAGCGCTATCGCCAGCGCTACGTCGACCTGATGGTCAACGAGGAAACCCGCCACACCTTCCGCGTGCGTTCGCAGGTCATCGGCTATATCCGCCGCTTCCTCGCCGAGCGCGATTTCCTCGAAGTGGAAACTCCGATGCTCCAGGTCATTCCCGGCGGCGCCGCGGCCAAGCCCTTCCAGACCCACCACAACGCGCTGGACCTGCCGATGTTCCTGCGCATCGCGCCCGAGCTCTACCTCAAGCGCCTGGTGGTCGGCGGCTTCGAGCGGGTCTTCGAGATCAACCGCAACTTTCGCAACGAAGGCGTCTCGACCCGCCACAATCCCGAGTTCACCATGCTCGAGTTCTACCAGGCCTACGCCGACTACGAGGACAACATGGACCTCACCGAGCAGCTGTTCCGCGAGCTGGCGCAGCTGGTGCTGGGAACCACCGACGTGCCCTATCAGGGCAAGGTGTTCCATTTCGGCGAGCCGTTCGCCCGCCTGTCGGTGTTCGACTCGATCCTCCAGTACAACCCGGAGATCTCTGCCGAGGACCTGCGCGACGTCGAGAAATGCCGCGCCATTGCCAAGCAGGCCGGTGCCGGCGTCAAGGGCTTCGAGGGCCTGGGCAAGCTGCAGACGATGATTTTCGAGGAGCTGGTCGAGCACAAACTGGAGCAGCCGACCTTTATCACCCGCTATCCCTTCGAAGTCTCGCCGCTGGCCCGGCGCAGCGACGACGACCCGAGCGTCACCGACCGCTTCGAGCTGTTCATCGGCGGCCGCGAGATCGCCAACGCCTACTCCGAGCTGAACGACGCCGAGGACCAGGCCGAGCGCTTCATGCAGCAGGTCAGGGACAAGGACGCCGGCGACGACGAGGCCATGCACTTCGACGCCGATTTCGTCCGCGCCCTGGAGTACGGCATGCCGCCGACCGCCGGCGAGGGCATCGGCATCGACCGCTTGGTGATGCTGCTGACCGATTCGCCGTCGATCCGCGATGTGATCCTCTTCCCGCACATGCGCCCGGAACTCTGAGCCGGCGCCGCCCTCGTCGTTTCCCCCAAGCCCGCCCGATGGCGGGCTTTTCGTTGGCGGACCTCGCCGGCGAATTTGTGCGCGGGGGCTGCACAAGCTGGCATCAAGGTGCCATCATGGATTGCTTCCGGCGCAGAAAGCCCTAACAATGGGGGCAGGTCTTAGTTGGAAAAGGATGCCCGTCTTGACCCAGTTCCTTCCTCTGGACAGCGCCGCCCGCATGGCCAGCGCTGTCGCCCACAGTGTTCAGTATCACGGTCGAAAGACCAGCCGGCGCGGCAGCGAGCAGCGCCGTCAGGCGATCCTCGACGCCGCCATGCGCATCATCGTCCGCGACGGCGTGCGCGCCGTGCGTCACCGGGCGGTAGCCGCCGAGGCCGGTGTGCCGCTGTCGGCCACCACCTACTACTTCAAGGACATCGACGACCTGCTGACGGACACCTTCGCGCTGTTCGTCGAGCACAGCGCGGCCTACATGGCAGGCTTCTGGGAGCACACCCAGGGGTTGCTGCTGGAAGAGGTCGGCCGCCTGGACGACAGCGCCGAGTCGCGCCGTCGCCTGGCCGAGGAAATCGCCCGGCTGGCGGTGGGCTATGTGCGTCACCAGTTGCACTTCCGGCGCGACGAGCTGGTCGCCGAGCAGGCCTTCCAGCAGGAGGCGTTGATCAATCCGCGTTTGCACGATCTGGCCCGCTCCCACCGGCGGATCCTTCAGCAGGGCGCCATCCAGTTCTTCCAGGTGCTCGGTTCGCAGCATCCGGAGCAGGATGCCAGCGTGATGACCGGGATCATCGGGCGCATGGAGTACCAGGGCCTGCTCGACGGCCCGGGGCGCCTGGATGGAGAGGAGATGCTGGCTATTCTCAGTCGTTATATGTACCTGGTGCTCGGGCTCTGAAGGTGGCTGGCCCCGACTCCAAGCGTCGGGGTTGTCGTTCGTCGCGGAGAAAAGCGCTATGAAAGCCCGGCGTTGACCGATTCTCCTGTTGGGGGTCGTCCTGCTGAGCGGCTGCCTGGTGAGTTTCGGTGAGCGGATTCCGCCCGGCGAGGCGGCTCCCATGCCGCTGCCCGGCGAGTGGAGTCGGCGCAACGAATGGGGCGAGCAACTGGTCCTGGAGATTCGCCGGGCCGGCCCCGATCTCTCCGGGCAGAGCAGCGCCTGGAGGGGGCGGACGACGCGCAGCGCCCGCAGCAGGCCGAATTCACCGTGGCCCGCCATGGGCGCCGCTGGTATCTTTCCGCCGGGCTGTCGGACGACCTCGGCGGGGGCTTCGCCATTCTCGGCTTCGAGCTGACCGTGCAGAACGAGCTGGTGCTCTACAACCTGGAGCCGGCGCGGGTGGAGCAGGGCAGTCTGGCCGGCCGATCGCCACCGCCCAGGGGCCCGGGGTTCGCGTCCTCAGCCCGCTGGAGCGGGTGTTCGGTTATCTGGACGACCCCGCCAACTCCGACGTTTTCAGCGAAGTGGCGCGCTACCGGCGCGTCGGCCAGTGAGAGCTCGATGAGCAGACGCAAGCAGCAAGACGATTACCAGCAGATCATCCGCAGCCTTTCCGACCGGCTGGTCGAGGCGCAGACGCCGATCCGCGTACTGGATGCGGTGAAGTGGGACGACGGGGTTCGCCAGAGTTTCTTCGCCGCCGGTTGCCGCAAGCTGCCGCCGGTGGACCGGGCCTACTACGAGAGTCGTCCGCTGTCCTTCGATCCGGTGGCGAAGAAGCAGGAATTCCAGAGCATCGAGCGGGACATCACCCGCCAGCTCGGCCAGTTCAGTCCGGTCGGGCAGATCATGCGGCGCATGTGCAAGGAGTACCGCATGGTCATCCGCATGCTCGAGGCGCGCGGTACCGCAGACTTCGGGCTGATTTCCGAGGAACTCTACGGTGCCGCCTCCGACGCCTTCCATGCCGGCGACCCGACCCTGGCCGATCTCGGCCTGATGCTCTCCGACTACCTGAACCAGATCGCCGGCCGCGGCGACCTCAAGGACGAGCCCAAGACCCTCAATGCCAGCGCCGCCGTGCAGATGCTCCAAGAGCGCCTGAACCGGGTGTTCGGCGGCAAGGAGGGGACGGTCCGCGTGTTCGAGTCCGACGGCATCGTCGCCGACGCCGCGGCCGGCGCCGACTACATCAAGATCCGCAGCGACGCGCTGTTCAACGAGCGCGACGTGCGGGCCCTGGAGGTGCACGAGGGGCTGGTCCATGTGGCCACCACGCTCAACGGGCAGAGCCAGCCGATCTGCACCTTCCTGGCCAAGGGCCCGCCGTCCTCCACGGTGACCCAGGAGGGCCTGGCGATCCTGATGGAGGTGATCGCCTTCGCCTCCTACCCGAGCCGCCTGCGCAAGCTGACCAATCGCACCCGGGCCATCCACATGGCCGAGCAGGGGGCGAACTTCCTGGACATCTTCGAGTTCTTCCGCGACCAGGGGCTCGACGACGAGGACAGCTACACCAATGTCAGTCGCGTGTTCCGCGGCTCGCGGCCGGACGGCATGCCCTTCACCAAGGATCTGTCGTATCTGCGGGGCTTCATCCTGATCTACAACTACATCCAGCTGGCGGTGCGCAAGGGCAAGCTGGAGCAGATTCCGCTGCTGTTCTGCGGCAAGACCACCCTGGAGGACATGCGCACCCTGCGCCAACTGGTCGACCAGGGCCTGGTGGTACCGCCGAAGTATCTGCCCGAGCAGTTCCGCGACCTCAACGCGCTGTCGGCCTGGATGTGCTTCTCCAACTTTCTCAACCACCTCAGCATGGAGCGGATCGAGGCCGACTACGCAAACATCCTCTGAGCTGTGCGGCGTACGGCGCTTCGCGCTGTTGTGAGCCGCGCCGGCGAGCCCGCGGGGTATCCTTGCGGCCTTACCGTCTCGATAAGGACTACCCATGGCCAGCCATCAGCTCGACTACGAAATCCTCGGTTCCCATGCCCAGTCGGTGGAGATCATCCTCGATCCCGGCGAAACGGTGGTCGCCGAGGCCGGCGCGATGAACTACATGACCGAGGGCGTGCGTTTCGAAACCCGGATGGGCGACGGCTCGGAAAGCGGCGTGCTGGGCAAGCTGTGGGGCATGGGCAAGCGCATGCTGACCGGCGAGTCGCTGTTCATGACGCACTTCTCCAATCACGGCAAGAAACAGGCCCGGGTCGCCTTCGCTGCGCCCTATCCGGGGACCGTGGTGCCGGTGGACCTCGCCGCGATCGGCGGCACCCTGATCTGCCAGAAGGACAGCTTCCTCTGCGCGGCCCGGGGTACCGAGATCGGCATCAGTTTCAGCAAGCGCATCGGCGCCGGCTTCTTCGGCGGCGAGGGCTTCATCCTGCAGAGGCTTTCCGGCGACGGCCTGGCCTTTCTGCATGCCGGCGGTGCGGTGATCCGCAAGGAGCTGCACGACGAGACCCTGCGCCTGGATACCGGTTGCCTGGTGGGCTTCAGCGAGGGCATCGACTACGACATCCAGCTGGCCGGCGGGCTGAAGAGCATGCTGTTCGGCGGCGAGGGCATTCTCCTGGCGACCCTCAAGGGCACCGGTACCGTCTGGCTGCAGAGCCTGCCGTTCTCGCGGCTGGCCGAGCGGATCTACGAGGCGACCGTCAAGGCCCGCGAGGATGTGCGCGGCGGTGGCGACTGATGTCCCGTCCCGGGCGAGCACTGTGGCTGATGCTGCTCGGCCTGGCGCTGGCCGGTACCGGCTGCAGCGCCCTGCTGTTCTACCCCGAGCCCGGTCAGCCCATCACGCCGCAGGCGGCCGGGCTGGACTACCGCGATGTCTATTTCAGCGCTGCCGACGGCACGCGCCTGCATGCCTGGTGGTTGCCGGCCAAGGCCGGGACAGCGGTGAAGGGCACCGTGCTGCACCTGCACGGCAACGGCGGCAACCTGGCCTGGCACCTGGGCGGCAGCTGGTGGCTGCCCAAGCGGGGCTGGCAGGTGCTGCTGCTGGATTACCGCGGCTACGGGCTGTCCGAGGGCTCGCCCGCCCTGCCTGAGGTATATCGCGACCTGGAGGCGGCCTTTGCCTGGCTGGAAAGGGAGCCGGCGGTACGTGGCAAACCGCTCGCCGTGCTCGGCCAGAGTCTCGGCGGCGCCCTGGCGGTGCATTTTCTGGCACAGCAGCCGCCGCGCCGCGCCCAGGTGTCGGCGCTGGCGCTCGACGGCGTGCCGGCCAGCTACCGGGAGGTGGCCCGCCACCTGCTGGCCGGCGGCTGGCTGACCTGGCCGCTGCAGGTGCCGCTGTCCTGGCTGGTGCCGGACGGCGACAGCGCCGTCGCGGCCATGCCGGAACTGCAGGGGCTGCCCGTGCTGATCTACCATAGCCGAGACGACTCGCTGGTGCCCCTTGCCAATGGCCTGCGCCTGTATCAGGCGGCACTTCCGCCGCGACGCTTCCAGCTGACCCGCGGCGAGCACGTGCAGACCTTCGGCGAGCCGGCGTGGCGTGCGCTGATGCTGCGCTTTCTCGCCGATCCGCGGGGAACGAGCGCGTTGGCCAAACCTTCCCTCGATGAGATTTCCCGATGAGCGCGACCAATCCCGTCCACCTGATCCTCACCGCCGTCGGCAGCGTCGCCGCCACGGTGGTGGTGCTCGGCTACTACGGCTATCTGCACGTGGCCAAGCCGGAAGACGCCTTGCTGCTGGCGGACTTCACCATGCTCAAGACGGTCCCCGGCGAGGATTACCGGGTTTCCCTGAAGCCGGCCAGCCAGGTGGCGCAGTGCATCGACGGCGTGCTGGTGCTGTTCGACACCGAGCAGAAGGGCCTCACCGGCGTGCTGGTGGATCGACGCCGGCAGGCGGTGCGCTGCCTGGGCCAGGAAACTCCGCAGGTCGAGCGGTGAAGGTCGAACTCTGGGAGGGGGATCTGACCCGCCTGGCGGTGGATGCGCTGGTCAATGCCGCCAATTCCAGCCTGCTCGGTGGCGGTGGGGTGGACGGCGCCATCCATCGCGCCGCCGGGCCGGAGCTGCTTGCCGCCTGCCGTCGACTGGGCGGCTGTCCGACCGGCGAGGCGCGCCTGACCCCGGGTTTTCGCCTGCCGGCACGCTACGTGATCCATACCGTCGGTCCGGTCTGGCAGGGCGGCGGCCACGGCGAGGCGCAGCTGCTCGCCGCCTGCTACCGCAACAGCCTGACCCTGGCCGAGCGCCACGGGGTGGTCAGCATCGCCTTTCCGGCGATCAGCTGCGGCATCTACGGCTATCCGGCGGAGCAGGCGGCAGCCATCGCCGTGGCCGAGCTGCGCTGCCCGCGACCGGCCGACAGTTCCCTGCGCCAGGCGCTGCTGGTGGCCTTTTCGGCGGGGATGGCCGCCCTCTATCGACGCCTGCTGGATGCCTGACCCTCAGTGGCTGGGGGCTTCGTTCCGGGCGACCATTTCCTGCAGGTAGCGGCGCGACAGGGCGAGAAAGCGCGGTGTCGGGCCGATATCCTCGTAGAGCGGGTCGCCCTGCTCGTCGGTGGCGACGATCTGGCTGCCCTTCACGTAGGGCATGCTGGCCTCCAGTTCCTCGAGGGCCGCGCCGATCAGTTCGCCGAGCAGTTCCTCGGCGTTGCGTCTGGGATACATCTCGGTCAGCGCGGAAAGCCGTGCGGCGGATTCCAGATCGAGACGGATCTGGTAGCTGCTGGGCGTCAGACGGCTTCTGGCGCTGCGCTCCCAGTGCTGGATCAGTTCGCGGATCTTCATGGGGCACCTCATCCTGCTGCATGGCATGGGCTGCCGGACGACCGACCGGGCCATGGCGTGTCGTGCTCGGTATGAATTCAGCCTAGCTCAGCCGCGCCGCCCCTTGTCAGAAATCGGCATGCTGTGCACTCTAACTCCCAAACGATCCGGCCCGACGGGGAGAAGCCGCCGGTTGTCCGGTCGGCCCACATTCCCGGTGTGCTGCTGGAGGTTGCCATGGAGGAAATCGACGCCCGCCTGCGCGAGGAGGTCCGCCTGCTCGGCGAGTTGCTTGGCGAATACATCCATGCCCAGTGCGGCGAGCGCTTCTTCGACAAGATCGAGCGCATCCGCCTGGGGGCCAAGACGGGGCGCCTCGGCTCGGAGGAGGGCGCCGAACAGCTGACCAGCACCCTGGGCGAGCTGCAGGAGGACGAGCTGCTGCCGGTGGCGCGGGCCTTCAGCCAGTTCCTCAACCTGGCCAACATCGCCGAGCAGTATCACGAGATTCGCCGCCGCGGCCCCGACGAGCCGGTCCCCTTCGCGCTGCGCGCCCTGCCCGAGCTGCTCGGCCGGCTGCTCGCCGGCGGGCATGCCGCCGACGCGCTGGCCCGCCAGCTCGGCCGGTTGGAGATCGATCTGGTGCTCACCGCCCATCCCACCGAGGTGACGCGCCGCACCCTGATCCGCAAGTACGAGGCGATCGCCGCCGAGCTGGCGGTGCTGGATCACGGCGACTTGCTGTCGGCCGAGCGCGAAGAGGTGCGCGAGCGCCTGCGCCGGTTGATCGCCGAGGCCTGGCACACCGACGAGATCCGCCGCAGTCGGCCGACGCCGGTGGACGAGGCCAAATGGGGTTTCTCGGTGGTCGAGCACTCCCTCTGGCAAGCCGTGCCGGCCTTCCTGCGCAGCGTCGACCGGGCGCTGCACCAGGCCACCGGGCTGCACCTGCCGCTGGGGGCGGCGCCGATCCGCTTCTCCTCCTGGATGGGCGGCGACCGCGACGGCAATCCCAATGTCACCGCAGCGGTCACCCGCGAGGTGCTGCTGCTGGCGCGCTGGGCGGCCGCCGATCTCTATCTGCGCGATGTCGACCAACTGGCCGCCGAGCTGTCCATGCAGGAGGCGAGCAGCGAGCTGCGCGCCCAGGTTGGCGAAGTCGACGAGCCCTACCGGATCCTGCTCAAGCAGCTGCGCGAGCGCCTGCTCGCTACCCGCGACTGGGCGGCGGCGGCCCAGCACGGCGAGCCACTGCGGTCGTCGGCGGTATTGCAGAGCAACCGCGAACTCCTGCAGCCGCTGGAGCTTTGCTATCGCTCGCTGCATGCCTGCGGCATGGGGCTGATCGCCGACGGTCCGCTGCTCGACTGCCTGCGCCGGGCGGCCACCTTCGGCCTGTTCCTGGTGCGCCTGGACATCCGTCAGGACGCCGCCCGGCATGCCGCGGCGCTCAGCGAGATCACCGAATACCTGGGGCTCGGCCGTTACGCCGAGTGGGACGAGGAGGCCCGCGCCGCCTTCCTGGTGCGCGAGCTGGACAATCGCCGGCCGCTGTTGCCGGTGCATTTTCCCGCCTCGGAGGAGACCGCCGAGGTCCTCGCCACCTGCCGCGAGGTGGCGCTGGCGCCGGCGGCCTCGCTGGGCTCCTATGTCATCTCCATGGCCGGCGCGCCCTCCGACGTGCTGGCCGTGCAACTGCTGCTCAAGGAGTGCGGCCTGCAGCGGCCGATGCGCGTGGTGCCGCTGTTCGAGACCCTGGACGACCTGGAGCAGGCCGCGCCGACGGTGGAGCGGCTGCTGCTGCTGCCGGGCTATCGCGCCCGCCTGCACGGTCCGCAGGAGGTGATGATCGGTTATTCCGACTCGGCCAAGGACGGCGGCACCACGGCCGCCGCCTGGGCGCAGTACCGCGCCCAGGAGGGGCTGGTGGAGGTCTGCCGCCGCCAGGGCGTCGAGCTGCTGCTGTTCCACGGCCGCGGCGGCACCGTCGGCCGCGGCGGCGGTCCGGCCCATGCGGCGATTCTCTCGCAGCCGCCGGGCTCGGTGGCCGGGCGCTTCCGCACCACAGAGCAGGGCGAGATGATCCGCTTCAAGTTCGGCCTGCCGGACACTGCCGTGCAGAACCTCAACCTCTACCTGGCGGCCGTCCTCGAGGCCACCCTGCAGCCGCCGCCGGCACCGGAGCCGGCTTGGCGGGAGCTGATGGACCGCCTGGCCGCCGACGGCCTGACCGCCTATCGCGGCGTGGTGCGCGAGCATCCGCAGTTCGTCGAGTATTTCCGCCAGGCTACCCCGGAGCAGGAGCTCGGCCGCCTGCCGCTGGGCAGCCGTCCGGCCAAGCGGCGGGCCGGCGGGATCGAGAGCCTGCGGGCTATTCCTTGGATCTTCGCCTGGACCCAGACCCGCCTGATGCTGCCGGCCTGGCTGGGCTGGGAGACGGCCCTGAGCAATGCCCTGGCCCGTGGCGAGGGCGAGCTGCTCGAGCGGATGCGCCGGCACTGGCCGTTCTTCGGGACGCGCATCGACATGCTGGAGATGGTCCTGGCCAAATCCGACGCCGCCATCGCCTGGCTGTACGACGAGCGACTGGTCGAACCGCACCTGCGCGGACTCGGCCAGCAGCTGCGTGGCCTTTTGTCGCAAGCCTGCGACGCCGTCCTCGAACTGACGGGGCAGGAGCGCCTGCTCGGCCACAATCCGGAGGTTCGCGCCGCCTTCAGCGTGCGCAATACTTATCTGGATCCCTTGCACCTGCTGCAGGTCGAACTACTGGCGCGCTACCGGCAGCGCCAGGAGCAGGCCGGCAGCCCCGTGGAGCAGGCACTGCTGGTCAGCGTGGCGGGCATCGCCGCCGGTTTGCGCAATACTGGCTGAATAAAAGGAGCAATGGAGCGGCGTGGGCGCAGAGGCGGTTCGGCATGCTGTACGGTCGTGCTTTTCGCCGATGATTTCTGCCGTTTGCGCCCGTTTCGTTGCGAATTTTGCCGACTTGTGCACCCAGGGGCGGCTGTGTATCTTGTGCAGCCTTTTGGCTGCCCGATGGCGCCGAACTCGTTGTTCGGATGATCGATCCCGAGACAATTCGAAGATTTTAATAATCACTCAAGGAGCTACATCGATGCGCATGATTCTGCTGGGGGCGCCCGGTGCCGGCAAAGGTACCCAGGCCCGCTTCGTTACCGAGAAGTTCGGCATTCCGCAGATCTCCACCGGCGACATGCTGCGTGCCGCGGTCAAGGCCGGCAGCCCCCTGGGGCTCAAGGTGAAGGGCGTGATGGACAGCGGCGGCCTGGTTTCCGATGACATCATCATCGACCTGATCCGCGAGCGCATCGTCCAGCCCGACTGCGCCCGGGGTTTCCTCTTCGACGGCTTCCCGCGCACCATCCCCCAGGCCGAGGCCCTGCGCGCCGCCGGCGTGACCATCGACCATGTGCTGGAAATCGCCGTGGACGACGAGGAAATCGTCTCGCGGATGTCCGGCCGTCGCGTGCACCCGGCCTCGGGGCGGGTCTACCACGTCCTGCACAACCCGCCGAAGGTCCCCGGCAAGGACGACGAAACCGGCGAAGAGCTGATCCAGCGCGAGGACGACAAGGAGGAGACCGTGCGTCACCGCCTGGCCCTCTACCATTCGCAGACCAAGCCGCTGGTGGATTTCTACCAGAAGCTTGCCGTGACCACCGGCACGCCCCGCTACAGCCGCATCGAGGGCGTCGGCTCGGTGAGCGAGATCACCGCCCGGGTCCAGGCCGCCCTGGCCTGAGCGACCCCCGCCTGCAACGGACGGCCCGCCCTGTGCGGGCCGTCCGCTTTTCGGCTTCCGGCCCGCCGGGCGTTTATAATGCCCGCCCTTTTTCTTGCCCGGATGACCCGATGACCACCCTGCTGGCCCTGGATACCGCCACCGAAGCCTGTTCCGTCGCCCTCCTGCACGAAGGCCGCGTGCTCGGCCGTTACGAGGTGATCCCGCGGCTGCACGCACAGCGCGTGCTGCCCATGGTGCAGGAGCTGCTGGGCGAGGCGGGCATCGCCCTCTCGGCGGTCGATGCCATCGCCTTCGGCCGCGGCCCGGGGGCTTTCACCGGGGTGCGCATCGCCGTCGGCGTGGTGCAGGGGCTGGCCTTCGCCCTCCAGCGTCCGGTGCTGCCGGTCTCCAATCTGGCGCTGCTGGCCCAGCGTGCCCACCGCGAACGGGGTGTCGGCTTGGTGGCGGCGGCCATCGACGCGCGCATGGACGAGGTCTACTGGGGCTGCTATCGCCTGGAGGCGGGCGAGATGCGCCAGGCCGGCGCCGAGGCGGTGCTGCCGCCGGAGCGGGTCGAGCTGCCGCGTGCGGCCTTGGGCGACTGGTTCGGCGCCGGAACCGGCTGGGCCTATGTCGAGCGCATGCCGGTCGCGGTCGCCGCGCGGGATGCCGGTCTGCTGCCCGATGCCCGGGACCTGCTGACCCTGGCCGGCTTCGCCTGGCAGCGCGGCGAGGGCGTGCCGGCCGAGCAGGCCCAGCCGGTCTACCTGCGCGACAAGGTCGCCACCCCCAAGGGCGCCCGGTAGGCTCGCCATGCTGCCCTATCGGCTTGGCTGTCCCTCCTGGAGCGAGGCGGCCTGGCGCGGCGCCCTCTATCCGGAGCAGGCGCTGGCTGCGGACTACCTGCCTCTCTATGCCCGGGTGTTCAACGCGGTGGAGGGCAACACCACCTTCTACGCCCAGCCCTCGTCGGCCACCGTGCAGCGCTGGGCGCAGCGCATGCCGGACGATTTCCGCTTCTGCGCCAAGCTGCCGCGGGAGATCAGCCACTCGGCCGACCTGCGCCGGCAGCTGCCGGCCACCCAGTCCTTTCTCGAGTTGCTGGCGCCGCTGGGCGAGCGGGTCGCGCCGTTCTGGCTGCAGTTGCCGGCCGCCTTCGGGCCGGCGCGCCTCGGCGAGCTGGCGGATTTTCTCGCCCGCTTCGAGCCTCCGCTGGCGGTGGAGGTCCGCCATCCGGCCTTCTTCCAGCGCGGCGAGGAAGAGCGGGCGCTGAACCGCCTGCTGCGCGATGCCGGCGTCGAACGGCTGTGCCTGGATGCCCGCGCCCTGTTCAGCTGCCGCGACGACACGCCGGCGGTGCGCCATGCCCAGGCGAAGAAGCCGCGCCTGCCGGTACGTCCGGCGGCCTTCACCGCGTTCCCGCAGGTGCGCTTCATCGGTCATCCCGAGCTTGCCGCCAACGATCCCTTCCTGGCGCCCTGGGTGAACAAGGTCGCCGCCTGGATCGAGGAGGGGCGATGTCCCCATGTCTTCCTGCATACCCCGGACAACCGGCGGGCGCCCGAGCTGGCGCGGCGCTTTCACGAGCAGTTGGGCGCGCGCCTGCCGGGGCTGCCGGCGCTGGCGGCGTTCGGCGGCAGCCAGCTCGACCTGCTGTAGGGACCGGTGCGCCGCGTTCTGGCAGAATGCGCCGCTTTTCCAGCCTCCTGCGAGTATTGCCGATGAGCGACGAGCCGCTTTCCCCGCGCATCCGTGTCGAAGCCCTGCAGCCAGCCTTCGCCGCGCCGGCTGAGCAGTGGGCCGAGCGCCTCGGCCTGCCGCTCGACGGCGAGGCGCAGTTCGCCTTGCAGCTCGGCGAGCAGGGCCTGCAACTGGCCGAGCTGGGGCCGGGGGCGCCGGGGCCGGTGCGGGTCGACTTCGTTGAGGGTGCGGCGGCGCACCGGCGGCAGTTCGGCGGCGGCAGCGGGCAGATGATCGCCAAGGCGGTCGGCGTGCAGTCCGGCGTGCGCCCGCGGGTGCTCGATGCCACCGCCGGGCTGGGGCGCGACGCCTTCGTGCTCGCCTGCCTGGGCTGCGAAGTCACCCTGATCGAGCGCCAGCCGCTGATCGCCGCGCTGCTCGAGGACGGCCTGGCCCGTGCCGCTCTAGATCCCGAGGTGGCTCCGGTGGTCGCGCGGATGAGTCTGCGCGGCGGCGATGCCATCGCGCTGATGCGCGCCTGGGCGGAGGAGGTGCCGCAGGTGATCCATCTCGATCCGATGTTCCCCCATCGCGACAAGAGCGCCCTGGTGAAGAAGGAGATGCGCCTGTTCCGCCCGCTGGTCGGCGACGACCCGGATGCGCCGGCGCTGCTCGCGGCCGCCCTGGCGCTGGCCAGCCACCGGGTGGTGGTCAAGCGCCCGCGCAAGGCGCCCTGCATCGAGGGCGCGAAGCCGGGCTACAGCCTGGACGGCAAGTCCAGCCGTTACGACATCTATGCACTGAAGTCGCTGAAAGGTTGAGGGTGCGCCCTACCGTGCGCCGAACACCTTCTTCGCCAGGCTGCTGGCGGCCCCGGCCGGGTTCTCGCGGATCTTCGCCTCTTCCTGGGCGATCACGCTGAACAGCCCGTCGAGGGCCTGCTCGGTGACGTAGTTCTCGAGGTTGGCGTTTTTCGCGTTGATCGCGCCGAAACTCGCCGCCTGGCCGGCGAAGGCGTTGTACTTCTGGACCAGGCCGAGCCGGTCGGTCTCTTGCTTGACGATGGGCAGGAACTTGGTGCGGATCTGCTCGCGGCTGCTGCGGTCGAGGTACCGGGTGGCCGCATCCTGCGAGCCGGCGAGGATCTGCTTGGCGTCGGTCACGGTCATCTTGCGCACGGCCTCCAGCAGCAGGGCCTGGGCCTGCGGCACGGCGGCCTCGGCGGCCTGGTTCATGCTGGCCTCCAGTTGCTCGACCTCGCCGCCCATGCCCATCGCCTTCATGGTCTTGGCGACTTTGCCGAGCTTGCCCGGCAGCCCGATGTGCAGCTCGGGATCGTCGCCGAAGCCGCCGGGCTGGCCCAGTTGCTGCACGGCCAGTTGGGCGCCCTGGCTGAGCGCATCCTTGAGTCCGCCGCTGGCGTCCTGCTGGCTGAGATCGGCAAGGGAGAGGGCAAAGGCGTTGGCGCTCAGTAGGAGGCCGGCGAGCAGCGGGGCGATGCGACGCATGAGGTCATTCCGTGCGGAAAAGTGAACGGCCAGCTTAGCCGAGGCGGGCGGGACGGGACATCCTGGATTTCGCGCAGCGACTGCCTGTGTCGCGCCGCACGGCCTGGCGGCGTCTTGCCAGGCCGTCGGCGGACTCCTTATAGTCCGCCGGCATTCACCACCGGCGGTTGGAAAGCCTCCGCGCACGGCCACTGGGGTCGCGGACTGCTGCGAAGCGGGGCTGGGCATGCCGGGCTTTTTTCAACGGATCGAACGAGGCGCTTTCCGCGGGATGCTCTCCGCTGGCGGGAAGGTTTCATGCACGGATGAGAGGCCATGATCGAGATAAACAACCTGACCAGGCGCTTCGCGCAGCGCACCGTGGTGGACGACCTGTCCTTCCGCGTCCAGCCGGGGGAGGTGCTGGGCTTTCTCGGCCCCAACGGCGCCGGCAAGTCCACCACCATGAAGATGCTCACCGGCTTCCTCGCGCCGACCTCCGGCAGCGCGCGCATCCTCGGCTTCGACATCCAGCGCCAGACCCTCCAGGCCCAGCGGCAGATCGGCTATCTGCCGGAGGGCGCGCCTTGCTACGGCGACATGCCGGTGGCTGGTTTCCTCGCCTTCATCGCCGAGGTGCGCGGTTTTCGCGGCGCGGAGAAGCGCCGCCGGGTCGATGCGGCGGTCGCCCGGCTGGAGCTGGAGAAGGTTCTCGGGCAGAGCATCGAGACCCTCTCCAAGGGCTTCAAGCGACGGGTCGGCCTGGCCCAGGCGATCCTCCACGAGCCGCCGGTGCTGATCCTCGACGAGCCGACCGACGGCCTCGACCCCAACCAGAAGCATCAGGTGCGCCAGCTGATCGGTGAACTCGCCCGGGACCGGATCGTCGTCATCTCCACCCATATCCTCGAGGAGGTGTCGGCGGTGTGCAGCCGCGCGCTGATCATCACCTCCGGCCGGCTGGTGGCCGACGGTACGCCGCTGGAGCTGGAAAGCCGCTCGCGCTACCACCAGGCGGTGACCCTGGTCGGCGACGCCCTGGACCCGGCCGCGCTGGCGGCGCTGCCGGGGGTCGCCGGGGTCGAGGCCAATCCCGTGGAGGGCAGCCTCACCGTGCTGGCCAGGCCCGGCGAGGTGATCTTTCCCCAGGTCAATGCGCTGATCCACCAGCGCGGCTGGGCGGTGCGCGAACTGGACGTGGAGCGCGGCCGCCTCGACGAGGTATTCCGCGCCCTGACCCGGGAGGAGGCGGCATGAGACAGCTACCGGCGGTTCTCAAGCGCGAGCTGGGCAGCTATTTCGCCACGCCCTTGGCCTACGTGTTCATCCTGATCTTCCTGGTCCTCTCCGGGGTGTTCACCTTCTACCTGGGGGGCTTCTTCGAGAGCAACCAGGCGAGCCTTGCGCCGTTCTTCAATTTCCATCCCTGGCTCTACCTGTTCCTGGTGCCGGCCATCGCCATGCGCCTCTGGGCGGAAGAGCGCAAGTCGGGTTCCATCGAGCTGCTGATGACCCTGCCGATCAGCCGCTTCGAGGCGGTCGTCGGCAAGTTCCTCGCCGCCTGGGCGTTCTCCGGACTGGCCCTGCTGCTGACCTTTCCCCTGGTGCTCACCGTCAACTACCTGGGCGACCCGGACAACGGCGCGATCCTCACCGGCTACCTCGGCAGCTGGCTGCTGGCTGGCGCCTACCTGGCGATCGGCTCGTGCATGTCGGCGCTGGCGAAGAACCAGGTGATCGCCTTCATCCTTGCGGTCAGCCTGAGCTTCCTGTTCATCGTCAGCGGCTTCCCGCTGGTGCTCGATGCCTTCGCCGGCTGGGCGCCGCAGTGGCTCCTCGACGCGGTGGCCTCGTTGAGCTTCCTGGTGCGCTTCGATGCGATCAGCAAGGGCGTGCTCGACCTGCGCGACCTGCTCTACTTCGTCTCCCTGATCGCCGCCTGGCTGAGCGCCACCGCCGTGGTGGTCGATCTGAAGAAGGCCGACTGACATGAAGAAGACCCTCTATTCCGGCGCCGGGCTGCTGCTCATTGGCGTGGCGTTCCTCGCCTTCAACATCCTTTCCGGCCGCTTGCTCGGCAATGCCCGCCTGGACCTGACCGAGCAAAAGCTCTACACCCTCTCCGCCGGCACCGAGCGCATCCTCGCCGAGCTGGACGAGCCGCTCGACCTGTACTTCTTCTACTCCGACCGGGCCACCCGCGAGCTGGCGCCGCTGCGCAGCTATGCCCGGCGCGTCGGGGAAGTGCTCAAGGCCTACGAGCGGGTCGCGGGCGGCCGGCTGCGCCTGCACGTCGTCGACCCCGAGCCGTTCTCCGAGGACGAGGACCGCGCCGCCGAGTTCGGTCTGCAGGCGGTGCCGCTGGACCGGGGCGGCGAGCAGATCTACTTCGGCCTGGCCGGCCGCAACTCCGCGGGGAACACCCAGACGATCCCGTTCTTTCCCCCCGACCAGGAGGAGTTCCTCGAGTACGAGATCAGCCGCCTCGTGCAGAGCCTGGCCCATCCCGCGCTGCCGGTGGTCGGCGTGCTCTCCGGGCTGCCGCTGAACGGCGGCTTCGATGTGCTGGCCGGGCAGCCGACGCCGCCCTGGATGGTGCTCGAGGAGATCCGCCAGCTGTTCCACATCGAAAGCCTGGAGGCCGGCATCGACCAGATTCCCGAGGATGTCTCGGTGCTGCTGCTGGTACACCCGAAGCAGTTGCCGGAGCCGACCCTCTACGCCATCGACCAGTTCGTGCTGCGCGGCGGCAAGCTACTGGCCTTCGTCGACCCGCTCAGCGAAGCCGACAGCGGCATGGACCCGTCCGGCGAGACGGGCAGTGGCCGGGCCTCCGATCTGGAGCCGCTGTTCAAGGCCTGGGGGGTGCGCCTGCGTCCCGGCGAGGTGCTCGGCGACGGTGCCTATGCCATGTCGGTGAGCGTCGACCGGGGGCAGCGGGCGGTGCGCCACCCCGCCTGGCTGAACCTGCCGCCCCCGGCGCTGGACGGCGAGGACGTCAGTACCGCCGGGCTGGAGAGCCTGACCGTCGCCAGCGCCGGCATCCTCGATCCCGTGGAGGGCGCCTCGACCCGTTTCGTGCCGCTGATCCAGAGTTCCTCCTACGCCATGCCGCTGGATGCCGAGCGCGTCGCGGCCACCGACGATCCGCAGGCACTGCTCGGCGATCTGCAGCCGACCGGCGAGCGCTATGCCATCGCCGCGCGGATCGGCGGACCGGCCAAGTCGGCCTATCCGGACGGTATCGAGGGGCGCCGGGACGGCCTCAAGGCGGCCGACAACATCAACCTGATCGTGGTCGCCGACAGCGATCTGCTCAGCGACCGCATGTGGGTGCGGGTTCAGGACTTCTTCGGCCAGCGCATTCCGCAGCCGTTCGCCGACAACGCCAGCTTCGCGATCAATGCGCTGGACAACCTGGCCGGCTCCGAAGCCTTGATCGAGGTGCGTTCGCGCGGGCGCTTCAGTCGCCCGTTCGTGGTGGTCGAGGCGCTGCAGCGCGAGGCCGAGGCGCGCTTTCGCGAGAAGGAGGAGGGCCTGCAGCGGCGTCTGGCCGATACCGAGCAGCGGCTCGCCGCCTTGCAGCGCAACGACGACCCGCAGCAGGCTCTGGAGCTGACCGCCGAGCAGCAGGCGACCTTGCAGCAGTTCCTGCAGGAGAAGCTGCGTATCCGCAAGGAACTGCGCGAGGTGCGCTACCAGCTCAACGCCGACATCGAGGCACTCGAGCGTACCCTCAAGTTCCTCAATATCGCCCTGGTCCCGCTGCTGCTGACCCTCGGGGTGCTGGCCGTCTGGCTATGGCGCCGCCGGCGCCGGAGCTGAACGGCGAATTGTCGATGAGGCGGACGGAAGGCTTTGAAATCAGTCGAAAATATTCGGATTTTCGAGTGTTTCATTGATCTAGGGGGCTTGCGGGGTGCGACAAAAAGTCCTTTGCAGAGCGGTTTGTTGCTTTATACTGGCCAAGCGGTGCTTCCAGGGATGCGCCTTCAACACCCTAGTGATCGAGCCTGTTTGAGGGTTTGGAGCACGTCCGCAGGGCCTTGTGTGGCCTCTGGTAAGGCAAACAAATAAAATTGCATGTCGGAGAGAGTGGTAATGGCTGATCGTGAGGTCGGAACCGTCAAGTGGTTCAATGATGCCAAAGGCTATGGATTCATTCAGCGCGAGAGCGGCCCGGACGTGTTCGTCCATTACCGCGCCATCCGCGGCGACGGTCACCGTTCCCTGATTGAGGGACAGAAGGTGGAGTTCTCGGTGATCCAGGGCCAGAAGGGCCTGCAGGCGGAAGACGTCTCCAAGATGTAAGACCCGGCAGGCCCGTCGCCGACGGGCCTGCCTGCTCCCGGCTTCGGCGCTCGCCGATGCTTCCGGCCCTCACTGGGTCCGCCAGACGAACTCCTGCTCGCCCTCGCCGTTGATCTTGATCCAGCGGTCGGCAGCGTCGATGCTTTCCTCTTCCTGCCAGCCTCCCGGCGCACAGCGGATTTCCACGCCCAGTGCGGCGTAGGCGGCTCGCGCGAAGGTCAGGTCGTCCTCCCAGGGCGTCTGCTCGCTCTCGATAAACAGGCTGTGCCACTTGCCCACCGCGTTCGGCAGCCAGGTGATCGGTGCGCCGTTGGCAGCCTCGCACTTGAAGGTCTGCCCCTTCTGTCGCCAGGGTGTGCAGGGACCGATCATGGCGTTCAGCCACTCGGCGACGGCCTGTTGCCCGCCATCCTTCAGGTAGATCTCGATATCGGGTTGGCGCATGGTGAATTCCCTGGCGGCTAGTTTCTTTCGATCCAATCGTAGCGTATGGCGACCGTGACCTCTAAGGGAGCGGCGATCACCGCGGCGCGCCGCTCGGCGCTGGCGCGCCAGCCGTGGGGAGTCATCGCCAGCAGATCGGCGCGGTCTTCGGCGTTGTCCAGGCGCAGCCGGTAGCTCAGCGTTTCGCTGGCGGCCAGGCGCATGCCCGGCGGAATCAGCGACAGGTGCTTGGCATCGTCGTATTCGCGCACTTTGTCATAGAGTTGGGCGCGCAGCTCCAGCAGGTGCTCGCGGGTCGGTCCCATGCGCAGCAGGCCGCCGCCGGCTGCCAACAGGCGGCGGGCCTCCTGCCAGTCGAGCGGGCTGAATACGCTGGCCAGCAGCTCGCAACTGGCGTCGGCCAGCGGCACGCGGGCCATGCTGGCGACCAGCCAGGTCAGTTGCGGCGCGCGGCGGCAGGCCCGCTTGACCGCCTCGCGGGAGATGTCCAGGGCGTAGCCGTCGGCCGCGGGCAGGGCTGCGGCGAGCTGCGCGGTGTAGTAGCCCTCGCCGCAGCCGATGTCCAGCCAGCGGCGCGGCGCGCGTTCGGCGGCCAGCTCGGTCAGGCGGCGGGCCAGCGGGGCGTAGTGGCCGGCATCGAGGAAGCGCCGGCGGGCCTCGACCATCGCCTGGTTGTCGCCGGGATCGCGGCTCTTCTTGTGCTGCACCGGCAACAGGTTCAGATAGCCCTGGCGGGCGCGGTCGAAGCGGTGCCCGGCGGCACAGGCGACACCGCGGTCGTCGGCGCTCAGGGCGCCGTTGCAGAGCGGACAGGTCAGCATGCCAGCAGCCGCACCAGGGTCTGGTAGTAGATTTCGGCGAGCAGGTCGAGGTCGCTGGCGAGGATGCGCTCGTCGACCTGGTGGATGGTGGCATTGAGCGGGCCGAGCTCGACCACCTGGGTGCCGAGGGTGGCGATGAAGCGCCCGTCCGAGGTGCCGCCGCTGGTCGAGGGCGAGGTGTCTCGGCCGGTCACCGCGCGGATGCTCGCCGACACGGCGTCGAGCAGTTCGCCCGGCTCGGTGAGAAACGGCAGACCGGACAGCGCCCAGTCGATCTGCCAGTCCAGGCCGTGACGGTCGAGGATCGCTGCGACGCGCTGCTGCAGGCCTTCCACCGTGGATTCGGTGGAGAAACGGAAGTTGAACAGCACCTGCAGCTCGCCGGGGATCACGTTGGTGGCGCCGGTGCCGGCCTGGATGTTGGAGATCTGGAAGCTGGTCGGCGGGAAGAAGGCGTTGCCGTCGTCCCAGTGCTCGGCGGCCAGCTCGGCCAGCGCCGGCGCGGCTAGGTGAATGGGGTTCTTCGCCAGCTGCGGGTAGGCCACGTGGCCCTGCTTGCCGCGCACCGTCAGGGTCGCGCCGAGGGAGCCGCGGCGACCGTTCTTCACCGTGTCGCCGAGCGCCGCGCTGCTCGACGGCTCGCCGACGATGCACCAGTCGAGGCGCTCGCCGCGCGCGCGCAGGCGCTCGACCACCGCCTGGGTGCCGTGCAGCGCCGGGCCTTCCTCGTCGCTGGTGATCAGGAAGGCGATCGCCCCGCGGTGGCGCGGCTGGTCGGCGACGAAGCGCTCCACCGCGATCACCATCGCCGCCAGGCTGCCCTTCATGTCCGCCGCGCCGCGCCCGCGGAGCATGCCGGCGGCATCGATGCTGGCGCTGAAGGGCGGGCTTTGCCAGGCTTCGTGCGGGCCGCTCGGCACCACGTCGGTGTGGCCGGCGAAGCACAGCACCGGGCCGTCGCCCGTGCCGCCGTCGCGTCGCGCCCAGAAGTTCTCCACTTCCTCGATGCGCATCGGCTCGACGGCGAAGCCGGTGGCGCCCAGGCGGGCCATCATCAGCGCCTGGCAGCCTTCGTCCAGCGGCGTGACCGAGGGACGGTTGATCAGCTCGCAGGCGAGCGCCAGGGTCGGGGAGAGGGCTGGGGCGGTCATTGCAGCTCCGGAGCGGCGGGGAAAGGGCGTCATTTTAAGACAAAAGCCGCTGCGGGGCTGCAGCGGCTTTGGGGGAAACGGGAGAGGGCCGCATCGCTGCCGGGGCGGCGCCCGGCAGCGATGCCCGCTCTCAGGCAGCCTCGGCGAGCGGGGCTTCCTGGACCTTCTTCGGCAGCGACGACAGCAGGGCCATGATCAGCGCCGCCAGGTAAGGCAGCGACTGGATCAGCAGGACCGCCACCCAGAAGATCACGTCGTTGCTCGGGAAGCCCTGTACCAGGGCGATACCGGCGGCCGCGCCCCACAGCACGAGCATGATCACGACCTCTTCGCGGGCTTCCGCCAGGGCCACCAGGATACCGTGGCTGGTCGCCATTTTCGGCGTGCGGAAGAACGGGATGCTGCTGGTGGCGAAGCCGTAGAGCACCGCCTTGGCGATGGTGTGCGACAGCGCCAGGCCGGCGATCGCGGCGTAGAAGGCATCCTTGAGGTTGACGCCCACCGCGCGGCGGTAGAGGAAGAGGATCTTGCCGACCTTGAAGGCGAACAGCGCCAGCGGCGGGATGGCGAAGATCATCAGCGGCGGATCGACCCGGTGCGGGACGATGATCATCGCCGCCGACCACAGCAGGGCACCGAGGGTGAAGAAGATGTTCAGCCCGTCGGCGATCCACGGCAGCCAGCCGGCCAGGAAGTGGTAGCGCTGGCCGCGGGTCAGTTCGGTGTCTTTGCCCCACAGCAGGCTGCGGGTATGGCGCTTCATGATCTGGATGGCGCCGTAGGCCCAGCGGAAACGCTGCTTCTTGAAGTCGATGAAGGTGTCGGGCATCAGGCCCTTGCCGTAGCTGCGTTCCGAGTAGGCGGCGGAAAGGCCCATCTCGAACACCCGCAGGCCCAGCTCGGCGTCCTCGGTGATGCACCAGTCGGCCCAGCCCAGCTCGTCCAGCACCGAGCGGCGGGTCATGGTCATGGTGCCGTGCTGGATGATCGCGTCGCGGTCGTTGCGGGTGATCATGCCGATGTAGAAGAAGCCCTTGTATTCGGCGTAGCAGAGCTTCTTGAAGGCGCTCTCCTTGTCGTCGCGGTAGTCCTGCGGCGATTGCACCACGGCGATCTTCGGATCGGCGAAGTGCGGCACCATGTGCTTGAGCCAGTCGGGCTCGACGCAGTAGTCGGAGTCGATCACCGCGATCACCTCGGCGTCCGGCGCGGTGTGCTGCATCACGTAGTTCAGCGCGCCGCCCTTGAAGCCGGCTAGCGGTGCGACGTGGAAGAACTTGAAGCGCGGGCCGAGGCGTGCGCAGTGCTCCTCGAGGGGCTGCCAGACCGCCGGGTCCTTGGTGTTGTTGTCGATCACCAGCACTTCATAGTCCGGATAGTCCAGACGGGCGAGGGCGTCGAGGGTCTGCTTGACCATCTCCGGCGGCTCGTTGTAGCAGGGCACGTGGATCGACACCTTGGGCCGGTAGGCCTCGTCGCCGGTGACCGGCGGGAACGGCCGGCGGCGCTTGAGCATCCACACCGTCTCGGCCAGTTCGTGGGCCTCGGTGAGCAGCACGATGAACACGCCGAGCGCGCCGAGGGCGAGGAGGAAGCCGACAGTGAGGCTGAACCAGGTGCTGTACTGCTGGCTGTAGTCGTAGGCGATCCATACCAGGATCGAGCCGCAGGCGAAGGCGACGAAGGTCAGGAAGGTACGCCCGCGCTGGCGCAGCGAGCTGCCGTCGATCAGCAGTAGGGCCAGGGCCAGCACAGCGAGGACCACCGAGCCGATGGCCAGCAGGCGCCACTGGGGAATCGCCACCACCGGCCCCTCGAAGGCGAACTTGGGCTGGCGCTCGAAGTTGTAGACGCCCCAGTAGGCGCCCACCGAGCCTTCGTCGTCGATCTTCCAGGGCTGGTCGAAGGCCTCGATGACGAAGTAGTTGTAGCCCTGGGCGTTGAGGGTGTTGACCAGGGTGCGCAGGTAGACCGCCTGATCGGCCTGCGAGGCGTCGGCGCCGCCGCGGGTGCGGCCGTTGCTCGGCCAGCCGACTTCCGAGAGCAGCAGCGGCTTTCTCGGGAAGAGCTTCTTCAGGTCGCGGGCGCGATCGAGGGTGAACTGGACGGAGTCCTCCATCGGCACGAATTCCCAGTAGGGCAGGATGTGCGCGGCGATCAGGTCGACGTGGCGCCCCAGCTCCGGGTATTTCTGCCAGATGTGCCACTGCTCGGAGGTGGTCACCGGCACCTTGACCGCGGCACGGACCCGGTCGATGTAGGCGATCAGCGCCTCGGGAGTGACCTCGGTGCGGAACAGCGCCTCGTTGCCGACCACCACGCGCACCACGCTGCGCGAACTCTTCGCCAGCTCGATGGCCTTGGCGATTTCCCGTTCGTTGCGCTCCAGATCCTGGCTGATCCAGATGCCCAGGGTCACGCGCAGGCCGACCTCTTCGGCCAGGCGGGGAATGTCGGCCTGGGTACCCGCCACCGAATAGGTGCGGATGCTGTCGGTCTGATGACTGAGCAGTTCCAGGTCGGAGCGGATTTCCTCGTCGCTCGGGTAGATGCCCTCTTGGGGATTTTGCCCCGGACGGAACGGCGAGAAGGAGTAGCCGGAGATTTGCTCGGGCCAGTCCGGTGCGGTGACCGGCAGGTTGTAGAGCGCCCAGAAGCCGGTGAAGAGCGCAGCGACTGCCACGACCACCACCAGGTTGAGTCCGAATTTATGCGATGACATGACTGATTCAGGTTCCAAGGTGGAGCAGGGGAAGCCGGCGAACGCCGTCGGCGCATCCTACTGTGCCATCCCTGGCCTGTATAGCTCCCGCCTGTCCCGCAACGCCAGGCCCGGCGCAGCTTGCGGGCCGTTAGGCAGCGGCGGGCCGGGCAAGTTCGCCGCACGCTCCGCGGGGGCTCGGCGAAGGCTTCAATCCCGCCTCGCCAGCGCCGATAATACGCGCCCGTTCGCGAGGTGCGTAAATGATTACAGAGGATCGACGTTTCGGCGGCATCGCCCGCCTGTACGGCCGCGACGGCCTGGCCCGTCTCGCCGCGGCGCATGTGGCGGTGGTCGGGATCGGCGGAGTCGGCTCCTGGGCGGCGGAAGCCCTGGCGCGCAGCGGGGTCGGCGAGATTTCCCTGTTCGATCTGGACGACGTCTGCATCACCAACACCAACCGCCAGGTGCATGCCCTCGACGGGGCCGTCGGGCGACTCAAGGTCGAGGCGATGGCCGAGCGCCTGCGCGCCATCAGCCCCGACTGCCGGGTGCATGCGGTGGCCGATTTCGTCACCCGCGAAACCATGGCCGAGTACATCGGCGAAGAGCTGGACTTCGTCATCGACTGCATCGACAGCGTGGCGGCGAAGGCGGCGCTGATCGCCTGGTGCAAGCGGCGCAAGATCGGCATCGTCACCACCGGCGGCGCCGGCGGGCAGATCGATCCGACGCAGATCCAGGTCGGCGATCTGAACAAGACCTTCAACGACCCGCTGGCCGCCAAGGTGCGCTCGACCCTGCGCCGCGACTACGGTTTCTCGCGCACCTCGGGACGGACCTACAGCGTGCCCTGCGTGTTCTCCAGCGAGCAGTTGCGCTACCCCAAGCCGGACGGCACGGTGTGCCAGAGCAAGGGCTTCGTCGGCGAAGGGGTGAAGCTCGACTGCGCCGGCGGCTTCGGCGCGGTGACGATGGTCACCGCCAGCTTCGGCATGGCCGCCGCGGCCAGGGCGGTGGACAAGCTGGTGGCCGGCGCGCGGCGTCCGGCGGAGCGGCGTGTTCCCTCCGCCTGAGGGCCTACTGCATCTGGAAGCGGTACCCCACCCCCGGCTCGGTCAGAATGAAGTCGGGGCTGCTCGGATCGTTCTCGATCTTCTTGCGCAGGTGACCCATGTAGACGCGGACGTAGTGGCTGTCCTCCGCGTGGGAGGGCCCCCAGACCGCCTTGAGCAACTGTCGGTGGGTCAGCACGCAGTCCGGGTTCGAGACCAGGTAGGCGAGCAGGCGGAACTCGATCGGGGTGAGATGGACGGGCTGGCCGTCCTTTTCCACCCGGTGTCGACCAAGGTGGACGGTCACTGAGCCGAAGCCGATCTGCTCCGCCCCCGCGCTACCGATCCGGCGTCGACGCCTGAGGTGCGCGCGGACCCGGGCCAGCAGTTCGGCGGCGCCGAAGGGCTTCGACAGGTAGTCGTCGGCCCCTGCATCCAGGGCCGCGACCTTTTCCGCCTCGGCGGTGCGGGCCGAGAGCACGATGACCGGGATCTCGGACCAGGTCCGCAGATCCCGGATCAGCTCGATGCCGTCGCCGTCCGGCAGGCCGAGGTCGAGGATGAGCAGGTCGGGTTGGCGGGTGCCGGCTTCGATCAGCCCGCGCCTGACCGAGTCCGCCTCGTAGACTTCGCAGTCCTCGGCCTCCAGGGCCAGGCGCACGAAGCGGCGCAGGTTGGCTTCGTCCTCGACGACGATGACGCGCGGCGTTGGCGTAGACATGGTGGCTCACTTTCCGGCTGGCGGGGATTGCCCATCGTCCAGGGCGACGACCGGCGGATTGCCGAGGGGCAGGGTGATGACGAAGCAGGCCCCGCCCCCCGGCCGTGGGCGGGCCAGGATGGCTCCCCGGTGCGCCTCGACGATGGCCCGGCAGATCGCCAGGCCGAGGCCGACGCCCGGCATGCTGCCTTCCGGCCGGCCCCGCTCGAACTTCTTGAATATCGCCTCTTCGCGTCCTTTCGGCAAACCCGGGCCGTTGTCTTCGACATGGATTTCCATCTGGCTGCCCGCGGTGAAAGCACCGATCCAGATGGCGCTGCCGGGCGGGGTGTATTTCACCGCGTTCTCCAGGAGGTTGCAGAACACCCGCTGCATCAGCACCGAATCGACCTCGATCAGCGGCAGATCGTCCGGCAGGTCGACCTTGAGCCGATGTTCGGCCAGCCTCGGCTTGAGGCTCTGGATGGCGCTGCCGACCACCTCCTCGAGGGGTTGCCACTGCCGGTCGAGGTGGATGCGGCCGGCCTGCAGGCGCGCCATGTCGAGCAGGTTGTTCACCAGGGCGTTGATGCGCAGGGCCTGCTCGCGCAGTTGTCGGGCAATGCCGGCATGCGCTTCGTCGAGAGGCGGCGGGGTGAGGAACATCGAGTCCGCCTGGCCGATGAGCACGCTCAGGGGCGTGCGCAGGTCGTGGGAGATCGCCGACAGCAGGGAGTTGCGCAGGCGTTCCGACTCCATCTGCACCATGGTTTCCTGGGCCACGCTGACGTAATGCACCCGCTCCAGGGCAATCGCGATGAGCGAGGCGAAGGTGTCCAGGAGCCGTCGCTGTTCGGGGCTCAGCAGCCGGGCCGGATCGCGCATCTCGAGGGCGAGGACGCCGCGAAAGCGCATCGGCGCCTTGAGCGGCAGGTAGAGAATCGGGCTGGCCGGCAGGGTGTTGGTTCCCTGGCCGGCCGCCTCGCCGTGATCGAAGGCCCACTGGGCGATGCCCGGGTCGATCTCCGGAAAGCCGGCCGAGACCTGCGCCGGCACGTGCAGCCGATCCGCCGCGTCGGTCAGCAGGAAAGCCGCGCGCACGTCCATTTCCGTGACGAGGAAGCGGCTGCCGATCGCGATGATCTGCTCCGCCAGCAAGGCTCCGGAAAGATCCCGCGACATCTCGTAGAGCGCCTGCACCCGGGCTTCCCGCCAGCCGGCGACCTGTGCCTGATACTTGAAGCCGGCGGTGAGCTGGCCGATCACCAGCCCGACCACCAGCATCACCGCGAAGGTCATCAGGTACTGCACGTCGCCGACCGCGAAGGAGAGGTGCGGTGAAACGAAGAAGAAGTCGAAGATGGCCACGCCGAGGAAGGAGGCGAGTACCGCCGGCCCCCGGCCGAAACGGACGGCGACCGCCACCACCGCGAGCAGGAAGACCATCACGATGTTCGCCAGGTCGAAGAAGGGATAGAGCGGCATCGCGACCAGTCCGGCCAATCCGCACACCGCGGCGCTCAGCGCGTAGGCCGGCCAGTCCGCGGGGGCGGTCCGTTCCCGGGCGGGCCGCTCCTCCCGGGAGGTTGCCCGCTCGGCCCGGGCCACCTGGATCACGTCCAGATCCGCCGCCAGCCGGCCGATCCGGTCGGCGACGGAGCGCTGCCAGAAGCGCCAGAGCGGCAGATCGTCGCGTCCCACCACGATCCGCGACAGGTTGTGCATCCGCGCGTAGCGGACGGCCTCGTCCTCCACGCGGGTGCCCGAGAGGGTGGCGGTCTGGGCGCCGAGTTCCTGGGCCAGCCGCAGGGTCTTCAGGAGGCGCTCGCGGCCGGCCGGGGGAAGCCGTTGCAGGTCGGGCGTCTCCACATGGACCGCATGCCAGGAGGTCTCCAGCCGCCCGGCGATGCGCGCCGCGGTGCGCACCAGCTTCTCGCTGCCCGCGCCGGCGCCGATGCAGACCAGCAGGGCATCGCGGGTCTGCCAGACCGGCGTGACCAGCTGCTCGCGACGGTACTGCTGGACGTCCTCGTCCACCCGGTCGGCGGTGCGGCGCAGGGCCAGCTCGCGCAGGGCCAGCAGATTGCCCTTGCGGAAGAAGTTGCGGATCGCCCGCTCGGCCTGGTTGGGCAGGTACACCTTGCCTTCCCGCAGCCGTTGCAGCAGTTCGTCCGGCGGCAGGTCCACCAGCACCACCTCGTCCGCCTCGTCGAACACCCGGTCCGGCACGGTTTCCCAGACGCGGATGCCGGTGATCCCGCTGACCACGTCGTTGAGGCTCTCCAGGTGCTGCACGTTCACCGTGGAGTACACGTCGATGCCGGCGGCGAGCAGTTCCTCCACGTCCTGCCAGCGCTTGGGATGGCGGGAGCCGGCGACGTTGGCGTGGGCCAGCTCGTCGACCAGGATGAGCGCCGGTCGCCGGGCCAGCGCCCGGTCGAGGTCGAATTCCCGGAGTATCCGGCCGCGGTAAGGGATTTCCCGCAGATCGATATGCTCGATCCCCTCGGCCAGCACGGCCGTCTCCTGCCGGCCGTGGGTTTCCACCACGCCGATGACCAGGTCCACGCCCTGGGCGAGCTGCTGGCGGGCGGCGACCAGCATGGCGAAGGTCTTGCCCACGCCGGCCGAGGCGCCGAAGAAGATCTTCAGGCAGCCCCGCCCGGCCTGCGCCTCCTCCTGGCGGACCCTGGCCAGCAGCTCGTCCGGGTCGGGGCGACGCAGGGCCGGATCGGAGAACACTGGCATGGCTTTTCCTTGTCGGCGAAAAGTGCGGGTGGTCGAGAGGAGAGGACGGGCATGTGCGCCGTCGGGCAGTGAAGCCCGCCGTTGCCGCCGCCGGGTGTGGCGAATGCGCGGCGCAGGCAGACATGGTCGGCCAGGGCCGTTCGATGCCTTCAGTATCGCGTCGAAAAGCCCGTGTAGACCTGGACGTCCGGCGTGTGCCTGTTCAGGCCGAAATTCGCGCCGACGTCCAGCTGCAGCGTCTTGGCGACCGAATAGGCGGCGGCGAAGTCGGCCGAATACTGGCTGTAGGTTCCGTGCGGTTCGAAATTGTTCGCCATCCAGACTTCGCCGTACAGCGTGAGCCGGGGCGTCACCGCGCCGCTCAGGTTCAGGGGGTTGACCAGGTTGACGTGGTAACCGTTCCGGTCCTCGTCGAGCAGCGCATCGATCTCCGGGCCGAGGGTCAGGGTCAGATCGTGCGGCAGGGCGATGGTGATCGGCACGGCGAGGCCGCCTTCGACCCGCTCGTTGCCGATCCCGCGTTTCGCCGTGGGAATCTTGACGTAGGGAATGACCGCCGTCCCGACCGCGGCGCCCTTCTCCGTCAGGGTTCGCTTGTAACGTAGGTAGATGTCGCCGACGCCGTCCAGCCGGTGTTCGTCGGTGGTCTTGACCGACACGTAAGGCGCCCAGTTGAGTTCGACGTCGGACTCGTCGTCCAGGCCGTACTTCAGCGTCGGGTTGGGAACCGCCCAGGTGTCGGTCGTGACCCCATCGTCCCGGTAGTGGGTGAAGCTGAAGGCATCGCTTTCGATCTGCCAGAAGCCCGCGGCCACGGTGCAGGTGTTGTTGGCCTTGGTCGGGCGATCCGTGCACATCGGCGGATCTTCCGCCAGGGCGGTCGTCGACAGGAGCATCGCCACGGATGCGGTGAGGTAGATTCGACGCGGCATGGGGCGCCTCCCTGTTGAGTTGCTGGACAGTCCGTTTCAGATACGCCGGCCGCTTGCGGCCTGTCGGTTCGCGTAAGCGGTAGATGGAAGGTAGTTCAATCCGGAATGCCGGCGCGGGTCGTTGTCGGAATCGACGAGCCGGCCGGAAACCGGCCCGCCGGACGGGCCATCATGGCCCCAGGGCATCCAGCGCGAGGTTGAGCTGCAGCACGTTCACCCGCGGTTCGCCGAGCAGCCACCACTGGCGGCCTTCGGCATGGCCTTCCACCAGGGACCTGACCCGTGCTTCGGGCAGGCCGCGGGCGCGGGCCACCCGGGGCACCTGCCAGAGGGCCGCGGCCGGGCTGATGTGCGGGTCGAGGCCGCTGGCCGAGGCGCTGACCAGCTCCACCGGCACCGGCTGGCGGTTGCCCGGATCGGCGGCGCGTAGCGCCTCGATCCGCGCCGAGGCCGCCTCGACCAGGGCCGGATTGAGCGGCCCCAGGTTGGAGCCGGAGGAGGCGGCCGCGTTGTAGGGCCGGGGGGCGGTCGCCGAGGGGCGTCCCCAGAAGTATTGCGGCGCGCCGAACTGCTGGCCGATCAGGGCCGAGCCGACCACCCGGTTGCGGTCGTCGCGGATCAGGCTGCCGGCGGCCTGTTCGGGAAAGACCGCCCTGGCGATGCCGGTCACGGCGAGGGGATAGGCGATGCCGGTGAGGACGCTGAGCAGCAGGAACAGGCTGACGGCGGGGCGAACGAGGGTTTTCATGGGAGGATCTCCGGGTCAGGCCAGGCCGCTGGCGGCCAGCAGCAGGTCGATCAGCTTGATGCCGACGAAGGGCGCCAGGATGCCGCCGAGGCCGTAGAGGGCCAGGTTGCGGCGCAGCAGCACGGCCGCGCCGAGGGGGCGGTAGGGCACGCCCTTGAGCGCCAGGGGGATCAGGAAGACGATGATCAGCGCGTTGAAGATCACCGCCGAGAGGATCGCCGAGGCCGGGCTGGACAGCCCCATCACGTTCAGCGCGGCCAGCTGCGGGTAGGTGCCGACGAAGGCCGCGGGAACGATCGCGAAGTACTTGGCGATGTCGTTGGCGATGCTGAAGGTGGTCAGCGCGCCGCGGGTCATCAGCATCTGCTTGCCGGTCTCGACCACCTCGATGAGCTTGGTGGGGTTGGAGTCCAGGTCCACCATGTTGCCGGCCTCCTTGGCGGCCTGGGTGCCGCTGTTCATCGCCACCGCCACGTCGGCCTGGGCCAGCGCCGGGGCGTCGTTGGTGCCGTCGCCGGTCATCGCCACCAGGCGGCCTTCGGCCTGGTACTGGCGGATCAGCGCCAGCTTGGCTTCCGGCGTGGCCTCGGCGAGGAAGTCGTCGACCCCCGCTTCGGCGGCGATGGCGGCTGCGGTGATCCGGTTGTCGCCGGTCACCATCACCGTCTTGATGCCCATCCGGCGCAGTTCGGCGAAGCGCTCCTTGATGCCGCCCTTGACGATGTCCTTCAGCTCGACCACCCCCAGCACCCGCTTGTCCTCGGCGACCACCAGCGGCGTGCTGCCGCGCCGGGAGACCTCGTTGACCTGCGCGGCCACGGCGCGGGGCAGGCTGCCGCCGAGGCTTTCCACGTGCGTGCGGATCGCCTCGGCGGAGCCCTTGCGGATCTGCCGGCCGGACAGGTCCACGCCGCTCATGCGGGTCTGCGCGGAAAAGTGGATGAAGTGGGCGTCCAAGGCGTGGATGTTGCGTTCCCGCAGGTTGTAGCGCTGCTTGGCGAGCACCACGATGCTGCGCCCTTCCGGCGTCTCGTCGGCGAGGGAGGCCAACTGGGCCGCGTCGGCCAGCTCCGCCTCGCGGACCCCCTCCGCCGGCAGGAGGGCCGAGGCCTGACGGTTGCCGAGGGTGATGGTGCCGGTCTTGTCCATCAGCAGCACGTCCACGTCGCCGGCGGCTTCCACCGCGCGGCCGGAGGTGGCGATCACGTTGGCCTGCAGCATGCGGCTCATGCCGGCCACGCCGATCGCCGAGAGCAGTCCGGCGATGGTGGTGGGGATCAGGCACACCAGCAGGGCGACCAGCACGGTGATGCCCACCGGGCTGCCGGCGCCGGTGGCGTCCACGGCGAACAGCGAGAAGGGCAGCAGGGTGACGGTGACGCCGAGGAAGACGATGGTCAGGGCCACCAGCAGGATGGTCAGGGCGATCTCGTTGGGGGTTTTCTGGCGCCTGGCGCTTTCCACCATGGCGATCATGCGGTCGACGAAGGTCTCGCCCGGATTGACGGTGACCCGCACGACCAGCCAGTCGGAGAGCACCCGGGTGCCGCCGGTGACCGCCGAGAAGTCGCCGCCCGACTCGCGGATCACCGGCGCCGATTCGCCGGTGATCGCCGACTCATCGACCGAGGCCACGCCCTCGATCACCTCGCCGTCGGCGGGGATCAGCGCGCCGGCCGGGTCGCCGGCCTCGACCAGCACCACGTCGCCCTTGCGCAGCTCGCTGCCGCGCACTGACTGCCATTGGGCGCCGTAGTGCGGCTCGATCAGCTTCCTGGCCCAGGTTTCCTGCTTGATCCCGCGCAGGGAAGCGGCCTGGGCCTTGCTGCGGCCTTCGGCGAGCGCCTCGGCGAAGTTGGCGAACAGCACGGTGAACCACAGCCACAGGGTCACCGCGAGGATGAAGCCGGCCGGCGCCTCGCCTGCGCCGCTCAGGGCCTGCAGCCAGAGCAGGGTGGTGAACAGGCTGCCGACGTAGACCACGAACATCACCGGGTTGCGCCATTGCACGGCCGGATGGAGCTTGCGCAGGGCCTCGCCGATGGCCGGCAGCAGCAGGGCCGGGTCGTAGAGGGGAAAGGTCTTCTTGGTCATGGGCTTTTCCTCAGGCATCCATCCACAGCACCAGGTGTTCGACGACCGGGCCCAGGGCCAGGGCCGGCACGTAGTTGAGCAGGCCGAACAGCAGCACGGTGCCGATCAGCAGGGCCACGAACAGGGGGGTGTGGGTGGGCAGGGTTCCGGCGGTCGCGGCGATCCGTTTCTTGGCGGCGAGGGCGCCGGCCATGGCCAGTACCGGGACGATCACCCCGAAGCGCCCGAGCCACATGACCGCCGCCAGCAGCAGGTTGTAGAACGGGGTGTTGGCGGACAGGCCGGCGAAGGCGCTGCCGTTGTTGTTGCCCGCCGAGGTGAGGGCGTAGAGGATCTCCGAGAAGCCGTGAGTGCCGGGGTTGGCGATACCCGCCCGGCCGGCCTCCGTGCCCACCGCGAGGGCGGTGCCGAGGAGCACCAGCAGGGGGGTGACGAGGATGGCGAGGGCGCTCATCTTCATCTCGTGGGTTTCGATCTTCTTGCCCAGGTATTCGGGGGTGCGGCCGATCATCAGGCCGGCGATGAACACCGCCAGGACGGCGAACACCAGCATGCCGTAGAGGCCGCTGCCGACGCCGCCGAACACCACCTCGCCGAGCTGCATGTTGGCCAGCGGCACCAGGCCGCCGAGGGGCGTGAAGGAGTCGTGCATGGCGTTCACCGCGCCGCAGGAGGCGGCGGTGGTGATGGTCGCGAAGAGCGCCGAGGCGGCGATGCCGAAGCGGGTTTCCTTGCCCTCCATGTTGCCGCCGGCCTGCCCGTCGCCGGCTGCCTGATCCACGCCGAGGGCGGCCAGGTGCGGGTTGCCCTGCTGCTCGAAGTGCATCGCCGCCCCGGCGGCGAGCACGAACAGCAGGGTCATCGCCGCCAATATCGCCCAGCCCTGGCGGGTGTCGCCGACCATGCGCCCGAAGGTGACGCAGAGCGCCGCGGGAATCAGGAAGATCGCCAGCATCTGCACGAAGTTGGTCAGAGGCGTGGGGTTCTCGAAGGGATGGGCCGCGTTGGCGTTGAAGAAGCCGCCGCCGTTGGTGCCCAGCATCTTGATCGCTTCCTGGGAGGCCACCGGCCCCATCGCCAGCAGCTGCGGCCCGGACTGGGCCGGATCGAGGGTGGCCGCCTCGCGGTAGGCGTCGAAGTTCTGGATGACGCCCTGGCCGACCAGAAACACCGCCATCGCCAGGGAAAGGGGCAGGAGCAGGTAGAGCGTGGCGCGGGTCAGGTCCACCCAGGCGTTGCCGAGCGTCGATGCGCTGTGGCGGGCGAAACCGCGGATCAGGGCGATCACCACCGCGATGCCGGTCGCCGCCGAGAGGAAGTTCTGCACCGTCAGGCCGAGCATCTGCACCAGGTAGCCCAGGGTCGACTCCCCGGCGTAACCCTGCCAGTCGGTGTTGGTGACGAAGCTCACCGCGGTGTTGAGCGCCGAATCCGGCGCGACGGCAGGCATCTGCTGGGGATTCAGGGGCAGCACGGCCTGCAGGCGCTGCAGCCCGTAGACGGCGAGGACGCCGAGAACGTTGAACAGCAACAGCGCCAGGGCATAGCGCAGCCAGCCCATTTCCTCGTCAGGGTGCACGCCGCACAGGCGGTAGAGGCCGTTCTCCAGCGGCCGCGCCCAGCGCAGTCGTCCTTCCATGAGGTGCGCGATGTAGAGGCCCAGGGGTTTCGTCGTCGGCAGCAGGACGGCCAGGAAGGCCCCGAGCAGCAGCCAGGCATGCAGGCTCATGAGAACTCCTCCGGTTTCAGCAGGGCGGCCAGCAGATAGACCAGCAGTCCGGCGGCCGCGACGCCGCCCAGCACGTAGGGCCAGCTCATCGGCGGCCTCCCAGGCGGTCGCAGCCGACCGCCAGTCCCACCATCAGCGCGAAGAACAGGCCGATGGCGCCCAGGTAGACGAGATCCATGAATCCTCCTTGCGGATTCGCTCAATCGGTACTGGTCATGCTAGGCAGGGCGCTATCAAAAGGTTCGAAAAAAGGCGGGGCGGCAGATAAAGAACCTATAAAAAACCGGCGAAAGATTCGGCCGACGGGATTCTTTACCCGGCGTTTACCGAACACTGACCCCGCCCTTGCACCCCGGCTGGCACCATCGAGCGCCGTTCCGAAGCGTCCCGGAGACCGTGCGAATGTCGAAATCCATCCTCTTGCGTCTTTCCCTGCCGTTGGTCTTCGGTGCCGCGCTGGCCGCCTGCGCCGGGCGTCCCGAACCGCCCGGGCCGCCCGGTGAAAGCCTCGAGCGTTACCAGGCGGGCGCCTATAGGCCGGCCGCGCGGCTGCCGGTGCGCGGCTGGGATGCCGAGTGGCAGGTCGCCGGGCAGGCGGTCGAGGTCAGCTGGATGGTGCCGGAGCAGGCGCAGGGGGTGCCGCTGATCCTCTATCTGCCGGGACTCGGCGAGGGCAGCCGGGCCGGTGCGCAATGGCGCCGGGCCTGGGCCGAGGCCGGCTACGCGGTGCTCTCGGTGCAGCCGCAGCCCTACGGTCGGGCGATCTATTCCACTCCCGAGGCGCAGGCGGGGGTGTTTCGTGCTCTGGCGCAGAAAAGCTTTGCCGAGCCGGCCCTGGCGGCGCGCATCGCGGTGCTCGACCAGGTGCTGGCGGAGCTGCGCAGCCGGGCGAAGGCCGGCGAGCCGAGCCTGGCCGGCGTCGACTGGCAGACGCTGGTGGTGGCCGGCTTCGACCTCGGCGCGCAGACCGCCGCCGCCCTGGCCGGCGAGCGCGCGGCCGGGGAAGCGGCGCCGGTCGGCTGGCAGCCGAAGGCGGCGATCCTGCTCAGTCCCTACGTGGCCGAGGAAAGCGGAGTCGGGCGTTTCGGACGCATCGGCACGCCGCTGCTGGCGGTCACCGGTGCCCGCGACGAGGACCCCTTCGGCTGGGTGGACCCGCCATCCCGCCGCCAGCGGCTCTGGCAGGGACTGCGGGTATCCGGCAGCTATCAGCTGGTTGCTGACGAAGCCACGCACCGCGTGCTGGGCGGCTCGTTCGAGGCCATGCCGGGGCCGGGCGGCGGACGCGAAGGCGGACGTCCGGCGGGTGGGCGACCGGAGGGCGGCGGCGGCCCCGGCGGAGGCGGCGGCGGGCACGGAGGCGGAGCCCCGGGCGGTGGCGGAGAGGGGGGCGGGCGCGGCGGTCGTCCCGGCGGCAAGGGCGGCGGTCCCGGTGGAGGCGGTCGGCTGGGCCACGGCCAAGGGGCGGAGGAGCGCGTCGATCCGCGTCAGATGACCAGCCTGCGGCCTTCCTCGATGCCCAGGTACGCGACGCCGCGCCGGCACGCCTGTGGCTGGAGCGCGATGCCGCCCAGTGGCTGGAAGCGACCGGCCGGCTCGAACGGAAGCCCTAACCCTGCGCGGCCAGCTCGCGCATCCGCTGCAGCACGGCGTTCAGGCCGTTGCTGCGCGACGGCGAGAGCTGGCGCGACAGGCCGAGGCGGGCGAACCAGTCGGACAGGTCCACCGCCTGCAGTTCTTCAGCCGTCAGCCCCTCGACCCGCGCCAACAGCACCGCCAGCAGGCCGCGCAGCAGGCGCGCGTCGCTGCCGGCGCGAAAATGCCAGCGGCCGTCCTGCCGTTCGCCGAGCAGCCAGACCTGGCTTTCGCAGCCGTGCACCCGATGGGCCTCGCAGCGTTCCTCGTCGCCCAGCGGCTCCAGGCGCTCGCTCCACTGCAGCAGCAGGCGTGCGCGCTGCTCCCAGCCGGGGCATTGGGCGAAGGCTTCCAGGGCCTCGCACGCGGCGGCGGGCAGGCTCATCGCAGCAGCGCCAGGGCGTGATGGAGCGCGGCGAAGAAGCGTTCCAGATCGTCCCCCTCGCTGTACAGACCGAGCGACACGCGCAGCGCGCCGGGTCGGCCGAGGCGGCGCAGCAGCGGCATGGCGCAGTGCTGGCCGGCGCGCACGGCGATGCCCTGTTCGCCGAGCAGTTGCGCCAGGTCGGCGTTGTGCACGCCCTCCACGACGAAACTGGCCAGCGCGGTGTGCGGCTCGGCGAGCAACTGCAGGCCGTCGAAGGCGCGCAGCCCGGCGAGCAGGCGCGCGTGCAGGGCCGCCTCGTGGGCGGCGACGGCTTCACCGTCCAGCCCGTCGAGATAGTCGAGGGCGGCACCGAGGGCGATGGCCGGGCCGATCGCCGGGGTGCCGGCCTCGAAGCCCAGCGGCGCCGGGCGGAAGCGCGCGCTGTGGTAGTCGGCCTGCTGGACCATCTCGCCGCCGAACTGCCAGTGGCGCAGGCGCTCCAGCGCCGGCGGGCGGCCGTAGAGCACGCCGATGCCGTCCGGGCCGTAGAGCTTGTGCGCGGAGAACACGTAGAAGTCGCAGGCCAGCGCCTGCAGGTCGTGGCGGCCGTGGACCACTCCCTGGGCGCCGTCGACCACGCTCAGCGCGCCTCGGGCGCGGGCCAGGGCGAGCAGCGCCTCGAGCGGCTGCCAGCGGCCGAGCACGTTGGACAGCTGGCTGACCGCGAGCAGTCGGGTGCGCGGGCCGATCAGTCGCTCGGCCTGCTCCAGGTCGATGTCGCCGGCGGCATCCAGCGGCAGCACCACCAGCTCCAGGCCGCGACGCTGCGCCAGCTGCTGCCAGGGCAGCAGGTTGGCGTGGTGCTCCAGGGCGCTGACGGCGATCTGGTCGCCCGCGGCGAACAGGTGTTCGAGGCCGTAGGCGAGCAGGTTGATCGATTCGGTGGCGCTGCGGGTGAAGACGATCTGTTCGGCGCTGTCGGCATTCAGCCAGGCGGCGACCTTCGCCCGTGCGCCCTCGAAGGCCAGGGTGGCGCGCTCGCCGGGGGCGTGTTGGGCGCGGTGCACGTTGGCCGCGCCGCCGGCGTAGTAGTCGAGCAGGGCGTCCAGCACCGCCTGCGGCTTCTGCGCGGTGGCGGCGCTGTCCAGGTAGGTCTGGCAGTCCCGGCCGAAGGCGGCGAAGGCCGGAAAGTCGGCGCGCCAGGGTGAAGGAAGGGACATGGTCGGCGCTGCTGTGAGGATGGGGGAAATCGGCAAAATCGCCGGCGATCACTGGTCGGAGCGATGCAATCCAGTGTAGGAGCGAGCCTGCTCGCGATCCAGGGCGTTCGGGCAGATCGCCAGCAGGCGGGCTCCTACGTTCGGGCGCTGCGAATCAGTTGTGGGCGTGCAGCGCTTCGTTCAGCTCGATGGCCGACTTGTGGGTCTTGCACTCCACCGCGCCGGTCAGCGAGTTGCGGCGGAACAGCAGGTCCGGCTGGCCGGCCAGCTCGCGAGCCTTGACCACCTTGACCAGCGCGTCCTTGCCGTCGAGCAGGTTGACCTTGGTGCCGGCGGTGACGTAGAGGCCGGACTCCACGGTGTTGCGGTCGCCCAGCGGGATGCCGATGCCGGCGTTGGCGCCGATCAGGCAGCCTTCGCCGACGGAGATGACGATGTTGCCGCCGCCGGACAGGGTGCCCATGGTCGAGCAGCCGCCGCCGAGGTCCGAGCCCTTGCCGACGAACACGCCGGCCGAGACGCGGCCTTCGATCATCCCCGGACCTGCGGTACCGGCGTTGAAGTTGACGAAGCCCTCGTGCATCACTGTGGTGCCCTCGCCGATGTAGGCGCCCAGGCGGATGCGCGCGCTGTCGGCGATGCGTACCCCGGACGGCACCACGTAGTCGGTCATCTTCGGGAACTTGTCCACCGAGAAGACCTCCAGCAGCTCGCCCTTCAGGCGCGCTTCCAGCTGGCGGGCCGGCAGTTCGCCCAGATCGATGGCACCCTGGCTGGTCCAGGCCACGTTGGGCAGCAGCGGGAAGATCCCGGCGAGGTTCAGCCCGTGCGGCTTGACTAGCCGGTGGGAGAGCAGGTGCAGCTTGAGGTAGGCCTCCGGGGTGGAGGTCGGCGCGGCGTCCTCGGCCAGCAGGGTGGCGACCAGCGGCTTCTGGGCCTCGGCCAGGCGGGTGAGCAGCGCGGACTGGACCGGGTCGATGCTCTTCAGCGCCTTGGCCAGCTCGGCGGCCTGGTCGGTGTCGATGGCGATCGCCTGGTTGCCGCCCTCGTAGCCGAGGATCGGCGCGGCCGCGGCGGCCAGTTCGGCGGCCGGCGCGAGCAGCGGCAGGGCGTAGAAGACTTCCAGCCAGGCGCCCTGGCGGTTCTGGGTGCCGATGCCGAAGGCCAGGCTGAACAGGGTAGTGGACATGGGGGCGTTCCTTGTTGCTGATTCGTGAGGGCGCGGGCTTCAGGCCAGCGCGGCGGAGTAGAGGTCCGGCTTGAAGCCGACCAGGGTGCGCTCGCCGAGATCGAGCACCGGGCGTTTGATCATCGAGGGCGCGGCGAGCATCAGCTCGATGGCCTTGGCCTGATCAAGATCGGCCTTCTGTGTGTCATCCAGTTTGCGGAAGGTGGTCCCGGCACGATTGAGCACGACCTGCCAGCCGTGCTCGGCACACCACTTCTCCAGATGGGCGCGGTCGATGCCGGCGCTCTTGTAGTCGTGGAAGCGGTAGGTCACACCCTGCTCGTCGAGCCAGGCGCGGGCCTTCTTCATGGTGTCGCAGGCCTTGATGCCGTAGAGGACCGGGGTTCCGTCTGTCATCTGGAGATCGTGTCGTCGGGAAAGAGGGCGGGAATTATGCCACGTCGAGTCCGCGCCGGCCGCAGATTGAAAGTGAACGCGAAGAAGCCGGCCGGGGGAAAAGACCCGGCCTCTTCGCAAATCCCGTTCAGACGCTACACTTCGTCCCCCCTTTCGGTTCGCGACCGCACCCCACCGTTTCCCTGAAGGACCCGCATGCCCAGCCTGAACCGCATCATCCTGATCAATACCCACCTCCGGGGCGTGGTGGAGCTGGTCGTCGACGACCACACCAACATCTGCGGCACCAACGCTTCCGGCAAGACCACCCTGCAGCGGCTGGTGCCGGTGTTCTACGGCGAGTACCCGAGCCGAGTGGTGCCGGCCACCCGCGACAGTTTCGAGCGCTGGTACCTGCCGACCGAGCAGAGCTTCATCGTCTACGAATACCAGCGCATGGACGGCGAGCTGTGCCAGGCCGTGCTGGCTGCCGACTCGCAGGGCAAGGGTGTCGCCTATCGCCTGGTGCAGAAGGCCTTCGACCTCGACGACTACATCAAGAGCCGCCAGGGCGATGCGCTCACCTGCCTGAACATGGCCGAGCTGGGTCGCCAGCTGAAACAGGCCGGGGTATTCGCTACCCGGCTGCTCAACACCCGCGAGTTCCGCGCGGTCATCCAGAACGACCGCGGCCTGCTCGCCGCCGACGGCCAGCGCACCGAGCTGCGCGCTTTCGCCCGGCAGTTCTCGCTGTGCGATCCCGAGCATTCCCTGCGGCACATCGAGAAGCTGGCCAAGGCCGTGCATTCCCGGGAAGGCAAGATGGAAACCATCAAGTCGATGATCGCCGCCATCCTGGAGGAGGACGGCGTCAGCCCGCCGGCCTCCCATCTCAATCTGCAGCGGGTCGAGGCGTGGATTCGCGAAAGCCAGCTGATCCAGGGCTTCAACGCGATCCGCCCGGAGTTCGACAAGCTGGAGCGCGAATACCAGGATCTGCAGGCTTGCGAACGGCGCCTGGGCGGCCTGTTGCTGGGCTATCGCGCCGACGAGCCGCGCCTCTACCAGCGTCAGGAAGAAACCCGCGCGATCATCGAGCAGAGCGGCTTCCAGCTCAGGCAGCTGGAGGAGCGCTGGAAGGACCAGCGTGATGCCCTCAACCTGGACCTGTCGGCGGCCAAGGGTGATATCGGGCGGACCGAGGGCGAGCTGGACCAGATCGAGCACCAGTACCAGGCCTTCCTCGATGGCGACATCGAGCAGGCCAAGGCCGACCTGGAGCAGGTCGGCGCCTGGCGCGACGACCTGGACAACCTGCAGGCTCGCCACCGCCTGCTGACCGAGCAGCATCAGGACGTGGAGCGCGCCTGGCTCGAGCGCCAGCAGGCGATCAAGGACCAGCGCGAGGCCGCTCTGGAGCAACTGCGCGAGCAGCAGGAAGCCCTGCAGGAGGCGCGCGCCGACCAGCGCGAGCGGCAGGCCGAGGCGCTGGCCAGCCTGGACCAGGGCTTCAACCAGCGCCGCCAGCAGGGGCAGGAGGAGTTCCGCGAGCGGGAATACCAGCTCCAGCTGGAGCAGAACCGCCTGCAGCAGCAGATTGCCAGTGCCGGCTACAGCGAAGAGGAAAACCGCAGCCTGGCGATCTTCGACCAGCGCCTGGAGCGCGCCGAGGAAGACGCCGAGGCGGCCGAGGCCAAGGCCCGTCAGCTGGAAACCCAGGAGCGCCTGCTGCGCGGCCGGCGCGAGGAGGCCAATACGGCCTTCTCGCTGACCAGCCGGCGGGTGGTCGAGCGCCAGGAGCAGCTGGACGAGATCGAACGCATGCTCTATCCGGGCCAGCACACCCTGCTGGAGTTCCTCCGTCGCGAGCAGCCCGGCTGGGAGAGCCGGCTCGGCAAGGTGATTGATCCGGCACTGCTGGCGCGCGCCGATCTCAAGCCGGCGCTCGGCGAGGCGACTACGGACAGCCTGTTCGGCGTGCGTCTGGAGCTGGCCGCCATCGAGGCTCCTGAGCATGCGGCCAGCGAACAGGAGCTGCGCCAGCGCCTGCAGCTCGCCAAGGACGCCCTGCAGGACGCGCGGAACCAGCAACAGGAAGCGGAAAAGCAGCTGGTCGAGGCTGGCGACGCCCTGGACGAGCTGCAGCGCCAGCTGGTTTTCGCCCGCACCGAGCTGCAGAACCGCCGCGACGACCGCCAGCGCCTCAAGGACGAGCGGCGCAGCCAGAAGGACAGGCTCGATGCCGCCCTGCAGGAGCGCAGGCTCAAGGCCAGGAAGCAGCTTGCCGAGTTCGGCGGCGCCCTCCAGCAGCTCGCCGGCGAGCGCGAGCAGTGGCTGGCCGCGCTCAAGGACCAGCACGGCGAGGCCCGTCTGGAAAAGTCCGCCCACTGGCAGCAGGTCGTCGGCAGCCTCGACGGCCAGATCCAGCAGCTCAAGGCGGCCGCCGACGAGCGCCGGGGCAAGGCCAAGGCCGAGCTCGACGAATGCGAGTGCTGGTACAAGGCCGAGCTGAAGTCCCGCGGCGTCGACGAGAACGCCATCGTCGCCCTGAAGCAGCAGATCCGCACCCTGGAGCAGAAAATCGTGCGCACCGAACAGCGCCGTTCCGAGGTGCTGCGCTACGACGACTGGTACCGGCACAGCTGGCTGCAGCGCAAGCCCCGGTTGCAAGGCGAGCTGAGCGAGAGCCGCAGCCGTGCCGGTGCCCTGGAGCAGCAGCTCAAGAGCGCCTCGGTCGAATACAAAGCCGAACGTGGCCGGCTGGAGGAAACCCGCCAGCAGGCCCTCATGCAGAAAGGTGCCCTCGAGGAGGCGCTGGCCCGGCTGAAGTCCCTGTTGCGCCGTCTCGGCGAGCTGAAGTTACCCCGCGAGGGCGAGCTTCCCGGCGGCGAGCTGGACGAGCGCCAGCGCCTCGGCGAGGAGCTGTTGCACGGCCGCGAGCAGATGCTCGCTGCCATCCAGGCCCTCGTGGCGCATTTCGACAGCGTGATCGCCGGGCAGTCCGGCTCCAGCCTGGCGGAAACCTGGGAGCGCAGCCGCGAGGAATGCACCCTGGTCAACGACCGCGGCATCCCCGGCCTGGACTACCGCCGGCTGGTGCCGCACCTCGAGCAGTTGCTCAACCGGCTGGTCCCTCAGAGCCTCACCGCCCTGCGCGAGCAGGGCAGGATCTTCGGCCTCGATCTCAACAACTACTACGATGGGCTGGCCGACATCGACCGGCGCATCGCCTCGCAGAGCGCGCGGATCACCCGCGAGGTCAGCGAGGAGCTGTTCCTGGAGGGTGTATCGGGGTCGGAGGTGCGCATCCGCTCGCGGATCGGCGAGCTGGAGTTCTGGCCGGAACTCAAGGCCTTCATCAAGGCCTTCCGCGACTGGCGCGAGACCGGCTTCAGCGAGCTGCCCGGCGAGGACTACACCCGCAGCATGCGCCGGGCGCTGGATATCATCGGCCGCTCGGCGCTTGCCGGCGGCATCGCCGGACTCCTGGAAATCGAGCTGCGCCTGCGCGAAGGCAACAGCGACCTGGTGATCCGCACCGACCGCCAGCTCAACGAGTCCTCCAGCCACGGCATGGCCTACCTGATCCTCTGCAAGTTCCTGCTCGCCTTCACCCGCCTGCTGCGCGGCCCGTCGCCGGCCACCATCCACTGGCCGATCGACGAGCTGGGTACCCTGCACCACAACAACGTGAAGAAGATCTTCGAGGCCTGCAGCAACAACAACATCCGTGTGCTCGGCGCCTTTCCCAACCCGGACTCCGAGGTGCTCTCGCTGTTCGCCAACCGCTACATCGTCAACAAGCAGACCCGCCAGCTGCAGGTGGTCAAGCCGAGGCCGGACGTGATCGCCGAAAAGCTCAAAGGACTGCGACCCGAGGAGGCGCTGTAAATGCTCTCGACGAAAGGACAGGTCATCGAGCGCCTGCTCAAGGGCGACTTCATCTGCCGCACCACCGACGAAGACGGCTGGCGCTTCCTGAAGAACGCCGCCAACCGCGCGCAGGTGGACGACTACCTCGCCCAGCTCAACCGGCTGGTGGCCCAGGTCGGCGCCGGCGCGGACGGCGAGGTGTTCTTCTGCGGCTACCGGCAGCTCGGCGAAGAGGAGCGCAAGGTCATCGGCCAGCAGTTCCGCGACATCTGCAACGCCCTGACGCCACTGGTCGAGTGGCTGGTGCTGGTGCAGGAAGCCGGTGCCCAGGATGCGCCGCTCACCGAGGGAACGCCGGTGCGCCTCAACGAGCTGCAGAGCATCGTCGAGGACACCCCGGCGTTCCGCGAACAGCTGGCGCGGATCAGCCACTACCGGCTGTTCGGCTCCGCCAGCACCAGCGTCGACGGACAGATCAAGCAGGTCTTCAAGCGCCTCTGCGAGCTGGGCTACCTGACCCGTCCCAACCCGGACAAGCAGATCTACCTGGCCACCGGCAAGCTGGACTACCTCTACGAGGTGATCCGCTTCATCGACGAGAGCGAGAGCCTGGACCTCGAAGGCCGTGCGGAAAGCGCCAGCCAGGGGCAGCTGCTGTGAGCGGCAACCTGCACCAGGCCGGGGTGCGCCTCCTGCGCCAGCTGGGCCGGCATGCCGAGCCGATCATGGACGCCTACCTGTCCGGCTCGCTGCCCGACCAGGCGCTGGAGCCGGCGGTCGAGGAGCGGCTGGTCAAGGGCGGCATCCTCTACCGTCCCGAGCCTGGCGCCGATCTGCACCTGCGCCGGGCGGTGCGCGCGCTCTTGGAGGAGGCCCTGCACGACGACCGCAACCGGCAGATCGATGCCAACACCGGCGCCGCGCTGGCCACCTTCAAGACCCTCGCCGCCCACTACAAGGAGGCCCGCCATACGGGCGACTACGCTGCGGCGGACGCCTACCTGGCGGATCTGAAGGAGCACGTCTATGCCTTCGGCGAAACCCTCGGCCACAGCATCCGCGTGCTGTGGAGCCGGCTGAACAACGAATTCGGCTACGTCGGCACCCTCAACGCGAAGATCCGCGAGAACGAACTGGCCCAGTCCCAGGTCAGCGAACTGCTCGCCGGGCTGGAGCTGATCAGCTTCGAGGCGTTGGCCGAGACCGCCGGCGACCTGCGCGAGCTGCGCCGCCTGCTGGTCACCCGCCTGCAACGCACGGTCGGCGCCTGCGCCCAGGAGCTGAGCGTCGTCCAGGGGCGGCTGCTCGAGTTGCTCGGCCGCTTCCGCCAGATCCGCGGGCGTACCCGCTTGCTCAAGGGCTGGCTGCTGCATATGGAGCAGCAGCCCGACTATCAGGTGGGCTACCACGTCGCCCACTCGAACCTGCCGCAGCTGTTCAATCAGGCCGCGCCCGTGCTGGCCCCGGCGGCGCTGGACATTCACAACCCGCAGCACGAGAGCGACCTGTTGGCGCTGGTGGTGCAGATCCGCGCCCTGCAGCCGCCGGAGCGTTTCGCGCCGCCGTCGGGCGAGGCCGCCGAGCTGATCCTCGGCAAGGTGGAGGCCTTCGAGGTGCAGGGCAACCCGATCCGCGAGGCCGTCTCGGCCTACTTCTGCCGGGTGATCGATAGCGGCCGGCCGATCTCGGCGCTGGACTACCGGCGCCAGCACGGCCTGCCGTGGGATGCGGAAAGCTGGCTGTACCAGGTGATCGGCGGCTACGAAGGCTTGCCGGAAGAGCAGAAGGAGTGCTTCGAACTGTTGTCTGACGGTGAGGCTCACCCTCTCTACTCGGGTAACTTCATCATCGGGGACGTGAAGCTATGCCTGATACTTTGACCCTTTCGTGCTGGTCAAGGGGCGCCTGCCTTCGCCGTTGCCCGTGTTGAACTCTGAGCTGAGTCTGCGGGTGCCGCTGGCCAGTCTGGATCTGGAGTCCATCGGCCAGATCGTGCTGGTGAACAACCTCGACAGCTTCGACGACTGGCATGCCCACCCTGCACCTGGTGAGCTGGCCGACAGTCTGGTGCTCTATCGCGGCCACGGCGGCCACGGCGGCCTCGCCCGCGGGGCGCGCTGGCTGCCCGCCATCTGGATACGGCCGGGCTGGGCGGCTGGCAGAGCGTCTGGGAGGCGATGAAGGCGCATCGGGTCAGCATCAAGCAGCAGCACATGCTGGCGCTCGGCACCGTCCTGCGGCAGGTGCCACGTCGCTGAATCGAAAAGGTTTCCATCTCGACCATCGCACGGTCTCGCCGCTTCGCTCGAGGGGGTAGACTGGTCACCCCCTGGCTTCTCCCTCCCTCCCGCCCATGCAACTTCTCTACACCATCCTGATCATGCTGCTGGTCGTCGGCGGCACGCGCATCACGGCGCAGTTCATCCCGATTCCGCTGCCGCTCATCCAGATCCTCATCGGTGCCCTGTTGGCGCTGCCGGGCTTCGGTCTGCACGTGCGGCTCGATCCCGAGCTGTTCCTGCTGCTGTTCATTCCGCCGTTGCTGTTCGTCGACGGCTGGCGGATGCCCAAGGGCGAGTTCTGGCGGCTGCGCACGCCGATCCTGCTGTTGGCCTTCGGCCTGGTGCTGTTCACCGTGCTCGGCGCCGGCTGGCTGATCCATCTGCTCCTGCCGCAGGTTCCCCTGACGGCGGCCTTCGCCCTGGCGGCGGTGCTGTCGCCCACCGATGCCGTGGCGGTGTCGGCGATCGTCCACGGCCGCCTGCCGCGCACGCTGATGAACATCCTCCAGGGCGAGGCGCTGATGAACGACGCCTCCGGCCTGGTGGCCTTCAAGTTCGCCGTGGTCGCCGCACTGACCGGGGTGTTCTCTCCGGCCGAGGCCGGCCTGGAGTTCGTCCTGGTAGCCCTCGGCGGGCTGGTGGTCGGGATGGTCCTGAGTTCCGCGCTGGGGCGCTTTCGCGCCTGGATGATCGGTCTCGGCTGGGAGGAGCCGGCGCCCCACGTGATGTTCATGTTGCTGCTGCCCTTCGCCGCCTATGTGGCGGCCGAACACCTGGGCGTCTCCGGGATTCTCTCGGCGGTGGCGGCGGGGATGCTGCAGAGCCGCCTCGACCTGCTGCCGCGGCAGACCACCACGCGGCTGCTCAACCGCAGCGTCTGGGCGCTGCTGGAGTTCACCTTCAACGGGCTGATCTTCCTGCTCCTCGGCCTGCAGCTGCCGGACATCGTCAAGGTTTCGGTCGGGGAGGGCGAACTGCTCTGGAGCAGCGCCGGACAAATGGCGATCTACGTGGGCCAGGTGTACCTGGCGCTGATGCTGCTGCGCTTCGTCTGGACCTGGCTCTACTGGCTGGTGTCCGGGGCGCTGCGCCGCTGGCGCGGCCTGCCGAGCGGCTTCGCCGGGCAGTCGTCGCTGCGCCTGGCCGCGCTGATCACGCTGAGCGGGGTGCGCGGCGCGGTGACCCTGGCCGGCGTGCTGTCGCTGCCGCTGCTGCTGGGCAGCGGTGCGGCCTTTCCGCAGCGCGACCTGCTGATCTTCATCGCCGCCGGAGTGATCCTGCTGTCCCTGGTGGTCGCCAGCCTGGGCCTGCCGCTGCTGCTGCGCGGCCTGCCGGCGGACAACGAGGAGGCGCGCCAGCTGGAGCTGCAGCGGCATCGGACGCGGACCGTCGAGGCGGCGATCCGCGCCCTGGAGGCGCAGAGCGATGAGCCCAGTCTGAACGCGGAGGGAATGGCGCTGGCGGCCGAGGTCAAGGCGAAGATCATGGCCGAGTACCGCCAGCAGCTGGCGCACGACGACTCCGGGGAAGCGCGGGCGCGGCTGCGCCAGATGGACGCGCTGGAACAGCGCCTGCGTCTGCAGGCGCTGCGCGCCCAGCGTTTGGAACTGTACCGCCTGCGCCACCGCCATCAGGTCGACGACGACCTGCTCGGTGAGATCCTGCGCGAGCTGGACATCAGCGAGGCGCGGCTGTACCGCGGCTGAGGGGCGGGGCTGACCGCTGTGCGGTCCGCCCGCGAGGGCGGTTCAGCCCGCCCGGACGAAGTCGCGGATGCGCTCGGCGGCTTCCACGCACTCGGCCAGCGGCGCGACCAGTGCCATGCGCACGCGGTTGGCGCCGGGGTTGAGGCCGTCGACGCTGCGCGACAGGTAGCTGCCCGGCACCACGGTCACGTGCTCGCGGGCGAACAGCTCGCGGGTGAAGCTCTGGTCGTCCATCGGCGTGCGCGGCCACAGATAGAAGCTGCCGTCCGGGCGCTGCACGTCGAGCACCGGCTGCAGCAGGCCGAGCACCGCGTCGAACTTCTCCCGGTACAGCACCCGGTTGGCACGCACGTGGATCTCGTCGTTCCAGGCGGCGATGCTCGCCAGCTGGGTCGGCACCGGCATGGCGCAGCCGTGGTAGGTGCGGTAGAGCAGGAAGCTCTTGAGGATCTCGGCATCGCCGGCGACGAAGCCCGAGCGCAGGCCCGGCAGGTTGGAGCGCTTGGAGAGGCTGTGGAAGACCACGCAGCGGCGGAAATCGCTGCGCCCCAGTTCGGCGCAGGCGGTCAAGAGGCCGGGCGGCGGGTTCTGCTCGTCGAAGTACAGCTCGCTGTAGCACTCGTCGGCGGCGATCACGAAGTCGTGCTCGTCGGCCAGGGCGATCAGTTTCTTCAGGGTGGAAAGCGGCACCAGGGCGCCGGTGGGGTTGCCCGGCGAGCAGAGGAACAGCAGCTGGCAGCGCTGCCAGACCTCGCTCGGCACCGCGTCGAAGTCGGGGTTGAAGCCGTTTTCCTCAAGGCACGGCAGGTAGTGCGGGGTGGCGCCGGCGAGCAGGGCTGCGCCCTCGTAGATCTGGTAGAAGGGGTTGGGGCTGACCACCAGGCCGTCGGCCTCGCGGTTCACCAGGGTCTGGGTGAAGGCGAACAGCGCCTCGCGGGTGCCGTTGACCGGTAGCACGTGGCGTGCCGGGTCCAGCCAGCCGCTCGGCACCCGGAAGCGCCGCTCGCACCACTGGGCGACGGCCTCGCGCAGTGCCGGCAGGCCGAGGGTGGTGGGATAGACCGACAGCTGCTCGAGGTTGGCGGTCAGGGCCTCGGCGACGAAGCTCGGCGAGCGGTGCTTGGGTTCGCCGATGGACAGGGCGATGGCCTTCTTGGTGGCCGGCGGCTGTACGCCGGCGAGCAGTGCGCGGAGCTTCTCGAAGGGGTAGGGTTGCAGCAGGTTCAGGGCGTCGTTCATGGGGCTTTCCTGGTGACCGCAGGCGGCGGGCCGTCCGTGAAGCGGGACGACCGCCGCCTTGTTCAAGGTTCAGATGCTGATGCGGCTCGGCTGGAGCTGGTTGTCGCCGTCCGACAGCTGCTCGACGATCGCCTGCTGCAGGCGGGCGCAGAACTCCGGGTCGGACAAGGGCTGGTGGCGCGCGTCGGTGACGAAGAACACGTCCTCGACCCGCTCGCCGAGGGTGGCGATCTTGGCGTTCTGCAGCGACAGGTCGAACTCCAGGAAGATCTTGCCGATCCGCGCCAGCAGGCCCGGGCGGTCCGGGGCGATGATCTCGAGGATGGTCACCGGGCGCAGGGCGTCGTTGTGGATGGTGACCTGCGGCGCGAAGGCGAAGTGCTTGAGCTGGCGGGGCACGCGGCGCTGGATGATGGTCGGGTAGTCGGCCGGATTGCGCAGGGCTTCCACCAGTCCCCGGCGGATCTCCTGGGTGCGCGCCGGGTTGTCGCCGATCGAGCCGCCGTCGGCGTCGAGCACGATGTAGGTATCGAGGGTGAACTGGCTGGTCGAGGTGATGACGCGGGCGTCGTGGATGCTCAGGTTGAGCTGGTCCATGGCGGCCACGGTCACGGCGAAGAAGTCGTGCTGGTCCGGCGCGTAGATGAAGATCTGGGTGGCGCCCTCGAACTCGCGCTGGGTGGTCTCCTTGATCAGCACCAGCGGCCCGGCGCTGTCGGGATGCTGGAGGATCGCCTCGGTATGCCAGGCGATGTCGCTGGAGGTGTGGCGCAGGAAATAGTCGTCGCCCAGCTGCGACCACAGCTGCTCGGCGTCGTCGGGGTCGGTGCCGCTGCGCACCAGGATGTCCAGCGCGGCGCTCTGGGTCTGGAGGATCTGCTCCTCGCGGCCGACCGGGTGCTCCAGGCCGCGGCGCAGGGCGTGCTTGGTCTCGGTGTAGAGCTGGCGCAGCAGGCTGGCCCGCCAGGAGTTCCAGAGGGTCGGGTTGGTCGCGTTGATGTCCGCCACGGTGAGCACGTAGAGGTAGTCCAGATAGGTCTGGTCGCGGACCTTCTGGGCGAAGTCGAAGATCACCTGCGGGTCGGAGAGGTCCTTGCGCTGGGCGGTGGTGGACATCAGCAGGTGGTTGCGCACCAGCCAGGCGATCAGCTGGGTGTCCCAGGTCGGTAGCTGGTGGCGCTGGCAGAAGGCCAGGGCGTCGGCGGCGCCGAGTTCCGAATGGTCGCCGCCGCGGCCCTTGCCGATGTCGTGGTAGAGCCCGGCCAGGTAGACCAGTTCGGGCTTGGGCAGCTTCTCGATCAGCTTGCTGGCCAGCGGGTATTTCTCCGCCAGCTCCGGCCAGAAGAGTTTGCGCAGGTGCTTGATCAGGTTCAGGGTGTGGGCGTCGACCGTATAGATGTGGAACAGGTCGTGCTGCATCTGCCCGATGATATGGCCGAACTCCGGCAGGTAGCGGCCGAGGATGCCGTAGCGGTTCATCCGCCGCAGGTTGCGGTGGATGCCCTGGCCGCTCTTGAACAGCTCGATGAACAGGTCGGTGTTGTGGGGCTCGCGGCGGAAGGCGTCGTCGATCAGGTAGCGGTGGTCGCGCAGCAGGCGGATGGTGTCGGCGCGCACGCCCTTGATGGCCGGATGCCGGGCCAGCAGCACGAAGATTTCCAGGAGGGCGGAGGGAGCTTCCTCGAAGACGGTCTCCCGCGTGACCTCCAGATAGCCGTCGCGCACCTGGAAACGCTCGTTCAGCGGCTGGACCTGGCCGACGGCGTCGCCGGCCAGGATGACTTCCTCGAAGTGTTGGAAGACCAGCTCGGTCAGCTCGGAGATGCCCATCACCACCCGGTAGTACTTCTGCATGAAGCGCTCGACCGCCAGCTTGACGTTGCTGTCCTCGTAGCCGAGCAGCCCGGCGATCTGCCGCTGGTGGTCGAACAGCAGGCGGTCCTCGGCGCGCCCGGCGAGCATGTGCAGGGCGTAGCGCACCTTCCAGAGGAATTCCTGGGATTCGGCGAGCAGGCTGTACTCGCTTTCCAGCAGGAAGCCCCGGTCGACCATGGCGTGCAGGTTGAGGGTGCCGAACTGGCGGCGGGCGATCCAGAGGAGGGTCTGGATGTCGCGCAGGCCGCCGGGCGAGCCCTTGACGTTGGGCTCGAGGTTGTACTCGGTGTCGTTGTAGCGAGCGTGGCGGGCCTTCTGCTCGGCGCGCTTGGCGAGGAAGAAGGCCCGGCTCGGCCACATCCGCTGCGCGCTGGTGACTTCCTGCATGCGCTGGCGCAGGTGTTCGGGGCCGGCGATGATCCGGCTTTCCATCAGGTTGGTGATCACCGTCAGGTCGGCCTGCGCCTCCTCGGCGCATTCGGCCAGCGAGCGCACGCTCTGCCCGACCTCCAGGCCGATGTCCCAGAGCAGGGTGAGGAAGCCCTCGATCGGCTCGCGGAAGACCTCGTGATCGGCGCCGTCGAGCAGGATCAGCAGGTCGGTGTCGGAGAAGGGATGCAGTTCGCCGCGGCCGTAACCGCCGACGGCGACCAGGGCGATGTCGGCATCTTCGCTCCAGCCGAAGCGGTTCCAGGCCAGGGCGAGGATCTGGTCGACGAACCAGGCGCGGTCCTCGATCAGCCGGCGGATGTCGCGGCCTTCCCGGAAGCGGGCGTCGAGCACCTCCCGGGCGCACCGCAGCGCCTTCTTGAAGGCGGCGATGGGGCTGGACTTGAGGGCCAGTTCCGCCTGGAACTGCCCGGGATCGAACAATTCGGGATCGACCTGCGGCATGGCGTCACCTTCCGGGGAGCGAGAGAGCGATGTTCATGGGCACGCTCGGATCAGCGCGGGGTGCGCGCAAGCGTGTCGTCGCGACGCAGGGTGAGGATCTCGTAGCCGTCGGCGGTGACCAGCAGGGTGTGCTCCCACTGGGCGGACAGCTTGCGGTCCTTGGTGATCGCGGTCCAGCCGTCGCCGAGCAGGCGGGTTTCCGAGCGGCCCTGGTTGATCATCGGCTCGATGGTGAAGGTCATGCCTTCCTTGAGTTCCAGGCCGGTGCCGGCGCGGCCGTAGTGGAGCACCTGGGGCTCCTCGTGGAACACCGCGCCGATGCCGTGTCCGCAGTATTCGCGGACCACCGAGAAGCCGTTCTTCTCGGCGTGCTTCTGGATCGCCTCGCCGATGTCGCCCAGGTGGGCGCCCGGGCGGACCAGTTCGATGCCCCTGTATAGGCACTCCTGGGTCACCTGGCACAGGCGCTTCGCCCAGTCCGGCACGTTGCCGACCAGGAACATCATGCTGGTGTCGCCGTGGTAGCCGTCCTTGATCACCGTGATGTCGAGGTTGACGATGTCGCCATCCCTCAGCGGCTTGTCGTTGGGAATGCCGTGGCAGACCACGTGGTTGACCGAGCTGCAGATCGACTTGGGAAAGCCCTTGTAGTTGAGCGGCGCGGGGATGGCGCGCTGCACGTCGACGATGTAGTCGTGGCAGAGACGGTCCAGCTCCTCGGTGGTGACGCCGGGCTTGACGTGTTCGCCGATCATTTCCAGCACCTCGGCGGCCAGGCGGCCGGCCACGCGCATTTTTTCGATTTCCTCGGGCGTCTTGATGGTGACGGTCATGCGGGTTCTCTCTCGGCGCCTGGGGCGCAAGGCATTCAATCGGAAAACGGCGATGATAAACCAAATCGCCCGGGCGCCGCGCGGCGGGACGCCGCGGGTGGACTGGCCGCTTGGCGGTCGGCCGGTAGCCGGCGCCCGGCTTTTGTGCTATAAAACGCGCCGCTCGGCGGACCCCTGGTCCGCGGGCATGAACCCCACACACGTATCGGCACGGTATCCTGGGTGCCCGCAAGGGTTGGATGTCGGGATGCGTGGAGGCCTAACCCGATTTGATCGAGGAATTGAAATGTCCCAAGTCAACATGCGCGACATGCTGAAGGCTGGCTGCCACTTCGGCCACCAGACCCGCTACTGGAACCCGAAGATGGGCAAGTACATCTTCGGCGCGCGCAACAAGATCCACATCATCAACCTGGAAAAGACCCTGCCGATGTTCAACGAAGCCCTGAGCTTCGTCGAGAAGCTGGCCTCGGGCAAGAACAAGATCCTGTTCGTCGGCACCAAGCGTTCCGCCGGCAAGCTGGTCCGTGAGCAAGCAGCCCGTTGCGGCATGCCTTACGTCGACCACCGCTGGCTGGGCGGCATGCTGACCAACTACAAGACCATTCGCGCCTCCATCAAGCGCCTGCGCGAACTGGAAATCCAGTCCCAGGACGGCACCTTCACCAAGCTGACCAAGAAAGAGGCGCTGATGCGTTCTCGCGATCTGGAGAAGCTGGAGCGCAGCCTGGGCGGTATCAAGGAGATGGGCGGTCTGCCGGACGCGATGTTCGTGATCGACGTCGACCATGAGCGCATCGCCATCACCGAAGCCAACAAGCTGGGCATCCCGGTCATTGGCGTGGTCGATACCAACAGCAGCCCCGAAGGCGTCGACTACATCATCCCGGGCAACGACGACGCCATCCGCGCCGTGCAGTTGTACCTGAGCGCCGTGGCCGACTCGGTGCTGAGCGGTCGTCAGAATGCCGGCATCGGCGCCGCTGACGAGTTCGTCGAGGAAGTCGCTGGCTCCGAGGCCGCGGAAGGCTAAGCGGGACACCAGTTGGTACCCGCTGCGCAAAAAGGGGGCTAGGCCCCCTTTTTGCCACCTTCATATCCGAATATCTGAGACGCCCGATCCAGCGGGCGGAAAAATCTATTCAAGAGGATTGCGAACATGGCAGAGATTACTGCGGCGCTGGTCAAGGAACTGCGCGAACGTACCGGCCAGGGCATGATGGATTGCAAGAAGGCCCTGACAGCCGCCGGTGGCGACATCGAGAAGGCCATCGACGACATGCGTGCCGCCGGTGCGATCAAGGCGGCCAAAAAGGCCGGCAACATCGCTGCCGAGGGCTCCATCGCGGTCAAGGTGGCCGATGACGGCAAGGCGGCCGTGATCGTCGAGGTCAACTCCCAGACCGACTTCCTGGCCCTGCAGGACGATTTCAAGGCCTTCGTCGCCGCCAGCCTCGAGAAGGCCTTCGCCGACAAGCTGACCGACGCCGCTCCGCTGGTCGCGGCCCAGGAATCGGCGCGCGAGGCTCTGGTGGCCAAGTGCGGCGAAAACGTCAATATCCGCCGTCTGACCCGTGTCGAGGGCGACGTGGTGGGTGCCTACCTGCACGGTCACCGCATCGGCGTTCTGGTCACCCTGAAGGGCGGCAGCGTCGAGCTGGCCAAGGAAATCGCCATGCACGTGGCGGCCAGCAACCCGCAGTTCCTGAGCCCGTCCCAGGTTTCCGAGGAGGCGATCGCCAAGGAGAAGGAAATCTTCCTGGCGCTGAACGCCGACAAGATCGCCGGCAAGCCGGAAAACATCGTCGAGAACATGGTCAAGGGCCGTATCGGCAAGTTCCTCGCCGAAGCCAGCCTGGTCGAGCAGCCGTTCGTCAAGGACCCGGAAGTCAAGGTGGGCGATCTGGCCAAGAAGGCCGGGGCCGAAATCGTCTCCTTCGTCCGTTACGAAGTGGGCGAGGGCATCGAGAAGGCGGAAGTCGACTTCGCTGCCGAAGTGGCCGCCCAGCTCGCTGCCAGCCAGCAATAAGACGGCTTCGATTCCGTCGTTCCGACCAGAGGCTGCCCGCTCGCGCGTGCAGCCTCTTTGTCGATTGGCGGCGCGGTTTGCCGGCCCGGCCCGTGGAGCAGGGCGTGGCGATGGGGCATTCCCGACCGCGATGCCAGAGTCGAGCGCTACAGCCGATTTACGCGGGCTGTCGGATGGCGCAACCGCTCGCCGGGTTGTTTCCCGACTGCCGGTCCGCGCAGGTGCCGGCGCGGAGCAACGACAGGCACGCGTGCCTGCCCCGATTGATATAGATAGAGCCGCAGGAGAGATACGCAATGGCCCAGCAGGTGAGTGGTCGTCAACCTCGCTATAAACGCATTCTGCTCAAGCTCAGCGGCGAAGCTTTGATGGGCTCCGAGGAGTTCGGCATCGATCCCAAGGTGCTGGACCGCATGGCGCTGGAGGTCGGCCAGTTGGTTGGCATCGGCGTGCAGGTCGGTCTGGTGATTGGGGGCGGCAACCTGTTTCGCGGTGCCGCGCTGTCTGCCGCTGGCATGGATCGGGTCACGGGCGATCACATGGGCATGTTGGCCACGGTGATGAATGCCCTGGCCATGCGCGACGCCCTGGAGCGCTCCAATATCCCGGCGACCGTCATGTCGGCGATCTCCATGGTCGGCGTGACCGACCACTACGACCGGCGCAAGGCCATGCGCCATCTGGTTTCCGGCGAGGTGGTGATCTTCGCCGCCGGAACCGGCAATCCCTTCTTCACCACGGATTCCGCGGCCTGTCTGCGCGCCATCGAGGTCGATGCCGATCTGGTGCTCAAGGCCACCAAGGTGGACGGTGTCTACACGGCCGACCCCTTCAAGGATCCGAATGCCGAGAAGTTCGAGCACCTGACCTACGACGAGGTGCTGGATCGCAAGCTGGGCGTGATGGATCTGACCGCCATTTGTCTGTGTCGCGATCACAAGATGCCGCTGCGCGTCTTCAATATGAATAAGCCGGGTGCCCTGCTGAACATTGTGGTTGGCGGCGCCGAAGGAACCCTGATCGAGGAAAGCAAGCATGATCAATGAGATCAAGAAGGACGCGCAGGCGCGCATGAAGAAGAGCCTGGAGTCCCTGGAGCACGCCTTTGCCAAGATCCGTACCGGGCGTGCCCACCCGAGCATCCTGGACGGCGTCATGGTTTCCTACTACGGAGCCGACACGCCGTTGCGCCAGGTCGCCAACGTGGTCGCCGAGGATGCCCGCACCCTGGCACTGACCGTGTTCGACAGAAGCATGATCCAGGCGGTGGAGAAGGCCATCATGACCTCCGACCTGGGCCTCAACCCGGCGACTGCCGGCACCACCATCCGCGTACCGATGCCGGCGCTGACCGAGGAAACCCGCAAGGGCTATACCAAGCAGGCACGTGCCGAGGCGGAGAACGCCCGGGTTGCGGTGCGCAACATCCGTCGCGATGCCTTGGCCCAGCTCAAGGATCTGGTCAAGGAGAAGGAGATCAGCGAGGACGACGAGCGCCGCGCGGCCGACGAGGTGCAGAAGCTCACCGACAAGGCCGTCGCCGAAGTCGACAAGGCTTTGGAGGCCAAGGAGGCCGACCTGATGGCCGTCTGATGGCGGCCGCTACGGGGAACTCCATGGACAAGTACGAGAGCGCTGCTCCGGCCGTGGTGCCGCGCCATGTCGCAATCATCATGGACGGCAACAACCGCTGGGCGAAGAAACGCCTGCTGCCCGGCATCGCCGGGCACAAGGCGGGGGTCGACGCGGTGCGGGCGGTGATCGAGGTATGCGCCGAGGCGGGGGTCGAGGTGCTGACCCTGTTCGCCTTTTCCAGCGAAAACTGGCAGCGCCCGGCCGCCGAGGTCGGCGCCCTGATGGAGCTGTTCCTGACGGCCCTGCGTCGCGAGGCGAAACGGCTCCGCGAGAACGGCGTCTGCCTGCGGGTCATCGGCGATCGCTCGCGCTTCAGTCCGGAGCTGCAGGCCGCCATGCGCGAAGCGGAGTTGCAGACCGCCGAGCAGAAGGGGCTGCTCCTGCAGGTCGCCGCCAACTACGGCGGACAGTGGGACATCGTCCAGGCTGCGCAGTGTCTGGCGCGGGAGGTACAGGCCGGCCATCTGCAGCCGGACGACATCACGCCGCAGCTCCTGCAGAGAAGCCTGTCGACCGGCGACCAGCCGCTGCCGGACCTCTGTATCCGCACCGGCGGGGACCACCGCATCAGCAATTTCCTGCTCTGGCAGCTGGCCTATGCCGAGCTGTACTTCACCGATCTGTATTGGCCGGATTTCAAGCAGGAAGCCATGCGCCGGGCGTTGGCCGACTTCGCATCCCGCCAGCGACGTTTCGGCAAGACCAGCGAGCAGGTGGAAGCAGAGGTACGGACCTGATGCTCAAGCAACGAATTCTCACCGCGCTGGTGCTGTTGCCCCTCGCCCTGGCCGGTTTCTTCCTTCTCGAGGGCGTGGCGTTCGCGCTGTTCATCGGTGCGGTCGTCACCCTGGGCGGCTGGGAGTGGGCGCGGCTCGCCGGTTTCGCCGGACAGCCGGCCCGCCTGGGCTTCGCGGCGTCGGTCGCGGCACTGCTCGTGCTGCTCTACTGGGTGCCGGTGCTGGCGGCCGGGGTCATGCTGCTCGGCATTCTCTGGTGGCTGCTGGCCGTGCCGCTGGTCCTGAACTATCCGCAGAGCGCGCCTTGCTGGGAGGGCGCGGGGCGCCGGTTGGTGATAGGCCTGCTGATCCTCCTGCCGGCCTGGCAGGGGTTGCTGCTGCTCAAGCAGTGGCCGCTGGGCAATCAGCTGATCCTGGCGGTGATGGTGCTGGTCTGGACCGCGGATATCGGTGCCTATTTCGTTGGCAGGGCCTTCGGCCGGCGCAAGCTGGCGCCGCAGGTCAGTCCCGGCAAGAGCTGGGAAGGGGTAGCGGGCGGCCTGCTGGCCTGCCTGCTGCTCACCGTCGCCGTCGGGCTGGTCCGCGGCTGGTCGGCGGGCGAGCAGGTGCTGGCCTTGGCGGGTGCTGCCCTGGTGGTGCTGATCTCGGTGGTCGGCGACCTGACCGAGAGCATGTTCAAGCGCCAGGCCGGTCTCAAGGACAGCAGTCATCTGCTGCCCGGACACGGCGGCGTGCTGGATCGTATCGACAGCCTGACGGCGGCCATTCCGATGTTCGTCGTCATGCTCTGGCTCGCTGGTTGGAGGACATTTTGAATCCGCAACAGATAACCGTGCTGGGTGCCACCGGCTCCATCGGCTTGAGTACCCTGGACGTGATTGCCCGTCATCCCGACCGCTATCGGGCTTTCGCGCTGACGGGGTTTGCCCGACGGGACGAGTTGAAGGCCCTCTGTCTGCGCTTCGCTCCCCGCTATGCCGTGGTGCCCGAGGCGGTGGAGGCGCAACGACTCGAGGGCGAGTTGCGTGCCGCTGGCCTGACGACTCGGGTGCTGGCGGGCAGCGAAGGGCTTTGCGAGGTGGCGGCCCATCCCGAGGTGGATGCGGTGATGGCGGCGATCGTCGGCGCCGCCGGGTTGCGCCCCACACTGGCGGCGGTGGAGGCGGGCAAGAAGGTCCTGTTGGCCAACAAGGAGGCGCTGGTGATGTCCGGTGCCCTGTTCATGCAGGCGGTGCACCGCAGCGGCGCGCAGTTGCTGCCGATCGACAGCGAGCACAATGCGATCTTCCAGTGCCTGCCTCCTGGCTACGGGGACGGCCTGGCGGCGGTCGGGGTGCGGCGCATCCTGCTGACCGCTTCCGGTGGGCCGTTCCGCGAAACCCCGGCGGCCGAGCTGGCCGAAGTGACACCCGCGCAGGCTTGTGCCCATCCCAACTGGTCGATGGGGCGGAAGATCTCCGTGGACTCGGCGAGCATGATGAACAAGGGGCTTGAGCTGATCGAGGCCTGTTGGCTGTTCGATGCGCGCCCTGCGCAGGTTGAGGTGGTGGTCCATCCGCAGAGCGTGATCCACTCGTTGGTCGATTATGTCGACGGCTCGGTGCTGGCCCAGTTGGGCAATCCGGACATGCGCACGCCGATTGCCCATGCCCTGGCTTGGCCCGAGCGCATCGATTCCGGGGTCGCTCCCCTAGACCTGTTCGCCATCGCCCGCTTGGACTTCCAGGCTCCCGACGAGGCGCGTTTTCCCTGCCTGCGTCTGGCTCGCCAGGCAGCCGAGGCCGGCGGCAGCGCGCCGGCCATGCTCAATGCCGCCAACGAGGTGGCTGTTTCGGCCTTTCTCGACGGGCGCATCCGCTTCCCGGAAATCGCGAGTATCATCGAAGATGTCCTGCAGGGCGAGCCGGTGGTCGCCATCGACGATCTCGAGACGGTGCTGCTCGCCGATGGCCAGGCGCGTGCCGGGGCCGAAGGCTGGCTGCGGCGTTACGATCGCTGAGCCTGCTCGGTAGGCATCCTTGCGTTGTGCCGTGCCGGGGCTGCTCGGCCGGTAACACAGGTGGTGCATCCTGGCGAGACGGGATGCGTGGGGGCGCGGCGCAGGGCGACGAGGATCTTTTCGGCAGGGACGATGAGGCGGGTTCGCCAACCGACCCGAGCGTCTACACCGAGACTTGAGTTTGGCGCCCTGATCGCCGACCCGGAGGAGTTCGATGAGTGCTCTGTACATGATTGTCGGCACCCTGGTAGCGCTCGGGGTGCTGGTCACTTTCCATGAGTTTGGTCATTTCTGGGTTGCCCGCCGCTGTGGCGTCAAGGTACTGCGCTTTTCCATCGGTTTCGGCACGGCCTTGCTGCGCTGGCACGACCGACAGGGAACCGAGTTCGTGATCGCCGCGGTTCCGCTGGGCGGCTATGTCAAGATGCTCGACGAACGGGAGGGCGAGGTGCCTGCCGAACTGCTCGAGCAGACGTTCAATCGTCAGGGCGTCGGCCGGCGCATTGCCATCGTTGCGGCCGGCCCTGTCGCCAACTTTCTCCTGGCCCTGCTGTTCTTCTGGCTGCTCGCCATGCTCGGCAGTCAGCAGTTGCGACCGGTGATCGGTGCGGTGGAGGCAGGCAGTCCGGCGGCGGTTGCGGGGTTGCAGGCCGGAGAGGAGGTCCTGGCGGTGGATGGCGAGGAGACGGCCGACTGGTCGGCGGTCAACCTGCAGCTGGTGCGGCGTCTGGGCGAGAGCGGAGCCCTCGAGGTCACCGTGCGCGAGCCAGGCTCCAGCGTGGATGCCCAGCGCCGGCTGGTTCTCGAGGACTGGCTGAAGGATGTCGAAGAGCCCGATCCGATCGCTGGTCTCGGGATTCGTCCGTGGCGTCCCGCCTTGGCGCCGATACTGGCCCGGCTGGACCCGAAGGGGCCGGCACAGGCGGCGGGCCTGAGGGGCGGCGATCGCCTGCTGACGCTCGACGGGCAGGCGCTGGACGACTGGCAGCAGGTGGTCGATCGGGTGCGCGCCCGTCCCGGCGTGCGGGTTGTCTTCCTGATCGAGCGGGAAGGGCAGCGGATCGAGCTGCCGGTCGAGTTGGCGGTGCGCGGCGAAGGCGAAGCGCGCAGCGGCTATCTCGGGGCCGGCGTGGAGGCTGTCGAATGGCCCCCGGAAATGGTTCGTGAAGTCCGTCACGACCCGCTGGCAGCGGTCGGCGAAGCCCTCCGGCGGACCTGGAGCATGAGCGTTCTGACCCTCGATTCGCTGAGGAAAATGCTCTTCGGCGAGCTCTCGGTAAAAAACTTGAGCGGGCCGATAACCATTGCTAAAGTGGCGGGCGCTTCAGCCCAGTCAGGGGTGGGAGACTTCCTGAATTTCCTCGCCTATCTGAGCATAAGCTTGGGAGTGCTCAATTTGTTGCCGATTCCAGTGCTCGATGGCGGGCATCTGCTTTTCTATTTCGTCGAGTGGGTCCGCGGGCGCCCCTTGTCGGAACGAGTCCAGGCTTGGGGAATGCAGATTGGGGTCAGCCTGGTCGTCGGGGTCATGCTGCTGGCTCTGGTCAATGACCTGAGTCGATTGTGACGCATTGTCGAGTTTCGAAACTGCCGCGAAACGCGGCAGTTTCTTTATTGTCAGTTGAAAAAGAAAGGACTTCATGAAACGCCTGCTGCTGCCTGCGGTCCTCGCCGCCCTGATGACCGCTGAGGTTCACGCCGAGTCCTTCACCATCACCGATATCCGCGTCAATGGTTTGCAGAGGGTCTCCGCCGGTAGCGTGTTCAGTGCCCTGCCGCTCGGCGTCGGCGATCAGGTGGACGATCGGCGTCTTGTGGAGGGTACGCGAGCCCTCTTCAAGACCGGCTTCTTTCAGGATATCCAGCTTGGCCGCGATGGCAACGTTCTGGTCATCACCGTAGTCGAGCGGCCCTCGATCTCCAGCATCGAGCTGGAGGGCAACAAGGCCATCAAGTCGGAGGATCTGCTGAACGGCCTGAAGAAGTCCGGCCTAGCCGAGGGCGAGATCTTCCAGCGGGCCACCCTGGAGGGGGTGCGTAACGAGCTGCAGCGCCAGTACGTCGCCCAAGGTCGTTATTCGGCTTCGATCGAGACCGAGGTCGTGCCGCAGCCGCGCAATCGGGTGGCGCTGAAGATCAAGATCAACGAAGGCTCGGTGGCTGCCATCCAGCACATCAACGTGGTGGGCAATACCGTCTTCCCGGACGAAACCCTGCTCAGGCTGTTCGAGCTGAAGACCACCAACCTGCTGTCCTTCTTTCGCAACGACGACAAGTATGCCCGCGAGAAGCTGTCCGGTGACCTCGAGCGTCTGCGCTCCTACTACCTGGACCGCGGCTATATCAACATGGATATCTCCTCCACCCAGGTATCCATCACGCCGGACAAGCGGCATGTCTACGTCACCGTCAACATCGACGAGGGCGAGAAGTACAGCATTCGCGAGGTCAAGCTCACCGGCGACCTGAAGGTTCCGGAAGAGGATCTCAAGTCCCTGCTGTTGGTCAAGGAAGGCCAGGTGTTCTCCCGCAAGGTGATGACCAGCAGTTCTGAACTGGTCACCCGGCGTCTGGGTAACGAGGGCTATACCTTTGCCAACGTCAACGCCGTGCCCGAGCCGCACGACGAGGACAAGACGGTTTCCGTCACTTTCGTGGTCGATCCGGGCAAGCGAGCCTATGTCAACCGCATCAACTTTCGCGGCAACACCAAGACCGAAGATGAGGTGCTGCGGCGCGAGATGCGCCAGATGGAAGGCGGTTGGGCCTCGACCTACCTGATCGACCAGTCCAAGACCCGCCTTGAGCGGCTGGGCTTCTTCAAGGAAGTCAGCGTCCAGACGCCGCAGGTGCCCGGCGCCGACGACCAGGTCGATGTCAATTTCACGGTCGAGGAGCAGGCTTCCGGCTCCGTCACCGCCAGCGTCGGCTTCGCCCAGAATGCCGGTCTGGTCCTGGGGGGCTCGATCAGTCAGAACAACTTTCTCGGCACTGGCAACAAGGTCACCATCGGCCTGACCCGTAGCGAATACCAGACCAACTACAACTTCGGCTTCGTCGACCCCTATTGGACCGAAGACGGCATCAGCCTCGGCTATAACGTCTTCCTCCGCGAGACCAACTACAACGATCTGAACGTGAATTACTCCAGTTACTCGGTGGACAGCTTCGGTTCAGGGGTCAACATCGGTTATCCGATCAGCGAAACTGCACGTCTGAGTTTTGGTCTAACTGCCCAGCGGGACAACATCAGTACCGGTACCTACACGGTCGACGAGATCTTCAGCTTCCTTGAGAAGGAAGGCGACAACTACGTGAACTTCAAGGCTTCGGCGGGCTGGTCCGAGTCGACCCTGAACCGCGGGGTGATGCCTACTCGCGGTGCCTCCCAGAGCCTGGTGTTCGAGAGCACGTTGCCCGGCAGCGACCTGTCGTTCTACAAGGTCGACTACAACGGCCAGCTGTTCAAGGCGCTGACCGACGACTACACGCTGCGCTTCCACACCCAGTTGGGCTATGGTGACGGTTTCGGTTCGACCTCGAAGATGCCCTTTTACGAGCATTACTACGCCGGCGGTTTTTCCTCGGTCCGGGGCTTCAAGGACAACACCCTGGGCGCGCGCAGTACACCGAGCCGGGGCGAGGCGGTGACCGGCAACGTGGGCACGCTGGAGGACCCGGACCAGAAGGCACAGCCGTTCGGCGGCAACGTGTTGGTCGCCGGTGGGGCCGAGATGATATTCCCGATGCCGTTTGTCAAGGATCAACGCTCCCTGCGTACCAGTCTGTTCTTGGACATGGGTAACGTGTTCGACACCAGCTGCAGTTCCTCGCAGAAGGATCGCAACGACGATAGCTGTGGCGTCGATCTCACCAATATGGCTGCTTCGCTAGGCCTTGGCGTGACCTGGGTCAGCGGCTTCGGCCCGCTGAGTTTCAGTCTGGCCACGCCGATCAGAACGCCAAATGACGCCCAAACCCAGGTGTTCCAGTTCTCAATGGGCCAGAGTTTCTGACGGCTCCATCCTCATCACGTAAATGCTGCAAAGCGGGAGTTCATCGTGCGCAAGTTGACTCAATGGGTTTTGTTCAGTGCAGCCCTTCTGGCGACACCGGCCTTCGCGGAAATGAAGATCGCCGTGCTCAACTATCAGATGTCCCTGCTCGAATCCGATGCAGCGAAGACGTACGCCGTGGATGCGGAGAAGAAGTTCGGTCCGCAGCTGAACAAGCTGAAGACCCTGGAAAGCGACGCCAAGCGTATCCAGGATCGCCTGGTGAAGGAAGGCGAGAAGCTGCAGACCGCCGAGCGCGAGCGCCTCGAGCTCGAGTTCAAGCAGAAGGCCCGCGACTTCCAGTTCCAGTCCAAGGAGCTGAACGAGGCCAAGGCGGTCGCCGACCGCGAGATGCTCAAGCAGCTCAAGCCGAAGCTGGACAAGGCCGTCGAGGAGGTTATCAAGAAGGGAGGCTACGATCTGGTGCTCGAGCAGGGCTCGGTGGTCGAGGTCAAGCCGCAGTATGACATCACCCGCCAGGTCATCGAGCGCATGAACCAGATGCGCTAATGATGAGCGCGCCTGCATTCTCTCTCGGCGAACTGGCCGAGCGGCTTGGCGCCACGCTGCGCGGTGCGGCGGACCGAACCGTCCGCGGGCTGGCCACCCTCGAGGAGGCTGGCCCGGAACACCTGAGTTTCCTCGTCAATCCGAAGTACCGCAAATACCTGGAGAGCACCCGTGCCGGAGCCCTGCTGCTGGCCCCGGCAGACGCCGGGGCCTACGCGGGCGATGCCCTGCTGCTGGCCAATCCCTACTTGGCCTATGCGCAACTGTCGCACCTGTTCGATCCGAAGCCGGTGCCAGTCGCCGGAGTGCATGCCACTGCCCTGGTCGCTCCGGATGCCAGCATCCATCCCTCCGCCAGCATCGGTGCCTATGCGGTGATTGAGGCCGGGGCGCGGATCGAGGAGGGGGTCGCGGTCGGTACGCAGTGCTTCGTCGGTGCCCGCAGCGTGATCGGCGAGGGCGGCTGGCTGGCGCCACGGGTGACGCTCTACCACGACGTACGGATCGGCAAACGGGTGGTCATCCAGTCCGGAGCGGTGATCGGCGGCGAGGGGTTCGGTTTCGCCAACGAAAAGGGCACCTGGCACAAGATCGCCCAGATCGGCGGGGTGACTATCGGCGACGATGTGGAGATCGGCGCCAACACCACCATCGATCGCGGCGCGCTGGCCGACACGCTGATCGGCAACGGCGTCAAGCTGGATAACCAGATCATGATCGCCCACAACGTGCAGATCGGCGACCACACTGCCATGGCCGGTTGCGTCGGAATTTCCGGCAGCACCAAGATCGGCAGGCATTGCATGATCGCTGGCGGCGTCGGCATGGTGGGGCATATCGAGGTCTGCGACGGGGTGTTCGTCACCGGGATGACCATGGTCACCCGTTCGATCCACGAGCCGGGTGCCTACTCTTCGGGTACGGCGATGCAACCCGCGCCCGAATGGAAGAAGAGCGTTGCCCGCATCCGCCAGCTCGACGATCTGGCGCGGCGCCTGCAGCAGATGGAAAAGCGCCTGGCGGCCGTGACCTCTGGCGGAGATGCTACATCAGAGGCTGACCCACTTTGACGTGCGTCCCCAACTTTACCTACAGGCTTCCCCGGAAATGATGGACATCAACGAGATTCGCGAATACCTGCCGCACCGCTATCCTTTCCTCTTGGTTGATCGGGTGGTGGACCTTGATATTGAAGGCCAGCGCATTCGCGCCTACAAGAATGTCAGCATCAACGAGCCGTTCTTCAACGGTCACTTCCCCCTGCATCCGATCATGCCGGGCGTGCTGATCATCGAGGCGATGGCCCAGGCAGCCGGCATTCTGGGTTTCAAGATGCTGGACGTGAAGCCTGCCGATGGCACGCTCTACTATTTCGTCGGCTCGGACAAAATGCGTTTCCGCCAGCCGGTGATGCCGGGCGACCAACTGATCCTCGAAGCCAGGTTCCTCAGCGCCAAGCGCAGCATCTGGAAGTTCGAGTGCCAGGCCCGAGTGGAGGACAAGCAGGTCTGCTCGGGCGAAATCATTTGTGCGGAACGTAAGCTATGAGTTTGATCGATCCTCGCGCCATCATTGACCCGACTGCCACTCTGGCACCTGACGTACGTATCGGTCCCTGGACCCTGATCGGGCCGAACGTGCATATCGGCGAAGGCACCGAGATCGCTTCCCATGTGGTCGTCAAGGGGCCGACTTGGATCGGCCGGCACAACAAGATCTTCCAGTTCTCCACCATCGGTGAGGACACTTCCGACCTGAAATACAAGGGCGAGCCGACCCGGTTGGTGATCGGCGACCATAACGTGATCCGCGAGGGCGTCACCATCCATCGCGGTACCGTCCAGGACCGTTCGGAAACCACCATCGGCGACCACAACCTGCTCATGGCCTATGTCCACATCGGCCATGACTGCGAGATGGGCAGTCACTGCATCCTGATCAACAACGCCTCCCTGGCCGGCCATGTGCACATGGGCGACTGGGCGATCCTCTCCGGCTATACCCTGATCCACCAGCATTGCCAGATCGGTGCGCACAGCTTCGTCGGCATGGGGAGTGGCGTATCCAAGGACGTGCCGGCTTTCGTCACCGTTCTGGGCAGCCCGGCCCAGGCTCGCAGCATGAACTTCGAGGGCATGCGCCGGCGCGGCTTCTCGGCCGAGGCGATGAATGCGCTGCGCCGTGCCTACAAGATCGTCTACCGCCAGGGGCTGACGGTGGAGCAGGCGTTGGTGGAGCTGGAGGAGGCGGCCGCGCAGTTCCCCGAAGTCGCCATCTTCCGCGACTCCGTTCGCGCCTCCACCCGCGGAATCACCCGCTGACATGGCCCGCGCCCTGCGCGTGGCCCTGGTGGCCGGCGAGGCATCGGGCGACATCCTCGGCGCCGGCCTGATGCAGGCCCTGAAGGCAGTCCGCCCGGACGTCGAGTTCATCGGCGTCGGCGGTCCGCGCATGCAGGCCGAGGGCCTGCAGTCGTATTTCCCCATGGAGCGTCTGGCGGTCATGGGGCTGTTCGAGGTGCTCGGCCGTCTCCCCGAACTCTGGTTGCGCCGACGGCGGCTGATCCGCAGTTTGATCGACGCCAGGCCCGACGTGTACGTCGGTATCGATGCGCCGGATTTCAACCTGGGGATCGAACTCAGGCTGCGCCGCGCGGGCATCCGCACCGTCCACTATGTCAGTCCCTCGGTATGGGCCTGGCGCCAGAAGCGCGTGCTGAAGATCCGCCAGGCCTGCGACCTGATGCTCACCCTGTTTCCCTTCGAGGCGCAGTTCTACGAGGCCCAGGATGTGCCGGTGCGTTTCGTCGGTCATCCGCTGGCCGATCAGATTCCCCTGCAGGCCGATCGCGAAGCCGCCCGCGCCGCACTGGAACTGGCCGCCGGTGAAACCATCATCGCCCTGCTGCCGGGCAGCCGCGGCGGCGAGCTGGCTCGTCTCGGCCCGCTGTTTCTCGAGACCGCCGAGTATCTGCTGGCGCGGCATGCCGGGCGGCTGCGCTTCGTGCTGCCCTGCGCCAGTCCCGAGCGGCGCCGCCAGCTCGAGGAGATGCTCAGCCACACCCGTCGCGACCTGCCGGTGATGCTGCTCGACGGTCGTTCCCACGAGGCGCTCGGCGCCTGCGATGCGGTGCTCATCGCCTCCGGCACCGCGACCCTGGAAGCCCTGCTGTACAAGCGGCCGATGGTGGTGGCCTATCGCCTGGCGCCACTGACCTACCAAGTCGCCAGGCGCCTGGTGAAGACGCCGTTCTTCTCCCTGCCCAATCTGCTCGCCGGCCGGGCATTGGTACCCGAGCTGCTGCAGGATCGTGCGACCCCCGAGGCGCTGGCCGAGGCGTTGATGCCGCTGCTGGAGACGGGCCGGGAGCAGACCGAATGCTTCGATGCCATCCATTGCTCGTTGCGCCGGGACGCCTCGCGCCAGGCGGCCGAGTCGGTGCTCGAACTGGCGGAGCGCGGCTGATGCAACTGGGGTTGGACTTCGGCTGGGTCGAGGCGCTGGTCGCTGGGGTCGACGAGGTCGGCCGCGGCCCGCTCTGCGGGGCGGTGGTCACCGCTGCGGTGATCCTCGATCCGGGCCGGCCGATTCACGGGCTGAACGACTCGAAGAAGCTTTCCGAGGCCCGCCGCGAGGCGCTGTTCGAGGAAATCCGCGAGAAGGCGCTGGCCTGGTGCATCGCCCGCGCCGAGGTGGAGGAGATCGACCGGCTGAACATCCTCCAGGCAACCCTGCTGGCCATGCAGCGTGCCGTGGAGGGGCTCGCCGTGACGCCCCGCCTGGCGCTTATCGACGGCAACCGCTGCCCGCCGCTGGCGGTGCCCTGTGCGCCGGTGGTCAAGGGCGATGCCCAGGTGCCGGCCATCGCTGCGGCTTCGATCCTCGCCAAGGTCGCCCGGGATCGGGAAATGCTTGTGCTGGATGCCATCTATCCCGGCTATGGCCTGGCCAGGCACAAGGGCTATCCCACCGCCATGCATCTGGAAGCCTTGGCTCGCCTGGGGCCGACCGCGATCCATCGGCGCTCCTTCGCGCCGGTGCGCGAGCTGCTCGAGGCCGGTCCCGGCATCTGCACGCCGTCCGACGTCCTGCTTTCCTGAACGGTCGCGCGCGGCGAACCCCTTGCCGATAAGGCAGTACAATTTCGCCCCTGCCGTTTCACTGTCACTCAAGGTCTGCCCATGTCCCTTTCTTTCGTCCACCTGCGCGTGCACACCGAGTTTTCCCTGGTCGACGGCCTGGTGCGGGTCAAGCCGCTGATCAAGGCGGTGACCGGGGCGGGGATGCCGGCCGTGGCGGTCACCGACCAGAGCAACATGTGCTCGCTGGTGAAGTTCTATAAGGCTGCCATGGGCGGCGGGGTCAAGCCGATCTGTGGCGCCGACCTCTGGCTGGCCAGCCGCGAGGCCGACGGTCCGCTGTCGCGCCTGACCCTGCTGGCGATGGACGCCAAGGGCTACCGCAACCTCACCGAGCTGGTTTCCCGGGGCTGGACCGAGGGCCAGCACGGCGATGGTCTGGTGATCATCCAGCGCGACTGGGTGAAGGAGGCCGCCGAGGGGGTGATCGCGTTGTCCGGGGCACGGGAGGGAGAGATCGGCTTGGCGCTGCTCAACGGCCATGTCGACGAGGCCGCAGCGCTGCTCGAGGAGTGGCAGGCGGTGTTCCCCGAGCGCTTCTACCTGGAGGTGCAGCGTACCGGCCGGGTCGGCGACGAGGAATACCTGCATGCCGCCGTCGAGCTGGCCAGCCGCTGCGGTGCGCCGCTGGTGGCCACCAACGACGTGCGCTTTCTCAAGCAGGAGGACTTCGAAGCCCACGAGACCCGTGTCTGTATCGGCGAGGGGCGTGTCCTCGGCGATTCGCGACGGCCGCGCAACTACTCCGACCAGCAGTACCTGAAGACGCCCGCCGAGATGTGGGAGCTGTTTTCCGACCTGCCCGAGGCGCTGGAGAACAGCGTGGAGATCGCCCGTCGCTGCAATATCGAGGTGCGCCTGGGCAAGCACTTCCTACCCAATTTCCCGGTGCCGGAAGGCATGACCATCGACGACTACCTGCGCCAGGTGTCCTTCGAGGGACTGGAGGAGCGCCTGGCGGTGCTCTGGCCGAAGGAAACCACGCCCAACTACGAGGAAAAGCACCAGGTCTACGTCGACCGCTTGGAGTTCGAGTTGGGCACCATCATCCAGATGGGTTTTCCCGGCTACTTCCTGATCGTGATGGACTTCATCAAGTGGGCGAAGAACAACGGCGTGCCGGTCGGACCCGGCCGTGGCTCCGGCGCCGGTTCGCTGGTCGCCTATGTGCTGAAGATCACCGACCTCGATCCCCTGGCCTACGACCTGCTGTTCGAGCGCTTCCTCAATCCCGAGCGGGTCTCCATGCCCGACTTCGACGTCGACTTCTGCATGGACGGCCGCGACCGGGTCATCGACTACGTGGCCGAGGCCTACGGACGCAACGCGGTGAGTCAGATCATCACCTTCGGCTCGATGGCGGCCAAGGCGGTGGTGCGCGACGTGGCGCGGGTGCAGGGCAAGTCCTACGGTCTCGCCGACCGCCTGTCGAAGATGATCCCCTTCGAGGTCGGCATGACCCTGGAGAAGGCCTTCGAGCAGGAAGAGATGCTCCGCGAGTTCCTCAAGGTCGACGAGGAAGCCCAAGAGATCTGGGACATGGCCCTCAAGCTGGAGGGCATCACCCGCGGCACCGGCAAGCACGCCGGCGGCGTGGTGATCGCGCCGACCAAGCTCACCGACTTCTCGCCGATCGCCTGCGACGAGGACGGCAGCGGCCTAGTGACCCAGTTCGACAAGGACGACGTGGAGGCCGCCGGCCTGGTCAAGTTCGACTTCCTCGGCCTGCGCACCCTGACCATCATCAAGTGGGCGATGGAAACCATCAACCGCGAGCAGGCGAAGAAGGATCTTCCTCCACTGGACATCGACTTCATTCCGCTGGACGACAAGGCGACCTACGCGCTGCTGCAGCGCGCCGAGACCACCGCGGTGTTCCAGCTCGAATCGCGCGGCATGAAGGAGCTGATCAAGAAGCTCAAGCCGGACTGCCTGGAAGACCTCATCGCCCTGGTCGCGCTGTTCCGCCCCGGCCCGCTGCAGTCGGGCATGGTGGACGATTTCATCAACCGCAAGCACGGGCGTGCGGAGATTTCCTACCCGCACTCCGATTACCAGTACGCAGGCCTGGAGCCGGTTCTGAAGCCCACCTACGGCATCATCCTCTATCAGGAGCAGGTGATGCAGATCGCCCAGGTGATGGCCGGCTACACCCTGGGCGGCGCCGACATGCTGCGCCGCGCGATGGGCAAGAAGAAGCCCGAGGAAATGGCCAAGCAGCGCGGCGGCTTCATCGAAGGCTGCGCCAACAACGGCATCGATGGCGATCTGGCGGGCAACATTTTCGACCTGGTGGAGAAGTTCGCCGGCTACGGCTTCAACAAGTCGCACTCGGCGGCCTATGGCCTGGTTTCCTACCAGACCGCCTGGCTGAAGACCCATCATCCGGCGCCCTTCATGGCCGCAGTGCTCTCGGCGGACATGCACAACACCGACAAGGTGGTGACCCTGATCGAGGAGTGCCGCAGCATGAAGCTGCGCATCGTCGCGCCGGACGTGAACAACTCCGAGTTCATGTTCACCGTCGACGACGAGGGGCGCATCGTCTACGGCCTGGGTGCGATCAAGGGGGTCGGCGAGGGGCCGGTCGAGGCCATCGTCGAGTGTCGCGGGGCGGGTGGTCCGTTCACCGACCTGTTCGACTTCTGCGCGCGGGTCGACCTCAAGCGGATCAACAAGCGTACCCTCGAGGCGCTGATCCGCGGCGGTGCGCTGGATCGCCTGGGGCCGTACTTCTCCGACGAAATCAAGGCCTACCAGGCGAACATCGACCGCAACCGAGCGGTCTTGCTGGCTGCCGTGGAAGAAGCCGTGCAGGCCGCCGAGCAGACCGCGCGCAGCGCCGACAGCGGCCATCTGGACCTGTTCGGCGGGCTCTTCGCCGAGCCGGAGGCGGACGTCTACGTCAACCATCGCAGCGCCCGCGAGTTGTCGCTCAAGGAGCGCCTGAAAGGCGAGAAGGACACTCTCGGCCTGTACCTGACCGGCCACCCGATCGACGAGTACGAGGGCGAGGTTCGCCGCTTCGCCCGCCAGCGTATCGTCGAGCTGCGTCCGGCGCGGGACACCCAGACCGTCGCCGGGCTGATCGTCAACCTGCGGGTGATGAAGAACAAGAAGGGCGACAAGATGGGCTTCATCACCCTCGACGATCGTTCTGCGCGGATCGAGGCTTCGCTGTTCGCCGATGCTTTCGCCGGCGCCCAGGCGCTGTTGCAGACCGATGCCCTGGTGGTGGTGGAGGGCGAGGTCAGCAACGACGACTTCTCCGGCGGCCTGCGCCTGCGCGCCAAGCGGGTGATGAGCTTGGAGGAGGCACGCACCGGGCTGGCCGAAAGCCTGCGCCTGCAGGTCGCCAGCCCGGCGCTGGGGGGCGACCGCCTGCGCTGGCTGGCGGAGCTCTGCCGTCGCCACCCGGGTGCCTGTCCGATCACTCTGGACTATACCGGGCCGAATGCGCGGGCCCTGCTGCAATTCGGCGAAGCGTGGCGGATCGATCCGGCCGACAGCCTGATCCAGACGCTGCGTGACCAGTTCGGCAAGGACAACGTCTTCCTGCACTACCGCTGAGACGAACGCCGGCGGAATCATCGTGCGTGAGGATCGCCCCGGACGGCTCCGATCCTCGACGCCAGGTGCCCGATCCCTTAAGGTGAAGGCGCCAACGGAACAGCAAACGGCCGCCAGGCCGTCGACTCAAGACGGAAACTTATGAACCCGAACTTTCTGGATTTCGAACAGCCGATTGCCGACCTGCAAGCCAAGATCGAAGAGCTGCGTCTGGTCGGCGACGACAACGCGCTGAACATCAGCGACGAAATTTCCCGCCTTCAGGACAAAAGCCATGCGCTCACCGCGAGCATCTTCGGCAACCTGACCAGCTGGCAGATCGCCCAGCTGGCGCGTCATCCGCGTCGTCCCTATACCCTCGACTACCTCGAGCACATCTTCACCGAGTTCGAGGAGCTGCACGGTGATCGTCACTTCACCGACGACGCGGCCATCGTCGGCGGTGTGGCACGTCTGGACGGCGAGCCGGTGATGGTCATCGGCCACCAGAAGGGCCGCGACGTGCGCGAGAAGGTCCGCCGCAACTTCGGCATGCCGCGTCCCGAGGGGTATCGCAAGGCCTGTCGCCTGATGGAGATGGCCGAGCGTTTCAAGCTGCCGATCCTGACCTTCATCGACACCCCCGGCGCCTATCCCGGCATCGACGCCGAGGAGCGCAACCAGAGCGAGGCCATCGCCTGGAACCTGCGGGTGATGGCACGCCTGAAGACCCCGATCATCGCCACGGTGATCGGCGAGGGCGGTTCCGGCGGCGCCTTGGCGATCGGCGTCTGCGACCGTTTGAACATGCTGCAGTACTCGACCTATGCGGTGATTTCGCCGGAAGGCTGCGCCTCGATCCTCTGGCGTACCGCCGAGAAGGCCGCTGACGCCGCCGAGGCGATGGGCATTACCGCCGCGCGCCTGCGGGATCTCGGCATCGTCGACGAGGTGATTGGCGAACCTCTGGGCGGTGCCCATCGCGATCCGGCCGCCACCGCCGAGGGCATCCGCCAGCAACTGCTGGCCCAGCTGGATGTGCTGCGCGGCCTGGATAGCGACACGCTGCTCGAGCAGCGCTACGAGCGTCTGATGAGCTACGGCAGGATCTGATGGGCGAGCGCCGGCGGTGCTCCGGCCGGGCCGGGCGGATGCGTCCGGCCCGGCCGGGATCTGTCGATCCGCTTGTGTGCCGCGCGGGGGCCTTGGGCCCTTCGCGCTGATTCTCCCGCGAGCTTTGCAGCATGTCTCTGGAGTCCCGCCTGCTCGCCATGCTGTCCCCTTGGTGCGATGCGCCGGGATGGCGCCTGGCTTTTTCCGGTGGATTGGATTCCACCGTCCTGTTGCATCTCGTGGTGCGGCTCGGCCGACAGCACGGCTTGCCGCCGTTGTCCGCCCTCCATGTCCACCATGGCTTGCAGGTCGTAGCCGACGACTGGCCGGAACACTGCCGGCAGGTCTGCGCGCGACTGGGGGTTCCTCTGCAGGTTCTCCGCATCCGCGTCGAGGCGGGCGCTAGCCTCGAGCGTGCCGCCCGCGAGGCGCGCTACCGGGCCTTCGCCGAAGTGCTGGGAAAGGGCGAGTTGCTGTTGACGGCGCAGCATCAGGACGATCAGGCGGAAACCCTGTTGTTCCGCTTGCTGCGCGGGGCCGGGGTGCGCGGTCTGGCGGCCATGCCGGCGGTGCGTCCGCTCGGTCGCGGCCGGCTGCTGCGGCCCCTGCTGGAGGTTTCCCGCGGCGAGCTGGAGCGCTATGCCATCGAGCAGGGGCTGCAGTGGATCGAGGATCCCTCCAACCGCGACCAGCACTTTTCCCGCAATTTCCTGCGCCACCGAATGCTGCCGCTGCTCACCGAGCGCTGGCCGCAGGCCGTGCGGAGCATGGCCCGCAGCGCCGCGCACATGGCCGAGGCCCGGGAACTGCTGGACGATCTGGCGCGACTGGATCTGGCCGCCGCCAGGGGGGTGGGCGATTTTCCCTGGTTTGGGTTGCCGTCGCTGGCTCTGGCGCCACTGCTCGGGCTGTCCCCGGCACGCCAGCGCAATGCCCTGTGCCATTGGCTGGAACCCTTTACGCCCCTGCCGGACGCCGCCCACTGGGCGGGCTGGCAGGCACTGCGCGAGGCGGCGGTCGATGCGACGCCGGTCTGGCGGCTGGCTCGCGGCGAGATGCACCGGGCTGCCGGGCGGATCTGGTGGCTCGCCGGTGACTGGCTGCGTCCGCCCGCCGGACCGCTGTCCTGGGTCGAGCCGACAAGACCGCTGGTCCTGCCGGGCAACGGCTGCCTGCAGCTGCAGGGCCGAGGGCCGGTCGCTCCCCTCGAAGTGCGCTACCGGCGGGGCGGCGAGGTGCTGGCCGTGCCGGGGCGTGGTCACCGCGATCTGAAGCGCTTGCTCAACGAGCGTGGCCTGCCGGTCTTCGTCCGTGGCCGCCTGCCGCTGCTCTACCGTGACGCAGAGCTGCTCGCCGTGGCTGGCGTGCCCGGTCTCGACGGCTCGGCCGACGGGGCCTTCCGGCTGCTCTGGAGGCCACCGGGAAATGTCGAAAGTTTGAGCTGAAAAACCCTTTCCGGTAGACTACGCTCCCGTCTTACATCGCTACTGCGGATTCCGGCTAGGGAACCCGTAGTGCCTTGCTGTTGTCGCACAGTGCACAATCGCTCCTTCGCTTCCCCCGGCGGCGCCGGCCGCTTAAACGCAGACTTCTAGGGTTATTCATGACGCGCTACATCTTCGTCACGGGCGGTGTTGTTTCTTCATTGGGGAAAGGCATCGCATCGGCATCCTTGGCGGCTATCCTGGAGGCGCGGGGGCTGAAGGTCACCCTGCTCAAACTGGATCCCTACATCAACGTCGATCCGGGCACCATGAGCCCCTTTCAGCACGGCGAAGTGTTCGTCACCCACGACGGGGCCGAGACCGACCTCGATCTGGGCCACTACGAGCGTTTCGTGCGCACCACCATGACCCGCAACAACAACTTCACCACCGGTCGCGTCTACGAGGAAGTGCTGCGCAAGGAGCGCCGCGGCGACTACCTGGGTGCGACCATCCAGGTCATCCCGCACATCACCGACGAGATCAAGCGGCGCATCATCAAGGGTGCCGGCGATGCCGACGTGGCCATGGTGGAGATCGGCGGCACCGTCGGCGACATCGAATCCCAGCCGTTCCTCGAGGCGATCCGCCAACTGCGCCTGGAAGTGGGTGCCAAGCGCGCGATGCTGATCCACCTGACCCTGGTGCCTTATATCGCCACCGCCGGCGAGACCAAGACCAAGCCGACCCAGCATTCGGTGAAGGAGCTGCGCTCCATCGGCCTGCAGCCGGACGTGCTGATCTGCCGCTCCGACCACCCGATCGACATCTCCTCGCGGCGCAAGATCGCGCTCTTCACCAACGTGGAGGAGCGCGCGGTGATCGCCTTGGAAGACGTCGACACCATCTACAAGATCCCTTCGGTGCTGCATGCCCAGGGCCTCGACGACATCGTCGTCGAGCGCTTCGGTCTGGAGTGCCGGGGCGCCGACCTCTCCGAATGGGAGCGCGTCGTCGATGCCAAGCTGCATCCGGAGAAAGAAGTCACCATCGCCATGGTCGGCAAGTACATGGAGCTGCTGGACGCCTACAAGTCGCTGATCGAGGCCATGGGGCATGCCGGCATCCAGAACCGCACCCGCGTCAACCTGCGCTACATCGACTCGGAAGACATCGAGAACCAAGGTACCGCGCTGCTGGAAGGCGCCGATGCCATCCTTGTGCCGGGCGGCTTCGGCCTGCGCGGGGTGGAGGGCAAGATCGCCGCGGTCAGGTATGCCCGCGAGAACCGGATCCCCTACCTGGGCATCTGCCTCGGCATGCAGGTGGCGGTGATCGAGTACGCACGCAACGTGCTGGGCTGGGCAGATGCCAACTCCACGGAATTCGACAAGTCCTGCGGCCATCCGGTGGTCGGCCTGATCACCGAATGGCAGAGCGCCACCGGCGCCACCGAGACCCGCAGCGAGTCCTCCGACCTGGGCGGTACCATGCGCCTCGGCGCCCAGGAGTGCCAGCTGGAAGAGGGTTCCCTGGTGCGCCAGTGCTACGGCAAGGAGGTGATCGTCGAGCGTCACCGCCACCGCTACGAGGTCAACAACAATCTGTTGCCGCAGTTGGCCGATGCCGGTTTCAAGGTCGCCGGCCGCTCCGGCGACGGGGCGCTGGTGGAGGTCATCGAGGTGGCCGATCATCCCTGGTTCGTCGCCTGCCAGTTCCACCCGGAATTCACCTCGACCCCGCGCGACGGCCATCCGCTGTTCAGCGGTTTCGTCAATGCCGCGCTCGCGCAGAAAGCCCGGAAGGCCTGAGACATGACCCAGAAGACCATCCGAGTCGGCACTATCGAGATCGCCAACGACAGGCCGATGGTGCTGTTCGGCGGGATGAACGTGCTGGAGTCCCGCGACCTGGCGCTGAAGGTTTGCGAGGAGTACGTGCGAGTCACCGAGAAGCTCGGCATTCCCTACGTGTTCAAGGCCAGCTTCGACAAGGCCAACCGCTCCTCGATCGCCTCCTTTCGCGGCCCGGGCCTGGAGGAGGGCATGCGGATCTTCGAGGAGGTGAAGAAGGCTTTCGGCGTGCCGGTGCTCACCGACGTGCACGAGCCCTATCAGGCGGCGCCGGTGGCGGAAGTCTGCGACATCCTCCAGCTGCCGGCTTTCCTCTCCCGACAGACCGATCTGGTGGTCGCCATGGCGAAAACCGGTGCGGTGATCAACATCAAGAAGGCCCAGTTCCTCGCCCCGCAGGAGATGAAACACATCCTCGCCAAGTGCGAGGAGGCCGGCAATGATCAGCTGATCCTCTGCGAGCGTGGCAGCTCCTTCGGCTACAACAACCTGGTGGTCGACATGCTCGGCTTCGGCATCATGAAGCAGTTCGAGTACCCGGTGTTCTTCGACGTGACCCATGCCCTGCAGATGCCGGGCGGTCGCGCCGACTCCGCCGGCGGCCGCCGCGCCCAGGTCACCGATCTGGCCAAGGCCGGCATCAGCCAAGGGCTGGCCGGGTTGTTCCTCGAGGCTCATCCGGACCCCGACAACGCCAAGTGCGACGGCCCCTGTGCCCTGCGCCTGGACAAGCTCGAGCCCTTCCTCGCCCAGCTCGCGCAGCTGGATGCGCTGGTCAAGAAATTCCCGCCAATCGAAACTGCTTGAACCCTGTCGCTTGCAGCTATCTATGGAGTGTTAAACAACAATGGCAAAGATCGTCGACATCAAGGGACGCGAAGTGCTTGATTCCCGCGGCAACCCCACCGTGGAGGCCGACGTGATTCTCGACAATGGCATCATCGGCAGTGCCTGTGCCCCGTCCGGTGCCTCCACCGGTTCCCGCGAGGCGCTGGAGCTGCGTGACGGTGACAAGGCACGTTATCTGGGCAAGGGCGTGCTGAAGGCCGTGGCCAACGTCAACGGCCCCATCCGCGACCTGCTGCTGGGCAAGGACCCGGCCGACCAGAAGGCACTGGACCGGGCGATGATCGAGCTGGACGGCACCGAAAACAAGGCCAGCCTGGGCGCCAATGCGATTCTCGCCGTGTCCCTCGCCGCTGCCAAGGCTGCCGCCAAGGACAAGGGCGTGCCGCTCTATGCGCACATCGCCGAGCTGAACGGCACCCCGGGCGTCTATTCCATGCCGGTGCCGATGATGAACATCATCAACGGCGGCGAGCATGCCGACAACAACGTCGACATCCAAGAGTTCATGGTACAGCCGGTCGGCGCCAAGACCTTCGCCGACGCGCTGCGCATGGGCGCCGAGATCTTCCACAACCTCAAGGCTGTGCTGAAGGCTCGCGGCCTCAACACCGCGGTAGGCGACGAAGGCGGTTTCGCGCCGAACCTGGCTTCCAACGAAGATGCCCTGGCTGCGATTGCCGAGGCCGTCGAGAAGGCTGGCTATCAGCTGGGCACTGACGTGACCCTGGCCCTGGACTGCGCTTCCAGCGAGTTCTACAAGGACGGAAAGTACGATCTGGCCGGCGAGGGCAAGGCATTCGATGCCGCCGGTTTCGCCGACTATCTGGCTGGGTTGACCCAGCGCTACCCGATCATCTCCATCGAGGATGGCATGGACGAGTCCGACTGGGCGGGCTGGAAGGGGCTGACCGAGAAGATCGGCGAGAAGGTGCAACTGGTCGGCGACGACCTGTTCGTCACCAACACCAAGATCCTGAAAGAGGGCATCGAGAAGGGCATCGCCAACTCGATCCTCATCAAGTTCAACCAGATCGGCTCGCTGACCGAAACCCTGGAAGCCATCCAGATGGCCAAGGCCGCCGGCTACACCGCGGTGATCTCCCACCGCAGCGGCGAAACCGAGGACTCCACCATCGCCGACCTGGCGGTGGGTACCGCTGCCGGGCAGATCAAGACCGGTTCGCTGTGCCGCTCCGACCGCGTGTCCAAGTACAACCAGCTGCTGCGCATCGAGGAACAACTGGGCGCCAAGGCTCCGTACAAGGGCCGTGCCGAGTTCCGCGGCTGAGCCGCGGTGTGCTGAGCAGGGGCGGCGAAAGCTGCCCCTTTTCGCATGGTGGGTGAGCGACCCAATGAGCAGAGGCCTGGCGAAGCATCTTTGTCTTCGTACCCCAGCGAAGTATCTACATGTCATTCCTGCGTAGTCACTACTGGCTTTTCGTCGTGCTGGCCCTGCTGCTGGGTGGCCTGCAGTATCGTTTGTGGGTGGGCGATGGCAGCCTGGCGCAGGTGACCGAGTTGAAGCGGCAGATCGCCGAACAGAAGAGCGAGAACGAGCGCCTGCACGAGCGCAACCGGCTCCTCGACGCCGAGGTACAGGAGCTGAAGAAGGGGATGGAAACCGTCGAGGAGCGCGCCCGCCACGAACTCGGCATGGTCAAAGAGGGCGAGACCCTCTATCAGTTGGCCCAATGAACGTCTCCGACCTGCCGTCCTTCTGGACCGTGATCCCGGCTGCCGGCATCGGTAGCCGCATGCGCGCCGACCGCCCCAAGCAGTACCTGCCGCTCGGCGGAAGGACCATTCTCGAACACACCCTCGACTGCTTCCTCGGCCATCCGCGGCTGAAGGGGCTGGCGGTCAGTCTGGCGGCAGACGATCCCTACTGGCCGCAGCTGCCCTGTGCCGGCGACAGGCGCATCCTGCGCGCCGCCGGCGGTAGCGAGCGGGCCGACTCGGTGTTCAACGCCCTGCAACTGCTCGCCGGGCAGGGTGCGGACGCATCCGACTGGGTGCTGGTGCACGATGCCGCGCGGCCGAACTTGGCCCGCGCCGATCTGGAGCGGTTGCTCGCCGAGCTGGCCGACGACCCGGTCGGTGGCCTGCTGGCGGTGCCGGCGCGGGACACTCTGAAGCGCGCCGATGCCGATGGCCGGGTGCGCCAGACCGTGGACCGCTCGGTGGTCTGGCTGGCCTACACGCCGCAGATGTTCCGCCTCGGCGCGCTGCGTCAGGCGCTGGGCGATGCGTTGGCGGCCGGCGTTGCGGTCACCGACGAGTCCTCCGCCATGGAGTGGGCCGGACAGGCGCCGCGGCTGATCGAGGGACGTGCGGACAACCTGAAGATCACCCGTCCGGAGGACCTGGAGTGGCTGGCCCGGCGCTGGGCGGGCGACTAAGCGCCTCGTTCCTGCTCGCCGCAAGGGCTGCAGGAATCTTTTCCCGATGAGCGGTCATCTCTTCCGGGCCTTGAATTAGACTCTTGCTTTTCAATGCATCGAGATTGCTTGTCATGACCATCAAATCCCGTGCCGCCGTCGCTTTCGGCCCGAACCAGCCGCTGCAAGTCGTCGAAGTGGATGTGGAGCCGCCGAAGAAGGGCGAGGTGCTGGTACGCATCGTCGCCTCCGGTGTCTGCCATACCGATGCCTACACCCTGTCGGGGCAGGACTCCGAAGGCGTGTTTCCGTGCATCCTGGGCCATGAGGGCGGCGGCATCGTCGAGGCGGTGGGCGAGGGTGTGACCTCCCTGCAGGTCGGCGACCATGTGATTCCGCTGTATACCGCCGAATGCCGCGAGTGCAAGTTCTGCAAGTCCGGCAAGACCAACCTGTGCCAGGCGATCCGCGCCACCCAGGGCAAGGGCCTGATGCCGGACGGCACTACTCGTTTCAGCTACCAGGGGCAGCCGATCTACCACTACATGGGTTGCTCGACCTTCTCCGAGTACACCGTGTTGCCGGAAATCTCCCTGGCCAAGATCCCCAAGGACGCGCCGCTGGGAAAGGTCTGCCTGCTTGGCTGTGGCGTGACCACCGGCATCGGCGCGGTGCTCAATACCGCAAAGGTCACCGAGGGCGCTACCGTGGCGATCTTCGGCCTGGGCGGCATCGGGTTGGCGGCGATCATCGGCGCCAGAATGGCCAAGGCCAGCCGGATCATCGCCATCGACATCAATCCGGCCAAGTTCGAGGTCGCCCGCGAGCTGGGCGCCACCGACTTCGTCAATCCGAAGGACCACGTTAAGCCGGTCCAGGAGGTCATCGTCGAGATGACCGACGGCGGCGTGGACTACAGCTTCGAATGCGTCGGCAACGTGCAGCTGATGCGCGCGGCGCTGGAGTGCTGCCACAAGGGCTGGGGCGAATCGACCATCATCGGCGTGGCCGGCGCCGGTCAGGAGATCAGCACCCGTCCGTTCCAACTGGTCACCGGCCGGGTCTGGCGCGGTAGCGCCTTCGGTGGCGTCAAGGGACGCACCGAGCTGCCGAGCTACGTGGAGAAGGCGCAGAAGGGCGAAATTCCGCTGGATACCTTCATCACCCACACCATGGGCCTGGAAGACATCAACCAGGCCTTCGAGCTGATGCACGAAGGCAAGAGCATCCGCACTGTCATCCACTTCTGAGTGGGGCGGCGCTCGCCTCTTGATGATCGCGCCCACGCACCTGCGTGGGCGCTCCGTTTCAGGACTCCGTTCAAGGACCGCTCATGACCCTCGAACTGCTCTCCAGCCAGAAAAGCTTCGGCGGCTGGCACAACCGCTATCGTCACCACTCGGCCACCCTGAACTGTGACATGCTGTTCGCCGTGTACCTGCCGCCGCAGGCGGAGGAGGGCGCCAGGCTGCCGGTGCTCTACTGGCTGAGCGGCTTGACCTGCACCGACGAGAACTTCATGCAGAAGGCCGGCGCGCAGCGACTGGCCGCCGAACTGGGTCTGGTGCTGGTGGCGCCGGACACCAGTCCGCGTGGCGAGGGCGTGCCGGGCGATCCGGACGGCGCCTGGGATTTCGGTCTCGGCGCCGGCTTCTACCTGAATGCCACCCAAGAGCCCTGGGTGCAGCACTACCGCATGCACGACTACGTGGTGCACGAACTGCCGGCCCTGATCGAGGCCCGCTTCCCGGTTTCCGATCGGCGTGGAGTCAGCGGCCACTCCATGGGCGGTCACGGCGCGCTGGTCTGTGCGCTGCGCAACCCCGGGCGCTACCGCTCGCTGTCGGCCTTCGCGCCGATCGTCAATCCAAGCGCCTGTCCTTGGGGCGAGAAGGCGTTCAGTCGCTATCTGGGCGAGGACCGCGAGACTTGGAAAGAGTGGGATGCCTGCGCGCTGCTCGCCGGAGCCCGGGAGCGCCTGTCGATCTTGGTGGATCAGGGCGATGCCGACGGCTTCCTCGCCGACCAGCTCAAGTCCGAGGCCTTGCAGGCCGCCGCGATGGCGGCCGGGCATCCGCTGATCCTGCGCCTGCAGCCGGGCTACGACCACAGTTACTATTTCATCGCCAGCTTCATCGACGACCATCTGCGCCATCACGCGCAGGCCCTGAGTCTGTAGGGCCGATTTTCCGGCGATCCGACACGCTTGATCGCCAGCAAGCTGGCTCCTATCCGGCGCGACTCCTGTAGAATCGCGCCCTGACTTTTTTCAGGGTGTTCTTCATCATGCGTATCGGCCACGGCTACGACGTGCACCGCTTCGGCACGGGCGATTTCATCACCCTCGGCGGTGTGCGGATTCCCCATCGCTTCGGGCTGCTCGCCCATTCCGACGGCGACGTGCTGCTGCATGCACTCTGCGACGCGCTGCTCGGCGCTGCGGCGCTGGGCGACATCGGTCGGCACTTTCCGGACACCGATCCGCAGTTCAAGGGTGCCGACAGTCGCGTGCTGCTGCGCCATGTGGTCGCTCTGGTGCAGGGCAAGGGCTGGCAGGTCGGCAACGTCGACGCCACCATCGTCGCCCAGGCGCCGAAGATGGCCCCGCATATCGAGCGCATGCGCGTGCTGATCGCCGAGGATCTGCGGGTCGGGACGGACCAGGTCAACGTCAAGGCCACCACCACCGAGAGGCTCGGCTTCGCCGGCCGCGAGGAGGGTATCGCCGTGCATGCGGTGGCCCTGTTGCTGCCGCAATGACGGAGCTCGAACTGCTCGGGCCCAGGGCCCACGGTGAAGCCTGCGGCCAAGCCGTGCTCAAGGCCTGTGCGGAGGACTTCCAGGTCGACGAGGTGCTGGATATCCCCCTGAGCGGGCAGGGCGAGCACCTTTGGCTGTGGGTGGAGAAGCGTGGGCTGAATACCGAGGAGGCGGCGCGGCGCCTCGCCCGCGCCGCCGGGATGCCGCTGAAAGCGATCAGCTATGCCGGCCTCAAGGATCGCCAGGCACTGACGCGCCAGTGGTTTAGTCTGCATCTGCCGGGCAAGGCCGATCCCAATTTCGCTGCGGCGGAAGGCGACAATCTGCGCATCCTCGAGCGCACCCGCCATTCGCGCAAGCTGCAGCGCGGCGCCCATGCGGCCAACGGTTTCACCCTGCGCCTGACCCGTCTCGCTGCCGACCGTCCGGCGCTGGATGCGCGCCTGGAGCGAATCCGCCGGGAGGGGGTGCCCAACTACTTCGGCCTGCAGCGCTTCGGCCACGACGGCGGCAATCTCGCCGAGGCCCGTGCCTTCGCCGGGCGCGGGGAGTTGCCGGCCCAGCGCAACCTGCGCTCGCGCCTGCTCTCGGCGGCGCGCAGCTACCTGTTCAACCGGGTGCTGGCCGAGCGGGTCGCGGCCGGCAGCTGGAACCGGGCGCAGCCGGGCGATCTCCTGGCGTTCACCGACAGCCGCAGCTTCTTCATGGCCGGGGAGGCCGAATGCGCGGACCCGCGTCTGGCGCTGCTCGACCTGCATCCCACCGGACCGCTCTGGGGCTCGGGCGACTCCCCGGCCAGCGCGGCCGGCCAGGCGCTGGAGGAGGCCGTCGCCCGGGGCGAGGTGCCGCTGTGCGAGTGGCTGGGTGGCGCGGGCATGGTGCACGAACGGCGCATTCTGCGCCTCCCCATCGACCGGCTGGCATGGCATTATCCCACTACCGATATCTTGCAACTGGAATTCGTCCTGCCGGCCGGCTGCTTCGCCACTGTGGTGATCCGCGAGCTCGTCGATCTGCTGCCGGCGGGTTCAATGGACACTTCATGCGTATTCTGATCGCCAACGACGACGGGGTTCATGCCCCTGGCATCGCCGCGCTTCACGATGCTCTGGCCGGTATGGCCGAGTGCGTGGTCGTCGCTCCCATCAAGGACATGAGTGGCGTCAGCAGCTCGCTGACCCTGGACCGGCCGTTGCATCCGCAACGGCTGCCGAACGGCTTCGTCGCTCTCGATGGCACTCCCACCGACTGTGTCCACCTAGGCCTCAACGGCCTGCTGGAAGAGATTCCGGACATGGTGGTGTCCGGCATCAACCTGGGCGCCAATCTGGGCGACGATGTGCTTTATTCGGGGACCGTGGCGGCCGCCATCGAAGGGCGCTTCTGCAGCCGGCCGGCCTTCGCCTTCTCGTTGCTGTCGCGCGAGCCGGACAACCTGCCGACAGCCGCGCACATCGCCCGTACCCTGGTCGCGCAGCACGAGCGACTCGAACTACCGCCGCGCACCGTGCTTAGCGTGAATGTCCCCAACCTGCCCTTGGACCACATCCGCGGCATCCGCCTGACTCGCCTCGGCCACCGGGCCCGGGCCAAGGCACCGATCAAGGTGGTCAATCCGCGCGGCAAGGAGGGCTACTGGATCTCGGTGGCCGGCGACGTCGAGGATGGCGGACCAGGGACCGATTTCCATGCTGTGATGCAGGGTTATGTGTCAGTCACCCCGCTGCAGCTCGACCGCACCTTTCACGAGGCCTTCGCCGGCCTCGACAGCTGGCTGGAGGGCTTGCTCTGATGCGCCGTCGGCATGACGACCTGTTGCACAGCGGCATCGGCATGACCTCGCAACGTACCCGTGAGCGGCTGATCCAGCGTCTCTGCGAGGAAGGCTTGTCCAGCGCTCCGGTGCTCGAGGTGATCCGTCACACGCCGCGCCATCTGTTCGTCGACGAGGCTCTGGCGCATCGGGCCTACGAGGACACTGCCCTGCCGATCGGCCACAACCAGACGATTTCCCAGCCCTACATGGTCGGTCGCATGAGCGAGCTGCTGCTCGCCGGCGGCCCGCTGGACAAGGTGCTGGAGATCGGTACCGGTTCGGGTTACCAGACTGCAGTACTGGCGCAACTGGTGGAGCGGGTGTTCTCCGTCGAGCGGATCCAGACGCTGCAGGAGCGTGCCAAGGAGCGGCTGCTCGAACTCAAGCTGCGCAATGTGGTCTTTCGCTGGGGCGACGGCTGGGAGGGCTGGCCGGCGTTGGCGTCCTACAATGGCATCATGGTCACCGCTGCCGCCCCGGACGTGCCGCCGGCACTGCTGGAGCAACTGGCCCCCGGCGGGCGTCTGGTGATTCCGGTAGGTACCGGCGACGAGCAGCAGTTGTTGCTGATCGTTCGCGAGGCCGACGGCTTCCGCCGTCATGCGTTGGAAACTGTACGTTTCGTGCCCTTGCTCCAAGGCTCCTTGTTCTGACCGTTCTGGATGGGCTCCGTGAAATCCTCCTTGTTTCTTTTCCTGAAGGGTGTGGCCAATGTCGTGCCTGGTGTCTCGGGTGGTACCGTCGCCTTCATCGGGGGCATCTATGATGAACTGCGGCACTCCATCGGTCGTCTGCCGAATACACCGCTGTTGTTGTGCGGGTGTCGTGGAGGCGTGGCTCGATTGATCAGTTGCCTGCTGGAACATCGGCCGATTGGTCTGGTCGTTCTTCTTCGGTCTGATCGTGGTATCGAGCTGGCCGGTCGTCGTCAGCCAGCAGGCAGCATTGTCGAATAGCTGTGGTTCGTCTGGATTCCAGTGTCACGTCATCGGAAAGGGGATGCGCGGGTGAGTTTCAGAGTTCTTCAATTTCGGCTTGGCAGTCGCGCTGCCCGGCTTCCGTTGGGCGGAATCGCCTTCGCCCTGCTGCTTGCAGGCTGCGCCAGCTCTTCCCGTGACAGCGTGCAGGTGGCGGAACAGCCGGCAGTTCCGCACGTCACCAGCGGTCAGCATGTGGTCAGCCGTGGCGAGTCGATTTCCTCCATCGCCATCCGTTATGGCTGGGACTGGCGGGAACTGGCGGCCCTCAATGGCATCGCCGCACCCTACGTGATCCGTCCGGGACAGACGATCCACTTCGGCCCGGCACGCCAGGCCGCCTCGACCCAGACGGTTCGGCAGCCGGCAGCAGCTACCGTGGCCTCCTCGGCGACCCCGCCTGCCGCGGCCCCCGCCAAGCCGGTTGATGGAGCGGTCCAGGCGAAGCCTGCGACAACGCCTCCCGGTTCAGCGGTATCGGCCCGATCGTCGTCCGGTTGGTCCTGGCCGGCCGACGGTCCCCTGGTGGGACGCTTTTCCTCAAACGACAGTTTGAATAAAGGCATTGATATCGGCGGGCAATTGGGTCAGCCTGTTGTGGCTGCGTCTGATGGATCGGTTGTTTACGCCGGAGGTGGCTTACGGGGTTACGGCGAATTGGTCATCATCAAGCACAGCGATATCTATGTCACTGCCTACGGCCACAACCGCAGGCTGCTGGTTCGGGAAGGACAACAGGTCAAGGCGGGGCAGACTATTGCCGAAATGGGATCGACAGGCACTGATCGGGTGAAGCTCCATTTCGAGATTCGCCGTCAGGGCAAACCTGTGGATCCTCTGCAATACCTCCCTTCCCGATAAGCTGTTGCTGTCCGCTCCCGCCAGAGATAAGGGCTCGGGTTTCAGCCATGGGATGGCGGTACCGGAGCTTGTTGTCGAACACAGCATGGGACAACAACGATGGCTCTCAATATAAAAGCAAAAGAAGCGCCGGAGTTTGATGTAGACGACGATGTGCTCCTGATGGAGGCGGAGATCGTGCTGGAGGATGTCATGGACGATGAGTCGGACCTTCCCGTTGCGAAATCCAGGCAGGCGAGCCTGAAGCAGCACAAATACATCGACTATAGTCGGGCACTGGATGCGACCCAGCTTTATCTCAATGAAATCGGCTTCTCGCCGCTGCTGACCCCAGCGGAAGAAGTGCATTACGCACGGCTGGCGCAGCGGGGTGATCCGGCCGGGCGCAAGCGGATGATCGAAAGCAACCTGCGGCTGGTGGTCAAGATCGCCCGTCGCTATGTCAACCGCGGCCTGTCGCTGCTCGACCTGATCGAGGAAGGCAATCTGGGTCTGATCAGGGCGGTGGAGAAATTCGACCCGGAGCGCGGTTTCCGCTTCTCGACCTATGCCACTTGGTGGATTCGCCAGACCATCGAGCGGGCCATCATGAACCAGACCCGCACCATTCGCCTGCCGATCCATGTGGTCAAGGAACTCAACGTCTATCTGCGGGCGGCACGCGAGTTGACGCAGAAGCTCGATCACGAACCCTCGGCGGAAGAGATCGCCAACTTGCTGGAGAAGCCGGTCGCCGAAGTCAAGCGGATGCTCGGGCTCAACGAGCGGGTTACTTCGGTCGATGTCTCGCTGGGGCCGGATTCGGACAAGACTCTGCTCGATGTGCTGACCGACGATCGCCCCTCCGACCCCTGCGATCTGTTGCAGGACGACGACCTCTCGCAGAGTATCGACCAGTGGCTGTTCGATCTGACCGACAAGCAGCGGGAAGTGGTGGTGCGCCGCTTCGGCCTGCGCGGTCACGAGAGCTGCACGCTGGAGGAGGTGGGGCAGGAGATCGGCCTGACCCGCGAGCGGGTACGCCAGATTCAGGTCGAGGCGCTCAAGCGGCTGCGGGAAATCCTTGAGAAGAACGGTCTGTCCAGCGACGCGCTGTTCCAGTAGGGCGATTCCGCCCCTTCCACAGGCCTGTGATGGTGGGGTTGTGCGGGGGGCGGTAACGGCTGCAGCAGTGAGGCCCTTTGCCGTAGAAACGAAAAGGCCCGCCATTCGGCAGGCCTTGTTCTATTGGTGCGGAATCAGCGTTCTAGATGTTGCAACTTACCCTTCACCCCATCCCAGTCTTCCGCGTCCGGTAGGGCTTCCTTCTTCTCGGTGATGTTCGGCCAGACTTCCGCCAGATCGGCGTTCAGCTGGATGAACTCCTGCATGTCCTCGGGCACTTCGTCTTCGGAGAAGATCGCCTGAGCCGGGCACTCGGGCTCGCAGAGCGCACAGTCGATGCACTCGTCCGGGTGGATGACCAGGAAGTTCGGCCCTTCATAAAAACAGTCTACCGGGCAGACTTCAACACAGTCGGTGTACTTGCACTTGATGCAGTTGTCGGTGACGACGAAGGCCATTCCAGTGTTCTCCTCAGGCTGCAGCCGGGGAGCCGATTCGGCTCCCCGGCTTGTATTGAAAGGGCTCCGGGCTTCAGGCTAAAGGTTCCGGAGCTCCCTGAAAGCGCGCGATTCTAGCAGCTTGATCGAGCGCCGTCAGATGCGCGACTTCAATGTATATATCAGCTCAAGTGCCTGCCGTGGACTCAGCTCATCCGGATTTGTCCGGCCCAGCTCCTCCAGGACCGGATGCGCCAGACTGGCGAACAGGTCGTTCTGGATGGGCGGCAGGGGTTTGCCCGTCTCGCGGTGTGGTGCCTCGTGGGGGAGGCTGGTGGCTTCCAGTCGCGCCAGATGCTCGCGGGCGCGTTGGATGACGGCATTCGGTACCCCGGCGAGCTGCGCCACAGCCAGGCCATAGCTCTGGCTGGCCGGTCCCGGCAGGACGTGGTGAAGGAAGACGATGCGTTCGTTGTGCTCGACGGCGTCGAGGTGCACGTTGGCCGCCGCCGACTGGCTTTCCGGCAGCACGGTCAGCTCGAAATAGTGGGTGGCGAACAGGGTGAAGGCGCGCTGCTGCGCCAGCTGCTCGGCTGCTGCCCAGGCCAGCGATAGGCCGTCGAAGGTGCTGGTGCCGCGGCCGACCTCGTCCATCAGCACCAGGCTGCATTGGGTGGCGTTGTGCAGGATGTTGGCGGTCTCGCTCATCTCCACCATGAAGGTAGAGCGGCCGCCGGCCAGGTCGTCGCTGGAGCCGATGCGGGTGAAGATACGGTCCACCAGAGACAGTTCGCAGCTGGCCGCCGGAACGAAACTGCCGATGTGGGCGAGCAGCACGATCAGCGCCGTCTGGCGCATGTAGGTGGATTTTCCGCCCATATTCGGCCCGGTGATGATCAGCATCCGGGTGGCGTCGTCGAGCTCCAGGTCATTGGCGACGAAGGGCGTGTCGAGCACCTGCTCGACCACCGGATGGCGGCCCTGGCTGATGCGCAGGCAGGGCTCCTCAACGAAGCGCGGACGGTTCAGGTCGAGGTTCAGTGCCCGTTCTGCGAGGTCGGCCAGTACGTCCAGCTCGGCCAGAGCGGCCGCGGTTTCCTGCAACGGTGCCAACTGGTCGATGAGGATTTCCAGAAGCTCCTCGTAGAGCGCCTTCTCCCGTGCCAGGGCGCGGCTCTTGGCCGACAGGGCCTTGTCCTCGAAAGCCTTCAGCTCGGGGGTGATGAAGCGCTCTGCGCCCTTCAGGGTCTGCCGGCGGATGTAGTCGGCCGGCGCCTGTTCGGCCTGTACCCGCGGCAGCTCGATGTAGTAGCCGTGGATGCGGTTGTAGCCGACTTTCAGGTTGGGCAGGCCGGTGCGAGCCTTCTCGCGGGCCTCCAGATCAATGAGGAACTGGCCGGCGTTCTCGCTGAGCGAGAGCAACTCGTCCAGCTCGGCGTCGTAGCCCTGCTTGAGCACGCCGCCGTCGCGGATCACCGCTGGCGGGTTGTCGATGATGGCGCGGGCCAGCAGGTCGGCCAGTTCGGGGTAGGTACGAATGCTGTCGGCCAGGGTCTGCAGGTGCGGTGCCTCCAGCGGGCTCATGGCCGCCTGCAGCTGCGGCAGCGCGGCAAGGGCATCGCGCAGACGGGCGAGATCGCGCGGACGGGCGTTGCGCAAGCCGATGCGGGCGAGGATCCGCTCGACGTCGCCGATCTCCTTGAGCTGCGGCTGCAGGGTTTCGAAGCGATAGTTCTCCAGCAGGCAGACGATGGCGTCCTGGCGCGCCTCCAGTATGGTTCGATCACGCAGCGGACGGTTCAGCCAGCGGCCGAGCAGGCGGCTGCCCATGGCCGTCTGGCAGCGGTCGATCACCGATTGCAGGGTGTTGTCGCGCCCGCCGGCCAGATTGACGTCCAGTTCCAGGTTGCGCCGGCTGGCACCGTCGAGGATCACGGTGTCGTCAAGGCGCTCGTGGCGCAGGCTGCGCAGGTGCGGCAGGGCGGTGCGCTGGGTTTCCCGGGCGTAGCCCAGCAGGCAGCCGGCAGCGCCGATGGCCAGGGTCAGGCCATCGCAGCCGAAGCCTTTCAGATCCTGGGTGGCGAACTGCTGGCAGAGGCTTTTGTATGCGCTGTCGCGGTCGAAGTCCCAGGGCGCCCGGCGGTGCGCACCGCGGCGCTTTTCCAGCGGCAGACCGACCGGCCAGTCGTCGGGGTACAGCAATTCGGCGGGATTGAGGCGCTCCAGCTCGGCCAGCAGATTCTCCCAGCCCTTGAGTTCCTGCACGCTGAAGCGCCCACTGGCGATATCCAGCACCGCCAGGCCGAACAGCCGCTCGTCGCCGACCACCGAGGTCAGCAGGTTGTCGCGGCGCTCGTCGAGCAGTGCCTCGTCGCTGATCGTGCCGGGAGTGATGATGCGCACTACCTGGCGCTCCACCGGCCCCTTGCTGGTGGCGGGATCGCCGATCTGCTCGCAGATCGCCACCGATTCGCCGAGCTTGACCAGCTTGGCCAGGTAGCCTTCGACCGAGTGGAAGGGAATCCCGGCCATGGGAATCGACTTGCCGGCCGACTGGCCGCGGGCAGTCAGGGTGATGTCGAGCAGCTTGGCAGCTTTCTTGGCGTCCTCGTAGAACAGCTCGTAGAAATCGCCCATGCGGTAGAACATCAGCTGGTCCGGATGCTCGCGCTTGAGCTTCCAGTATTGCTGCATCATTGGTGTGTGTTCAGAAAGGCTTTCCATTCAATCACTTAGCGTTATTTGTCTATTTGACAGGGGCAGGGTGTCTAATACTACCCTGCCTGCTGCTCGGTTTTTGAGGGCTTTTTGCGGGGGAGAGTGGGGCCGTCGGCGACGTCGATTTCGCGCAGGCGGATGTAGTGATCGGTCATGCGCGGGTCGGCGTGGCTGGCCAGTTTGGTGGCGTCCTTGCCCTCGCGCTTGGCGTCGGTCAGGGACTTGGCGCGGATGTCGTGCAGGGTGGCGTTTTCCACGCCGGCGCGCTCGCAGGCCTTGCGCCACTGCTGCTTGACTGTCTCGTAGATCACCGGCTTGCAGGTGCGCTTGGTGGTGAACAGGGTCAGGCCGCGGGCCGAGCGGGGCAGGGCCTTCGCCCGGGCGATGCCGTCCTCGGTGATGTCGGCCAGGCGGATCGACAGCACGTCGTTGATGCGCTGGGCGGTGAGGTAGGCCATCTGGTAGATGACCCGCATGTTCTCGGTGGCCTGGGCGCAGATCGCCTGGAACTCCTCGTCGGTCAGGTAGCGGTCGCGCTTTTTCTCGGCGTGACGGCGGATGCCGATGCAGGGGTTGCTGTCGACGATCTGCCACTCGACGGCGTAAGTGAATACGGCGCGCAGGAAGCTGAGCACGCGGTTTCCCATGTTCGGGGTGGCGGCCATGCTGTTCTTGATGGCCGCGACGTGCCTGGGCAGGACCTGGTCGGGGTTGAATTCGGCCAAGATGTCCCGGTGTACTGCAGCACGGTGTTGGGTTTGAGTGTCGGGGAAACCTGCGCGAGCACCCGGTCGATCAGCGCAGGCATGCCCGCGCCGGAGCTGGTGACCTGGACCTTCTTGGCACTGTAGAAGAGGCTACAGGTCATTGGCTGGCCTCCCTGGCAGGGCGCGCGGGGTGAGTTCCCCGAACGCTTCGGCGGCGTTGCGGTGGTCGATCCTGTGCAGATCCTGCACGCGGCGCAGTTCGGTCTGGGTGGCGGCGAGGAGGCACTCGGCCTTGTTCAGGCGCTGGGTGGTTTCGTGCAGGTCTGCGCTGAACTGGCCGTGGGCCCTGTGGTAGCCGTCGCTGTGGCCGTGCTGTATGCCGAGGCGGATGCCGGCCGCTCTGCCGATGAGGTAACAGGCGGCGCAGGTGAAGCTGGTGCCGAGGGTGACGCCGATAAGGGTGGCGATTTGGTCGGGGGTCAGTTCCATGCTTGATGCTCTCCTTGTCGATCCGTGCCGGCGCTCCCTTGTTGGCCGGCGTGGGTAGGGATCATGCCGCATTTGTAGCGCCTTGCTCAGCGCGGTCGAGAAATGCGGCCAGATGGCTGAGGTAAACGATTAGCGGGGCGCGCTCGCTGTCGTGCAGGCGCGACAGGGGAAGGGCGATGCGTCCGGCCCGGATTTCCGCGCGCAGATACCGCGCGCTACCGATGTGCGGCAAATGATCGAGCAGCAACCGCTCCACGGTGATGTAGTTGCAGCCGTAGCGGCGGCGCAGCAGCTCCAGCGTGCTGGCCTCTCTGCGACCCTCCTGAGGAAGTGCCTGTCCGGTGGTCGTCACAGGCTGTTCACCAGCACGCCGCCGCGCTGGCGGACGAACTCGGCTTCGTCCTCGTAGCGCACATCGCTGATCACGATGCCCAGCGCCTGCGGGTGGCAGATCAGCGAACGCACCTACCGCACGCAGCTGGCCGAACTGCACTGCGCCGTGGCCGAGCGGTTGGAGAAACGCCTGCAGGCGGCGGACAGGGCGGCGTGGCGGGTGTTGGTGGATGGGGCGGCGTGAAGGGCAGTCCGGTCGGTAGGCTGGGCAACTCGCACAGCGATTACCTGCCGTTTGTATCGGTAGACAAGGCTGCGCCGTTGTCTACCCTGCGCGCTTGCTCGCCATCAGACCAGATGCACTTCCACTCGCTTGCCCAGTGCCGCCGCGTACTTGCGCAGCGTGTCCAGACTGGGGGAATGCTTGTCCGAGGCCAGTGTGTTTTCCAGCCGGGCTACCGCCGGAGCCTTGGTGCCCATACGCTCGGCGACCTGCGCCTGGGTCAGACCGGCTTCCCGGCGGGCGGCCAGCATCTCGTCCAGCAGGGCGAACTCCTCGCGGTTGAGCCGTTCGTATTCGGCGCGCACCTCGGGATCTTCCAGCATTTTGGCGACCATTTGCTCGTGGGTCATGGGAAAGCGCTCCATGAACCCCATCTTCAACCGAGGTAAAGGCCCGCCGATGCTGTGCTCCCGATTTCTTTCTGGAGCCCGTCGTCATGATGCGACCCGACGCCAAGGTCGAAAAGGTCTACCTCTATCCCAAGCCCGTCGATTT